>Ga0268298_10001944_pt1 | contig 23337 bp, 36 predicted proteins | sample WWTPWeurt_MetaG_FD_194462 | JGI IMG/M metagenome (GOLD analysis project Ga0268298, IMG submission 194462) | Activated sludge microbial communities from WWTP in Nijmegen, Gelderland, Netherland - WWTP Weurt | ecosystem: Engineered > WWTP > Aerobic digester > Activated sludge | place...
CGGCGAATCGTCCACCGGGGAAAGCCTGGTGTCTTAAGTAAATTTGAAAAAGTTTACTTAAGCCTTATGAGCGGATAGGTAATCCGTTCTTTTTTTAGGAGGAGTTGTCATGGAACACCTCGCGTCTAAAGAAGACACCGTCCAATGTCTTCTTAGTTTGGGTTTTATTCGAGTCGACAAGGAATCGGATTTCTTCGATTCCCCTGGCTCTGACTGGGCAGGCAGTATTGTACAAGTGTACGTGTATCAATGCGTTAACGGTTACTACTGCGTTGATACAGACGGCGGGTATAGAGCGCCTGTTGTTTGGAACGATCCGGAAGATCGGAATTCCAAAACTACCGAGAAGTTCGTTGCTTATCTTGACCAGTACTTCCCTGGTTGGAAGTAATCAGGATTTAAAATAACCGTTCTCAATGACGGTTATTTTTTTTTTTATTAAATTCCCTTTGTGAAGCAAAGCTTCATTGGTGAAGCATAGCTTCATTGGTAAAGCAAAGCTTCACGATCGTCATCACAGTTAAACCTGTGATACCGTTTGTAAAATAGATAGACTACACATAATTTAATTGAACATTCATCTTGTTTAAAAATTTCAGTAATCATTTATTATCTGAAATAAGGAGGTTTGTTTTTGGTGTTTATACTTCGGGAGAAAAACAATGAATCTTCACGAAAGAAATCGAGATATCGTCAGTCGTTTACGTGCTGGAGAAAAAGTCAAAGATCTTGCAGTCGCTTATAATCTTTCTGATGCTTCTATATGTCTGATCAACAAACAGATCGTTAAGAAACAAAATCAAACACCGCATTGGTCGGATAGTCTAACAGTGAATGCGCGATCCCTTTTACTTAAATGGGCTAAGCGTAAAGGTTATCGAAGAGAACAACTTTCAAAAGACTACGTTAGACAGTATATTCTGAATGGAACTTTTAGGTATCCTGGATTAGGTCCTATGTTGATGACTGAATTGGCTGAACTTCTTGAAATCGAATACACACCGAGGGAAGTATGACGTATTTAAAACGAATATATACCGGAATAGGTTCTCGGGAAACACCGGGAGATGTTCTTGAAAAAATGACTGAGATAGCTCAAACACTTTCTATTCAAAGTTTTGTTCTCAGATCAGGCGGTGCGGATGGTGCCGATAAAGCATTTGAAGACGGTGCTTTGAAAAAAGAGATTTATCTTCCTTGGCCTGGTTTCAACGGCAATCAATCAAAGTTATCAGTCATTTCTGAAAAAGCCAAGAAGATCGCTGCTGAGCATCACCCAGCTTGGAACAAATTAAAAGAATCTATTCAAAAACTTCATGCGCGTAATACATACCAGATCTTGGGCTATGATCTTGTTCTACCGACTGATTTTGTAGTGTGCTGGACGCCTGATGGCTGTGAGTCACATAAAACTCGAACTTTCAAAACAGGAGGAACCGGAACAGCGATTTCTCTTGCAAGTAATTTTAATATCCCTGTCTTCAATTTAAAGAACGAAGATGCATACCGTCGTTTGAAAAAGTTCCTTAAAGATCATGAAATATCTCTATGACATGTTTGAACTGGTAATAGGGTTTGCTGTTTTAGGGATTTGGATTTTTGGTTTCGTACTGGCTAAGGGATTTTGGTCTACGATTTTTTGTATTATCCCTTTTTATTCCTATTATGTTGTCGGCGAGCATTTCTGGAAGCTATATGGGTCTCCCTAATTTCTATCGTAGACAAACAACAGTATTCAGTACTTATAGTGACGAAGAACTTCTTCGTTATGCAGAACAAGAGTTTCTTCAACGATCACCTATTATTGCTGAATTAATGCAGCGTCTAGAACACAGAATGGAACATGAAGAACCTTCTGCTTCCGATGTTGAGAACGCTTCAATGAATTTATTCGAAGGACAACCGATTCAGTGTCCTATATGCTTAGCGCGTTTGAGTTTGAAAATTAATAAAGGTTCTGAAGAAGAATCAATAATCATGGAATTGAAAGCATGAGTCAGCTTACTGAAGAACAAGTCAAAGGTTTATTTATTGCGTCAGGTTTTGAAATCAAAAAGATCTATACGCTGGTAAATAAATATTGGCCTGATAATGAACATTATCAGGAGCTTCGAGTTAAGAATCCTTGGTTCTTAGTGAAGACTCAATTTGGCTTCATTGAAGTTGGTCCTCGTAAACGCGTTATTCATCTTGATTGGTCTGAAACAGGCTATGAAGGCGCTCTTCCTGTTGCTGAGGGAGAAGAATGGATCACTTCTGGTTCAACCTATGTCCACTCGTATTCTGTTGACAAACTACTCATTAACCTCATGAAACTCAAAACGGTTTTGACTAACCATGACAACAATAAACAAATCAACCAATGTTGAAATTGAACATCCTAAATGGACGGTTGTTCATAAGCAACGATTAGTTGACTCCAAATGGGAATCTGTGGTTTATGAATTCTTTGATGATAAATTGATTGCCGACAGGTACTATGAAAAGTATGTAAAAGAAGGAACCGCTATTGTCATTCTAACGATTCGAGATTTTTGTCTGGTCATAAAGGAGCAGATATTGACTCTGTTCAAGATCGTCGCCATAGCAGAAGTTGAATACGAGCTAGTTATGCATCTTACATTTGGAGGACCTGAAGCAGATGGCGATCCGAGAGCACGTGAGGAAGACTGATCCGACTACACGGATCGTTCTGACTTGCCGTTAAGCCGTATAACTACCGAAGCCTAGTCGGAATGTGAAGCCTATGGAGATGATCGTGCTGTGAGGCGACTCTGTGAAGTAGGAAGCTTGTTGTTAGAGCACTGGATGAACTATACAGTGAGGATCTTTGGTAAAGGAAAAAAGTTGAGTTATCCTACATGTTGTGAAGTGTGTCATAAAGGACCTGAAAACGGAGTTAGTATTTTTCGTCATGGTAAGAAAGGTCCTGGTGAAAATCCGCATTGGCGCTGTCAACAACATGCCAATGTTGAGAACTTGGATGAAAAAGTTCTTAAATTAGTTTACACCATAGAAGGAGAACAAAATGCAAAACACTGAAATGGCTTGGCATGATCATCGTGGTCATGTTCCCAAGGACACTCAAGATCCTGAAAAGAAAGAAACGCCTCAACAATGATAAGTGACATACTAGAGATCTCGGGATTTTCCCGAGATCTCTATGTTCTTTTTTTAGCCATACATGTATCGTGTGATTAGATCAGAGGTGCTTTTATGACTAAAAATATCTTCCTTAAAGACAGAGATTTTTATCAACGTAATTTGAATCCTTTCGGACAATATGTTGAACAGATGTCGCATTATCTTCATCGTTCTACGGGTAAACCGATCGAAGAATGTGAAAGTTTTATCAAGAATAAAATCAAAACCAATAGTTTTAAATCAGGAAAAATCCAAGATCCCGTTGTTCGTTTCTTTAATCGTGACGCGAATGGCGATCGTCATACTGAAGAAGTTCGCTTGTCAAGCTATATCGGTAGTGTAGTAAAAGAACAGGAAATTCTCGTTCCTACTTTTACGACTTATATCAACAGTGAAAAGAAACCTTCTATCTTGGTTGAGTTCCTAGATCGTAACGTAAAGATTCGATCGACTTCTAAGAAAGAAGCTGCTCAAGCTAAAGCCGAAGGTAACACTGTTCGTTATGTCATGAAAGAAAATGACCAGAAGAACATGAAGACATACAACAACAGTATGTCGGGTGCTTTTGCTTCTAATGGTTCAGTACTTAAAAATCCTACAGCACATAACAGTCTCACTTCTATTACAAGAACAAATAGTTCTATTGGCAATGCGTCCAATGAAAAGATCATCAGTGGGAATCGTCATTATCGAAATCCTACCATTACTTTAAATAACCTTATTTCTGTTTCTAAGCTTATTGACAGGAAACTTTTGTCAGAAGTTATTCAGAAATACAATCTTAAGGTTCCATCTGTTCAAGATGTTGAATCCTGCATTAAGCGTTCCTCTGATTTTTATTGGAAAGATGAACACGCTTTTCAGATGATTCGTTCCTTTATCAACAAGATGGATGATATTGAACGAGCAGGATTTGTTTATACTGGGGATTTCTATCATATTAGAGTTCACAATCCTGAGTTTGTAAGGAATCTCATTACACGTCTTTCTACAAAAGTCAAAGATGTTGAGTATGAAGATCCTTGGAAACTGATTCATGAAGTTGATGAGCAGATCGTCAACTATGCGCATCAAATTTGTATGTCAGAAGTGAGAGGGATAGCTAAAGACTACAAGAAACTTGATAAACAGAAAATGGATATCTTGACAGCGACATGTCTAAATATTCAAAATACGATTCTTGAGTACAGGGATTTCGTAGAAGCGATTTTCTTGAGTCGAGTTATTCCGGTGAGTACCGCATATATTCCCGACATGGTTCGACGGACTGTTGTATTGTCTGATACAGATAGTACGATGTTCTCTATTGATGAATGGGTGATTTGGTATTTTGGAGAACTTCATTTTAGAGAAGAAGGTTATGCAGTAGCAGGTTCAGTTATGTATATCGCTACGCAAGCCATGGCGCATGTTCTGGCTATCTTCTCAGCTAATATGAATGTAAGACGTGATAAACTCTATACACTTGCATTGAAACCTGAATTTGTATTTAGTGTCTTTGCCCAATCCTCAGTGGCTAAACATTATTTCACGAGCATCATTGTTAAGGAAGGTTCAGTCTATAAAGAACCTGAATTGGAAGTTAAAGGCGTTCACCTCAAGAACAGTGCGGCACCTAAACAGATCATCAAGAATGCTCATGAAAAGATGGCTAGTTTAATTCAGACCGTCATAGAGGGTAATAAGATCTCTTTGAAAAAGGAAATCAAAGAAGTTGCAGACATCGAAAGAAACATCATCGATTCACTGCTTTCAGGTAAAACTGAATTCTATAAGAAATCCAAGATCAAGAACAAAGAAGCTTATTCTAGAACTGAAGAGTTGTCTCCTTACCTCTATCACATTCTTTGGGAAAATGTATTTGCTTCTAAATATGGAAGTGTTGAACAACCGCCTTATACGGTTATCAAGATTCCCACAACACTGGATAATCCCACTCGTCTCAAAGAATGGGTTTTGAGTATTCAGGATGATGATCTTAAAACGCGTTTGATTGCTTGGTTAAGCAAATACAATAAGAAAGTTCTTCCGACGGTCTATATCTCTGAAAGTTATGCAAATGCGTTTAGTATTCCTAAAGAGATTATTCCTGTTGTGGATTATAAAAAGATAGCACTGGATTTGACAACCACCAATCGCATGATTCTTGAAACACTAGGATACTTTCCAAAATCTGAACTATTGCTTTCAGATCAAGGTTATTGAATCCTCTTCTAGAATTTAATAGTCATATATACTCTTTTGGAAGGAGGGGTATATATGCCAAAAATAAGTGAGTTTTTCGGGATCATTATCTTGATGTATTTAAAAGATAATGAAAGAAGACATGGTCCTCACATACATGTGAGATACAATGACCAAATTGCAGTTTTTAATTTTGACGGGGAATGCTTAGCTGGAGAACTTCCATCAAAAGAACAAAGACATGTTAAAAAATGGATTAAACTACGAAGAAAGGAGTTAAAAAAGAATTGGGAAGCATCTATTACAACTGGTGCTTTAGAACAGATCAAACCTCTTAAAAGGAAATAAGATGTTTCATCTCATCGATATTGTTGATGTTAAGCCTGAAAAGAATTATCGGCTTGAACTTCAATTCAAAAACGGAGAACATAAACTTTTTGATATGTCTCCCCTTGTCGAGAAACAGCCTTTCAAGTCTTTGAAAGATGAAAAGATCTTTCAAACAGCTCATGTAGAGTATGGTACGGTTGTTTGGAATAACGGATTTGATATTGATCCGGATATTCTTTACGAACGTTCTGTTCATATCTGAGGAGTTAATACATGGCCGATGTAATTGGACCTAATTCTTATTTACCGGGTCAGCAACTTAAAGTTCCCAACGGGATGATGTGCGATGAACATGCTGATCGTCCTGCGACTCATCGTATCGTAGGTGAAACTGACAGCTTCGGTTCTGAACTCATTGACTGGTGTGATGAGTGCTTTCAGAAATATCAACAAGCTAAGTCAGAGGAACCTGAAGAGAAGTACTGTGAGATCTGTAAGAACATGAAGAAGTATGTTGCGAAACGACGCGATCCTGAAGAGGGGAACTGTGGTCGCGTTTACGACATGTGTACTGACTGCTATAACAGAGCAGTCGATTACTTCATCGGCGACAATGATTAAAGGATTCTCAATGAATGCTATTTTGGCAATTGAGCGTGTGGAACCACGTGATGACTACTCTCTGTTGTTAGAGTTTGAGAATCATGAAAAGAAAGTTTTCAGCATGAAACCGTATTTGGAAAAATATCCTTATCAGGCGCTTCAAAACAAAAAACTTTTCATGAAAGCACGTGTTCAATATGGTACAGTAGTATGGTCTGATGAAATTGACCTTGCTCCTGATTACCTTTATGAATGTTCTACTTCGCTTTAAGGAGTTAAGAAATGGCTGATGTGATTGGTCGTAATTCTTATGTACCAGGTCAACAACTGAAAGTTCCCGATGGAACGATGTGTGATGAACATGCTGATCGTCCTGCAACTCATCGAATCGTAGGAGAAAGTGACAGCTTCGGTTCTGAGTTGGTCGACTTTTGTGAGGAATGTTATCAGAAGTATCAAAAAGCTAAATCATCGGCTTTGCTTGAAGATAAGTATTGCGAGATCTGTAAGAACATGAAGAAGTTTGTAAAACCGCGTCGTGATCCGGAAGAAGGAAGTAGCGGCCGTGTTTATGAAATGTGTTCTCTGTGTCATAGCAAAATGATCGACGATTTTGTTAATGATGATAACTGAAGGGAAATAATTATGAATGGGCCTTTTGGTAATTACGAGGGGAACTGCGTAGGTGCTATCCTTAATACCTTAGCACGTGTTGAGAATGTTCCTGTCAATACTATCGAAAGACTTCAGGTTGAAGGAGAATTTCTGAAAGACAACGGTGAAGTTTTTGGAATCCAAAAGTGGTTTCCGGAACTGAACAAATTCTTGTTCTATCTTTATAACAGCTCTTGCTCGCAGCAACGGCTTGTTATCTGTCGGGAAGAAAAACTACTGAAGCCTGATTTTCGACTTCAATTGTCTCTCAACAGAATGGCATGTTTTCAATTGAGTGATCAGCCTGTTGAAAACATGGTTGAAACTCACCGATTCATTCGTCGTATGTTGACGAACTACGTGGACGATCCCTGCTATAAGCTTCATCAAGATGCAGGTGCGTTCTTTCAATCCGGCAGTCATCGTGAAGACGTCGATTACATTCTGGTTGAATTTTGGAAACCTGAAGGTGCTCAAGCGTTTATTGACTACATGAACGCTAATCTTCAATTCAAACTTTAATCAACAGTAAGTACTTCTCCAAGGAGTTAATATGGAAATTCGTTTTAATCTGGATCTGGACAAAAAAGAATTTGAAGAAAAGATCCGTAAGGAATTCACCAAGAAGTGGCAAGAACAATCCACGTCACGACTGAATGCTTTGTTTGCTGATGTTAGCAAACGAACCTGGTTCAGCGAGACTGAACGAAGCGATCCCAGTTTCGGTCTCATGTGCCGCCGCGTGGACGACGTTATCAAGCAGTATATGGATCAAGTTGATCTTGATGAAAAGATCAAAGCTTTCCTGGATCGTAACCTCGATAAGTATCTTGAGGAAGCGATGGATGAAGCGCTCCGTCATCACACTCGGAAAGCGGCGTTCAGCCAAATCAAGGAGCAAGCTCCTCGAGAGCATAAGGAATAATCATGAAACGCGAAGATATTCCGGAGTTAACTGTTTATCGACAGATTCTCGAGGAGACTCCTAGGAGTCTCCTCCAGGATACTTTTTATGACTTTTGCAACGCAGAAAAAGCAGAACAACATCTGTTCCGAGTTGCGAACTTTGGCGGCGGTGAGTACATGCTTGCTTACCGTGAATGGAAGTTGCGTTTCCTGCAAACTCAGTTGGATAACTATAGGAAGGAAATTCAACAACACTTTGAGAGCGAAGTAACAGTTACAACAGGGGATGTTAGTTTCGATAACTTTATGACGCGTATTCGAAAACTTCGATTCGAATATCGTCTAAGTCCTTTGCAAGCTGTTCGGAATCATATTCGGGAAGAATCCGAAGAACTTCAAAAGATAGCCGATGAGAAAGCCGGCGTTTATCTTAATGTTTGGAATAACTATAAGTTAAAAAGTTTTAAAGAAGTTTTGCAAAAACATGATTGGAAATATCATGCGTCAGAAGACCCCAAGCATTATGAACAGATGCAGTCCAATGAACAGATTCTTTTTGAGTATGCTTGTGAGCAGGGACCTGAATCTATTGAACTGTTCGAAGTCTGTAAGAACGAAGGAACCAAGTAATCTCAAGATCTCCTCTTAACCGGGGAGATCTTTTTTTTTTTGTTAAAGATTAACCTAGATCGATTGGATTGACTTTAGAAGGAAAGGAGTTATGGAATATAGATTGTATCATCGAATAGCTGAAGAAGTTGTTCACGGACCCAATAAAGACCTTCACGGAGATCTTGGAGGTATCTTTGGTGACAGTACCTATATTCACGGATATGTGAATGGGTTAAAAGGTAATATAACAGGATTAAAAGGAAAAATTAATAACATCCAAGGCGATGCTAATTTCCTATCAGGATACGTAGATAAGATCACAGGAGATGTTTCTAATATCTTTGGACAGTTAAGAGATCTAGTTGGAGATGTAACTCCTCTTACTGGAGATATAACGGGATTGTTTGGTGATTGTTCTTCTATTGTAGGGAATGTTTCCATGATAAAAGGTGAAGTTACTTTTTTATCTGGAGATGTTTCTAAACTCTTTGAAGATGTTACAACTATTGAAGGTGATTGCTCTAATCTAGCAGGTAACGTTACCCTTCTTTTAGGAAATGTAACAAGATTATACGGGTATAATAATGGTATTTTTGGAGATGTGAACAATATCAGAGGTTGTATAGATAATTTAATAGGTAGCGTTTCTCGTCTAATTGGAGATGTGACGAGCATAAGCGGTTATATTCATAACGAAATGTTTGGCGATGTTTCTAATATCTACGGTGATATTTCAAATTTTAAAGGTGATGCTTCAAAAATGTCCGGTTACATCACTCATATCTACTCAGCGGTTTGACAAACAAACAGAGAGACCTAGGGACAACCCTAGGTCTCTCTGTCGCTTTTTAAAAAATCTCAGTCACATATATCTTAGCTGAGACTGAATTTAAATGTCTCAGGGTGAGCTGGGAGTTCTCAGAAAACTCCCAGCTCAGTCATCAACCATCGTCAGATAGGAAGCCAAAATGGCTATCGATAGACAAAAGTTCGTTGAGCAAGCTCTTCGACATTTTGAAAAGATGACTGGAAAGAAAGTTATCAAAGCCAAAGCAATTTGGAATGGTAACCAAGTCTCTCTCCAAATCATTCATATTGATGAAGTTTTTTACCCGTTCGTTCAGTTTCTTTAACGACTAGGTAGTTCATCATCTATCACGAAGCTAAACGCTATTAGGTTTTCTTATTACATGTAATGAAGAGACGGGTCAGAACATCGATCCGTCTCACCCTAATCACAGCAAAAAGGAAAATCATCATGCGTTATCAAATCGGCGAAAAGCTTATCGTTGTTCATTTTCATTATGAGACCGACCGGCCTCAATTTCGCTTCACGATGCCTTATCTTTATAGCGAAGAAAAGGTGAAAGAAATTCAACTTTGTGAACTTGAAGTAACAGAACATCACAAGGTTTCCTGGGAGTACGATACCGATAACAAGAACGACTGCGACGGCTACGTTCTGAAAGATAAAGACGGTAATACCTGGCACAATCAGTATCCCAAAGCGTCTTATGGTCAAACCACTGCTGAAGGCTATTTTCGTTTTCGTCGGAGTCTGAGCGAAGCAGTAGGCGACGAGATGAAGAATCCTACTGAGCCCGTTGATTACAGGCTGTTGACCCAAGTCTATGACGATATCTATTCGGGTATCGAGCAACTGAGCAAGAAGGAAGATCCACCGGTTCAATTGATTCAAAAGCTGACTGAAGTCAAAGAGCAGCTCGAGAAACAGGTTGGCGAACAGTTCAAGAAGAAGTTCGTTTCTGAACCCATCTGGCTACTCGGAACATCCGGACATCATTCGTTGGGTACTTCAAGACATTCAGGAAGGAGAATAACATGCGGTATGAAGTTGGCGAGAAGATCTTTCTGGTGTTCTTCGAGATCGAAGGTCGTAAGCTTTCCGATTGGATGATCATGCCGTATTTGTATGATTGGTCTCCGGTCAAGAAAGTTTGGATCAAAGAACTGGAAGTCAAGGAACATCACAAGGTCCATTGGGAAATGGACCCTGAGAAGAAAAAGGATTACGACGGCTATATTCTTCACGATCAAACAGGGAATATCTGGCACAATCAGTATCCGTCGGCGGCTTATGAACAGTTTTCAAATGAAGCTGATTATTTGTTCCAACGGCATTTTCCGGGAGAAAAAGAAGAGCTCGACGCCTATTTCAACGACCCGAAGGAACCGGCAGATTTCAAGTTATTGTCGAATGTGTATAGCCGGATTGCCAAAGGTATAAACCAATGTAAGGACGTGGCTGACAATGTCCAGAAAGACCCTGAAGAAAGAAAACGCGGTGAAGAACTGGTTAAGCTTCTGACTCTGGTCAAGGAAGACATCGACAACCAGCTCAAAGAAACCTTCAAGAAGAAGATGGAATCCAAACCGCTTTACGAAGGTTCCAAGTTGCTGAAATGGAATATTATTGATCTTTGATCAAAGAACTGAAACACCTCCTTTTGGGGGTGTTTTTTTTTTATCTACTGGATTAATAAGGAGATCATAATGAACTCAGTAGGTGGTCGTAAATTCTTTCTAGTTAGTTATATATTTGTTATGCTAACTATTTTACTTTATTTTAGTAAAATAGAAAGTTCTTCATTTTTATCAATTGTTCAGATGTTGATTATTAGTTATCCGGCAGGTAATATAGCGCAATCTTTTTTAATCAAGAAACTTCCAGAAATAACTGGGAGTGAACTTAAAGACCTGCAGCAGTCTACAACTTTAGGTGGAAGAAAGTTTGGTTTGATTTTAGTTATATTTTCAACAGTAACTGGACTTCTTCTTTTTAAGAAAATGGAGATCGAACACTTTGTAACCTTAACAAACTGGTTAATTGGTATTTATATTGCAGGAAATGTGGCTGAGAAAGCGATTGATCAAGGTGTTAACATAGAAATAAAAGCGAACAAATAAGAGACAGGAGAAGCCTAGGCTTCTCCTGTCTCTAGTACTTCTTAAAACATTTCAGTCACATATATCTTATCTGGAAGTAAGTTTGATAGTTCGAGCTATCAAACTCATTCTTCTTCCAGAAAGGAGGTGTATTACATGTTCCTGAAAGATCAGACTTCACTGCAATTGAAGTTGATCAAAGAAGGTCACGGTTACAAGATCGGATTCTATTTACGGATCAATTTTGTTCGTGTCTTCATAATATACGAGCTGGTGAATAAATATTACCCAGAAGTTTTCTAACTTCTAAATCATCGTATTATTAATCGGGAACACGTTATCAGGAAATATCTATCATGAACGTGCGTAAGTTCACGTATATAAAGACAGCCAGGTTTCATTTCCTGGCTGTCATCTATTTTTTTTTTAGATACCAGGGTTCATCTGCAATGCAATGTAACGATTGTAGTTACTGCTATCATTCATGAAGAAGACTTTCTGCATGACTTCCTTCAGATATGTCTGATACATCTCTTCAGCATCAGACAGACCTTCAACATAATTCTTAAATGCACCTAATTCTTGACCGCCAGTCAAATAAGCTTGGTCGATCTTGATCAGAAGCTTGTTATAGATATAAGACTTAGCAGCAAGAATAGCCAACTTAGAGAAAGCTTTCCAACTACGAGGATTGATGTTGTTTAGATTCTCTTCATTACCTACTTGACAACGAAGCTGATAAGTATTAGTGACACGTAATTGATCTCGAATCAAAACGGTATTATGACCGATGATATCTGCTGACGCATTAGAAATAGGCGGAACATTAGAATGTGAGTCCATCAATCGTTGACCTGCAGACAATACATCACTCATTGACTGAGGATTAATTGTTCCCATGCCATAGTTCATGGAATTATAAGAAGCGGTGATAGGTAAATAACCTACTGATAATACATTCATTAGCGTTCTGAAATTCAAACGCTCAGTTGGAATCTCAAACACGACGGTATAAGTATCCATGAATTTGGCGGTTAGACCTTCAAGAGATACAATGATAGTTTGACCTCCTACTAAATCAGCATCAATCAGAACACGCGGTCTCATCAATTTATTCATGATCTGTTGATCTAAACTGATCGGCATCATTCTGAAATTAGGGATATCATCTTTAAAGGCTTCTCTTAATACCTCAATGGGTATGGTGAACTTGATATCATCAAGTGCTTTAGCAATCGCAGTCATTCTGGAATCCTTCTTATGTTAGTTTCAGCCGGCGAATTCATTCAGTACATCAAAGAGTTTAATTTCGATAAGTCTGATCTTGAAAACATCCTTATCGAATATAATGAAAGTCTGAAACTCCTACCTTCAAATCCTTTTAAAACTTATGTCGTCTTTGAAGAAGAAATAGAGAAAATTCGCTTTTTGAGAATTCCAGCTGATCTCGATACAACCGAAGAATTCTCAAACGTTCACACTTCTTACTTAGATATACAAGCACTTATCTTTCATTAAAGCGCTAAGATCATTTCCATGCGTTCCTGAATATCATAGACCATGTCTTCAGGAAGAAACGTTTTAATGATTCGAGTCCGTCCCATTTCTTTTATATCGACCTTAAGTCGATTGATGGTGCTGCCATTATTCTTAATACCTTCTAGACCACCGATATCGATCAAGAAGTTAATTAGTTTCCAACGAGAAAGAAATAATGCCCACCATGCTTGACGAGTTCGACTGATATCCGGCATCTGCATAGAAACTTGCATATTCTGATTGAAGATACTAGGTATGTTCATCAAAGATTTAACATACCACATTTGGTTATCTCTAAGATGTCGAATAACTTCATAAAGAACATCATCCAATTTGTTATGGTAATCCACAACCAGAAAAGGAAGTTTCTTTAAAGGTTCTGACATCGGAGCACCGTAGAACAGATTCATCAACCTATTTAAAATAACACATTCAAGATGGCTCTTTAGCATCTTAGGAAGAACATACATACTGACAAAATGCGTAACGCCTAAAATACTCGCGCTTCCGTTTTGGTAACGCATATGTTGCTGATTCATGAAACCTTTGAATTGCAAAAACAACAAAGGTAAGTCAATAACGATACTGACTATTCCTTCACCGCTATCATTCTTATTTCCATTAGGAAGCATAAGGTTAATATGACTGACATTATGAGTCAATACTTTAACTGCTTCAATATCTTTCCAGTTTGCAAATTCATCATACGGGTTAAAGTAGTTCTCCGTACTTAAAATTAGTTCTAGATTTCCGTCACCGTAAAACAAGCCGTCATGAAACTTACCATACTGAATGTCACTGGTAAAATTAAAATATTTGGCTACATAAGGTGAGCGAGCATACACCACTTCCATGAAGCGGTCGACCTCATAGCTCAGAGGAAGTGATGTGGATGTTAATACACGACAAAGAATGTGGTTGCTTTTAACTGCGTAAACACGTGTCTGAAAGTAATCAATAACTTTTTCAACTTCACGCTGATAAGTTCTTTTGATATAATCAAAAGCAGGAAAATGAAGAAGCGCAGGATTTCCCTCATAGACTTCTGTAAAGAGTTTATACATCCTAATACTCCAATCAAAAAGTTTCCTACTTCATCGAACCGCCTGACTGCACGTATTCTCCATAGGCTTGACATCCCGACTAGGCTTCGGTAGGTGTTAAGTCAACGAGTGACTAAAATGATCCTAGTGGTCGGATCGCTCTTTCTGTCATGTTCCCGGATCGCCAGTTGTTTTAAGTTCTCTGCCGCATTGACATCTCGCTGGTGTTCAGAACCACAGTACAGACAGGTCCATCGGCGCTCATACAGCTTCAGTCGCTGAACGGGTTTCTTACCGCAGCAGGAACAGGTCTGAGTGCTCGGATAGAAGGGATCAGCGATCACTAAGGTACAGTGCTGACTGGCAACAGCTTTGTACTTCAGTTGTCGACTGATCTCTCCCCAGCTCGCATCTCCGATATGCTTCGCCAACCGTCGGTTCCGCATCATTCCCTTCACGTTGAGGTCTTCGATCCCGATGGCTTGGTGTTCGCGTATGAGGGATGTGGTGAAGGTGTGAAGGGTGTTGGAGCGGAGGTTGCTCACACGTTCGTAAGCTCTAGCAAGCCGTTGACGTGCTTTGTTCCGGTTCTTTGATCCTTTTTGCTTCTTGGTCAGTTGTCGCTGAAGTCTTCCTAGCTTCCTTTGGGCTTGGAGATAGTAACGTGGGTTAGGAAGGACCTCACCCGTAGAGAGCGTGGCGAGATCGGTGAGACCCAGATCCATACCGACAAACTTGTCTCCTGAGGTCTTCTCCGGCGTGTAGTTCGCCGTGAAGCTGACGTAGTACTTCCCCGAAAGAGAGCGAGAGACCACACATTGCGTGAAGTGTGGAGGGAGACCACGATCATCAACAGCGATCTTGATCGTACCGGAACACTTGGAGAGGAACAGACGACCGTCGCGGATCGAACTCGTTTGATTCGTATAGTGCGCAGACTGACGTCCTTTACGAGTACGGAACTTAGGATAGCCATGACCGCGTCGAAAGAATTGCTTGAACGCATCCGCAGCATGACTGCACGCTTGCTGTAATGACTGCGACGGCATCTCGGCTAACCATGCTGTCTCTGGATCTTGCTTCCACTGCGGTAACTTCAATATGAAGCCAAAAGCACTGACCAAAGGAGTCGGATAGTGAGACTTGTTCGATCGCCAAAGCTGATAAGCCGTCTGCTGTTCGGCTAACTGTCGGTTATACACGTAGCGACATGCGCCAAAGACCTGAGCCAGATACCGCTGTTGAGTTTGATTCGGATACAATCGGTATTTGAAGCCTTTTTGAAACTGTCCTCCAAAGGAGGATCGATGCTGAGACATAATGGTCGTCCAGAGATTATTAGGTTCATACGATCACCGCTTCATTGTTATTTTGGTGTAAATAAAAATGTATTTACTATATAGTTTGGAGAGTGAATACTCATCTAACGGCTGATCGAAAGGTCAGCCGTAATTCTAGGGTTAATATCTATTTTATGAAAAAAGAAAACCCTTTCCTAAAATAACTTAACCCTACATACTTTAACTGACTTAACTGTCAGTTTCTTTTTGAAACTTTAACAACTACCGAAGCCTAGTCGGGATGTCAAGCCTATGGAGAACACGTGCAGTCATGCGGTTCGGTGAAGTAGGAAGCTTGTTGTTGAAGCGCTAGGAAATCGAGATCGACCCTAGGTAGATCTTGGACTCTTTGGTTCAAGAGCAAAATGAACCTCTTTTGCAAAAGACTGTTTTAAACTCATGGAGTATTACAAAAAATGTCGATTCAAGATACCAGCAATACCGGTGAAAAGCCCAATCAAAACAACCAAGCGTCCTGGAACTTCGGTAGCGGTCTTTTCGCTGCTCCGATCGCACGCGGTGTCGGCTCTGAATATTACAGCAAGCTGAAGACAGCGCTGTTTGAGATCTACAAGCAGACTGATCCGCAAGTTGAGATCCAACTTCTGGATCTGGACAATGTCAACGAACCTTCACTGGTGTTCAGCGCGATGATTGTTGCTACCCGCAACAAGCAGCGTATGGAGACCGGTGTGGCTTTCCATATTCTGCTGCTGGAAGCTACCGGTGAAAAGGTTCCGCCGTACTTCGAGAACATCAACGGTTCTCAAGTGGAAGTCTATCGCGTTCCCAGTGACGCGTTCGACAAGGAACTGATCGACCGTGCAGTGATCGCTGTGCAAAAAGCGTATCCCAATACGCGTGCGTTCATGGTGGATGGTACGGTTGTACCGGCCGGTTTCAATCCGGATAACAAGTTCGCTGTTCACAGTCTGGCTCTTAACGCCGGTTTGGCGACCAACACCGAACTCGTGGTGCAGTCTCGTGACTTCGAGGACATGAACCTTGCTCGTCGTCAGCAAGACAACAGCCTGAACATCAACATCAGTTTTAATCGCCAGCAGATTGAAAATGCAGTTGGCGATCCCATGCGTTCGGATGTCATGATTGCTTTCAACAGCAATCGTGGTCAGAATCAACGCAATAACCAGATGGTCAACTCTGGTGATCGTGAAATCCAGATCTCGCGTATCAGTGGTTTCGTTGATCTGCTGCGTGTCCCGCCGCCCAACATGCCGTCCAATAACATGTACGGTAATTACTACCAACCGCAGCAACAAGGTCCGAAACAGATCTTCGCCCCGCGTCTGGTGATCACCAATCTGGAATCCACGGTGAGCTACACACCGGCTTCGGTTCTTCTGAGTCTGGCCACCGCGTTGTCGCTGAACGACAACTTCAACTGGATGCAAGCATTTCGTCCGCAACCTACGGGTCGCAATGAGATCGATCTCACCGATATTGGCGCACTGAACATCGACGCCAATACCATGAACGAGCAATCGGGCTTCGGTACTCGGATCGATACCAAGGACAACAGCTTCCAGCTGGAGAACCTGGGTCAGCTCATCAGCATGATGATCCAACCTGGTCTGATCGTGTCTCTGGATTGCCCGGAGTTTGGTCCTCAGAGCTGGTATCTGAGCGTCTTCGCGCTGGCGGCCAATGGCAATGTGCAAGCTTACGAAGCTATTTTTGCTTCGGTGGATGCACTTACTAACGGGAATTTCAGCAAGAACTTCCCCAAGGGTCAGCCGATGTTTGTGGATAGCCATAACCGCGTGCATCTGGGTACTTGGGTGGATCGCAGCGGTAACAAGCGTGATATTCGCGATATCGACCATCTCGCAGTGTGTAACCTTGTCGGCGAACGCGATGCACCGGTCATTCGTGACTGGAGCAATACGTTCCTGAACATGCAACAGCCGCTGCTTCAGCGTCTGGCTACTCGTAAGAAACTCATCATGGGTCTGACGGGTGATACGGCGGTGTTCACGGGTTTTGCTCAGCGTGTGACTTTTAGTCAGCAGTTCCTGCAAGCGCTTCAAAAAGCCATTGCCATGTGCGGTACTACCGTAAACGTGACCACTCCGTTGAACAGCTCTGCGTTCAACGATCAACGTGGCGTGGCGACGTTTGCCAACTCCGCTATGGTCATGCCGGGTCAGCAAGGTTTCACTCAGCAAGCTGGTTTCCGTAGTTTCAGTAACCCTGCTTTCATGGGTAACATGGGCTTCGGTCGCTGGTAATCATCGCAGCTTGATGATCAAGTGATGTGACGGTACAGACTGGAGGGTTATCCCCTCCAGTCTGTACTATCTTTTTTTGTTTATCTAATGCTTCCATTCTGTAAACGCATAATCCCTTTTTAAAAAAAATTTAGTCATATATACTTCTTAAGAGGGAATTATCCCAATTTCTTTTAAACTTTCTCCTTAAGGAGTTAATAAAATGCAAGTCGAAAGCTATAAGGTTGACGTCTCGAAGTTCGAGTTTTCTGAACGTATGGAGATCAGTTCGTTCTTCAAGGAACTGGAAGAGATTCCGGTCGGCGATAAGGAATTTGACTAGAAGGTCATCCTTCTGAAGGTTCGCCATGGTCTTATCGAAACCATTTCCGTTACCGACCTGAACAAGGTTGTTGCGCGTGAATGGCGTAGTGTGCAATAAATTGAACAAATCCCCTATGGGTTAATACGAATGTTCACTTCAAGGTAAAAAGTTACCGGGGAGTGTCATTAATTGGAAAAAGGATTGATCATGGATGTGAACTATTTCACTTTGTACTGGTTGGATGGTAGTCGGACTGTGGTCAAAGGTTCGACGGTCGAGGAAGCTTTCACGATCGCCGGCTATGGTGCCGGTGCTATCCACGCTATCGACTGGTACGACAACGGCGTGACTGACACTCACAAGTTTGTCGGTAATAACCAGTGGGTCAAGAAAGAGCCGCTGAAGATCAAGTTCAGCGAATTTAACAAGGAACCGAGTCCTGAAAACATTCAGGATCTCTGTAACAAGTTGAAGCAACACAGTTACATCGAGGTTCAGTTCGAGAATCAAGACGCGTTGACGATTCAAGATCGGTACTCACATTTTGGTCTGGGCTGGCTGCATGTCATCGCGTTGAACTTTGGTGAATATGTTCCGTCTTCTTACCATGAAGATACAGACTTGGAAGAAAACGAGTACTGGATGTCCACCGGTACTGAATATTTCGATCCTTCCAAACCTGAACAAGCCATTCAGGCATTTTTGGAACGTCTGAACAAACAACCTTTCGAAACCAGTGGTTATCAAACCGTTGACTTGAAGACGCTTGCGTTGTCTCAAGTCTTTTGAAAACAAATCTCAAGAGAAAATATCATGAAATTCAACAAATCCGTCAACCTGCAACTGTTGGGTATCGTCGTCGCACTGTTTGCCGTTCTCGGCTTCATCGGTGATGGCAGTCCGCCCGATATTCAGGAAAGGAGTAGTCATGTCAAGAGTAGCTGATGAAACCCTCCACAACTATACGGCTAAGGTGCGTACTAATAGAGGTACGCACCGTTGTAACGTGATCGCGTCGGATAACTTCGATGCGATTGTAAAAGCCGGTTTGAAGTTTGCTGACGAGCATCCTGTCAGCGTGGATGTAACGCTCCTGAACACCATCAGGATGCGCGGGACCAGAATAAACTAAAATAAAAGAATCCCCTTTCAGAAACCTAACTCATGGATAGAGACGGCAAAACCGTATCTATCCATGGCTATTTTTTTCTTGTTTTTAGTTTTATAATTTGAGGAGATTTTAAATGGCTAACATTGAAATGTTGTTGGAAGATGCGCAGTGCAAGATCAGCGAACTGGTTCCGGTTACACAAAGCGACTATACAGTTAAGGTCATGGTTCATGACCATACCTTTCTTTATAGCAACGCCGTAATTCTTCATTATCACGTTGTTATCGGAAAACCCATCCAGTACGAAGCGGATACTTACTTCCAGTGTCTGGAGTCGTTCGATTTTCCTGTTCATACGGAACATGTGTTTCAGTTTTACGAACAAATCAAGCAACTGTTGGTTAATGGTCAGTACAAGGAAGACATGGAGTTGAATAAAAATCTTTCTTGGTCTGATTATGAAATGTTGGTTGTTTATCAGAAGTCTTTATTTGTTGATTCGCATTATCGCTATTTGGACATCATGCTGGAAGCTTTCTGGAAAGAAGTTTTTGGTAAAACAGCAAGTGAGTTGTTCTGTGGTGGTATTGTCTCTGCTCACGGTGATAAAGCTCGTAGTTATGAACGAGCTTGGGAAAAAGCCGGTATCAATAAGTACAGAGGATCTCTTCTGTTTCTCTTGACATATACCAAAGTCATGGAAGACACTCCGAAACATATGTCCGAAGAATGGGTGATTAATAATTATCTCAAATATCTTCCTGCATTGGAGAAAGTTGAAACTATGGTACTTGAACAAATCCAACAGAAATTAACAACGGTGATTACTCAAATAACTTAATAGGGTAAATGATGGCTGAATTCTTTTTATATCTTTTAGGTTTTGTAGTTTTTCTAGCAATCGATGTGATGTTATATGTATGTATGCATTTTAGTGAAAATGCAGGAATTAGTGCTTTATTTGTTTTGATTTTGATTATCTATAACGGCGTTGCATTATTAACAGTAACGCTTTATTTAGTTCAACCTCAGTGGCTGAAACGTTTGAGGAAATTCATATGAGTCAATATGAGATGTCTTTCGAAGACATGATGAAAGATCAATACGGTTGGGCTCTTGTTGATAACGATGTATTCAGCATCAACAATATGACAGATCGTGAAATTCGTGAATCCATCATCGAGGATCTCTTGATGGTGACGGTTTACGAAATTCGCGAAAAGACTGAAGTCAAATACACTCAGTGGTCTTTGACACGTTGGCTTCCTTTTTTCCGTCGGTTGCCTATCATCAGAATGATGGACCATTGCGAGATCGTCAATCTCATCGAACGTTCTGAAGGTAAAGTCCGTATTCGTAATGAACGTGAAATCATGCGAGCCGCTATGGAGTATTGCGGTATTTATTACGAAGAGTGGTTCGATAAAGAGGAGATTCCCAAAGACGTCATTGGTCTGAATAAAAATGCAATCGATGAGTTGATTACCAAACACGGCTCGTTTGATAACGTGATTAAAAGTTTGGCAATGGAGCTTCAAGCAAATTCCAAGTCCAATAAAACAATAAATTAAGAATAAGAACAGACTAGCCTCAATAGCTAGTCTGTTCTTAAAATATTTCAATCCTACATACTCTGAGTGATATTAATAAGGAGGATCATCATGTCTCAGCATCGATCCTCCTTTGGAGGACAGTTTCAAAAGGGGTTCAAGTACCGACTCTACCCGAACCAAGCACAGCAACGTTATTTAGCTCAGGTCTTTGGCGCATGTCGGTATGTGTATAACCGCCAGTTAGCGGAGAACCAGACTGCTTACCAGCTCTGGAAATCGGATAAAACTAGATACCCGACTCCTTCCGTGAATGCTTTTGGGTTCATGCTGAAGTTACCGCAGTGGAAACAAGACTCTGAGACGTCTTGGTTAGCCGATATACCATCGCAGTCTCTTCAGCAAGCGTGCGCGCATGCCGCGGATGCGTTCAAGCAGTTTTTCCGGAGAGGACACGGGTATCCCAAGTTCCGTACTCGTAAAGGACGTCAAGCCGCTCACTACACAAACCAAAACAGTTCGATTCGTGATGGTAAGCTCTGGTTAGGAAAATGTCCCGGCACGATCAAGATCGTTGTCGACGAACGAGGTCTTCCTGCTCATTTCACCCAATGCGTGGTCTCTCGGTCTCCTTCAGGGAAGTACTATGTGAGCTTCAGAGCACACTATACCCCAGAGAAGACTTCTGGAGACCGCTTCATTGGTATGGATCTGGGTCTTACCGATCTGGCTACACTCTCCACGGGTGAAGTCCTTCCTAACCCTCGATACTATCTTCAAGCTCAGAGGAAGCTCGGGAAGCTCCAGCGACAACTGGCTAAGAAACAAAAAGGTTCCAAGAACCGGAACAAAGCACGTCAACGGCTTGCCAAAGTCTATGAACGTGTCTCTAACCTCCGCGGCAACACCCTTCACACCTTCACTACGTCCCTCATACGCGAACACCAAGCCATAGGGATCGAGGATCTGAATGTAAAGGGTATGATGCAGAACCGACGGCTCTCTAAGCATATCGGCGATGCATCCTGGGGGGAGATCGGCCGCCAGTTGCGGTATAAGGCTGTCGCATCTCAACACTGCACACTGGTGATCGCCGATCCCTTCTATCCGAGCACACAACTCTGCTCTTGTTGCGGTAAGAAGCCGGTACAGCGATTGAAGCTTTATGAGCGACGATGGACCTGCTTGTATTGTGGATCAACCCATCAACGAGATATCAATGCCGCAGAGAACCTGAAGCAGTTGGCGATCCGAGAGCATATCAGGAAGAGTGACCCGAATACTCGGATCATCCTCACTCGACGTTAAGTAATATAACTACCGAAGCCTAGTCGGGATGTCAAGCCTATGGAGATGATCGTGCAGTGAGACGACTCTGTGAAGTAGGAAGCTTGTTGTTAGAGCGCTAGGATTCTGACTGAGACGTTATGGAAGTCTCAAGATAATTCGAGGAAACCAAAATGCAAATCGACTTGAACCAACTTTCTCAATTCACCACAAGGACGAACGAGATGTCTGAGGAGATCGAAGGAGAGATTCTGGAACTCCCCAAGACCAGAGTCGTCAACGTTTATAATCCGAGCAGTATCGACAGTGTGATCACTACCGCTGTTCATGCTGCGAAGCAGTCTCTGACCGATGAGATCACTTGCTTGCCGGCCAGCGATTATATGCTTCGTGATCAGTTCGAACGCTATAACTGGATTGGCGTGTATCCCAGTGAGAAAGCGCTGACCAAGCAGTTCAAAGGAAAGACCCATCACGCACTGGTGAAGCATACTCCGAGCAACGTGGATCTTCTTGATACCATTGTGACGGTTGATTGGAATAGTGAAGTTCCGAATAGTCAAACACTACTGGAAGCTTACAGCAGTCAACAAGATCATCCGTCAACGTATTGGCAGTTGGCGTTCGCCATAAAAGCCATCGAAAATGGCGAACACGTTAGCTTGGAAGATCAAGCATTTGTCTATGCCAACTTTCAGCATGCGCGCATTTGTATTGCCAACAAGATGCCGTATGAGCCGCTTCTTTATAATCTTGAAATGTATCAGGATTATCTGAAGCATCTGAAGACATTGAAGTTGAAGATTAGCGAGATCTGGAATTATACCGAGATCGCTCTAGATGGAAGAACTCTTCGTGTCCCGGTGATCAACATCGGAAGTGAAGTTTCTCCCTGGGCTATCAAGCTCATCAGTTGCAGTTACAACCAAGTAGTGACTTTCGAACAGATTCGAGGTAAGACAGTTTATACTGTGTTCAGCCGCACGAAGGGGTTTCGTCAGGTATTCGAGAAGTGTCTGGACAAGCGTCCTGAAGTACAAATTATGTTCTCAGGTGAACTGTAAGGTTCCCTTATCACTTAGTCGTTGATCATTCGAGACGAGGTTTATCTCGTCTTTTCTTTTTAAGAGAATCCAAATGTCCGATAACACCATTCAACGTGAGTTTGTGCGTTCCATTGTTCGTGGAACCTATGACATTCAGAAGCTCCGTATTCAGGCAGGTAATCGCCTGACTGCCAATTACAAGATCAAGCTTGGTATCAAACCCGGCAAAGCTGAAGATGAAGAGAAAGTGGCTTCGTCCATCCTGGCCGATATCCGTAAGGACTACACCCGGATCACCGATCCGATTGCAGCTGAAGCACTGGCCAAACAAGGGATCACTCCCAAGAAGTTCAAAGCTGAAGGGATGATCACTAACTTCCTTGAACTCAGTATGGCCAATCAGTACTTCATTCTTTTGAAGACGGAAGAAGACGAGTTCAAAAACCTCGGAAAAGTTCTGGAAGATGTTCCGATTTATAAGGAATTTCTGTCCAACATTCCGGGTATCGGCCCTCAGATTGCAGGGGT
>Ga0268298_10001945_pt1 | contig 23316 bp, 20 predicted proteins | sample WWTPWeurt_MetaG_FD_194462 | JGI IMG/M metagenome (GOLD analysis project Ga0268298, IMG submission 194462) | Activated sludge microbial communities from WWTP in Nijmegen, Gelderland, Netherland - WWTP Weurt | ecosystem: Engineered > WWTP > Aerobic digester > Activated sludge | place...
GTTCATTGTTGCTCTCGGCGAGATAGCCGAGCGCGAGAGTGTGCCAGGCGCCTTCGCCATAGGCATATTGCGGCCACCAGGTGGGATTCGGATACACCTGATTGTTCGAGACCATCACCTCTGCGTCAATGCTGAAGAAATCGTCATAGGTTTCGATGACCAGCGGGTCGGTGGAAATAATACGCACGCCCTTGAAGTGCGAGAGGAAACCCTCGGTCGCGGCAACAGCGGCTTCGTCATAGATGGCGCTGTCGGGATAGGCGCTGTCAAAGACCTGGATCATGTTCATCACGAAGTCTGCCGCAGAGAGCTGGCTGCCATCGTGCCACTTGACCGAGTCGTACATTCCTTCGGGATAATAGACTGTGACCTTGGTCAGTGACTTCAAACCATCGGGAAACTTCTCGCCCGCTGTAATGAACTTCTGATTGGCGGCATCCCAATCGACCCACGCATCCGCAGGGACATCGATCGCGCTGGCGGTATCGAGGGTCAGCCAGTCGAGGGTCTTGGAAACCGGCAAACCTTCCTGCACGGTCACTTCAGCGCGTTCCAGGCGCTGCGGCCACGCGAGACCCGTGTAGGGATCGGAGATAACAGCATTGTCACTGGTGGCGCGCTGCGGGAAAGAGTCCATGATCCAGTTCGTGCCCGCAAGGGGATTCCACGGTTCGACCATGATACCGGGCTGGGTGATGTTCACTTCGCCGCCTTCTTCACCGTCAAAACGGATGGTCTGCCCCCAGATCTGCGAGCCTTGCGGTCCGCCTGCGAGATCGCTTGCGACCACCAGGTTGCCAACACGGGGAACGAACGCAACTTCATCCACACACCAGATCTGATAGGACTCTTCCATCGAGAGGCGCAGGGCGGTATCGAACAGATCGCGGCGCTCTTCGAAGCTGCTAAAGTCATTGCTTTCGAGCGCGAGAGCGGCAGCGTCCAATTCCTCTGACGGGGTATACGCCTGCCACAATGGACCGGAAGAACCGCGCGGGGTAAAGTACGAGCTGAACTGATCGCCTTCATCGCGGTCAATGGAGGGGGAGATCCAGCCGGCAGTGTAGAGATTCCACAGACCATCGGCGGGGTTGCTTTGATTCCAGATCGGAGAAGCCTCGGAGCGGGTCTTGAACTGACGATCCACAGTAAAGCCGATGCTCTCCAATTGGTTGGAGAAATATTCGCCAATGGGTTTGCGGTTGTCTTCCACGCGGATGATGAAGATCAGGACAACAGGCTCACCATTAAATGTCCATTTGCCATCCACCAACTCCGCGCCCATGGACTCCATCTCGGCGGCGACGGCTTCCTTCGCCTTGTCTGCATCGTAGGCGTACTTGGCTTCCAACTCGCGCAGAATATCGGCATAGCGCGCATAATCGGGGAATACCGTGGTCAGCACTGTGAAGCGCGGTTTGGCAAGACCTTTGTAAATTTCTTCCACCACATAATCGCGGTTCAAAAGCCAGTGCATGGATTCGCGGATCTTCTTGCTCGAGAACGGATTCAGGCGTCCATCGGTAAATTCCGCGGGGTTGAACATGATGGTATTGCTCGCGCCAACCGCGCTGGAAGAAGTCAACCCTGAATTGGATTTCAACAACTCGAAAGCCGGCGCTTCAGCAACCGTATCGGCATGGAGATCCACTTCGCCTGAAGCGATGCGGGTGATCGCAGATTCCGCCGAGCTGTCTTCAGAGATCACGATCGAATCGAGCCACGCGCCTGTGCGGTCGGTCGTCTCAACAGGAGCTTCGGTTGGAGCAGCGGTTGGCGCTTCGGTCGCCGCAGCCGGAGCCTCTGTCACTGACGACGGCGCTTCGGTAGGTTCAGCCGCCGACGGCGCACACGCCGCCAGGATCATACTGAACACCACCAATAAACTAAACAAGGCATAAACTTTTTTCATTCTCTTTTCTCCTATTATTGAATTCGACAAATGAGATCGCGGACAAGGAAAACTGCAACTGACCACCTCCTTATCAAAACCCTATTTACGGTCGGAGGCGGATGCCAGTGCTTCACACCAACATCCGCCTCGCCTGCCATACTGCGTTTGCTTTCTTTGAGGAGAGAAGCATCTTCGCCAAGAGTGCCCTTATGATACGGACTCCATAAAAAAATGTCATGCGCCTGTGTATCTGTATTTGCACATCCATTGGAATGGTTCGCGCCTAACACACTCCCGCGGGTTTCCCCCTGCTCCTCCCATTCAAAAAACCCTACTGGAGTAGGGTCTCTGAATTCACATGGCATCTGCAAACTGCATATAATTACGACCATCATGCGCGGATTTCTCCCACGACTTATATTCCTGACCGCCCTGCTGACCGCCGCCTGCGGGACAATCAGCCCTGCCGCCGCGCCGAAGGATACCTACGCCACCGCATCGCCTGTCGAACCGCAGCCTGCCTCTGTTTCGAGCGAAACATCCGCACCGCTCAATACCACCTACCGCAGGAACATCCGCTTTGAGCAATTCGGTCTGGAAGAAGGACTCTCGCAAAGTGTCGTCAATGTCATCATTCAGGACCGGGTCGGATTTTTATGGATCGGCACTCAAGATGGATTGAACCGCTACGATGGCTACAACTTCAAGATCTACAAGCCCGATCCCGACAACCCAAACAGCCTGAGCGACCGCTGGATCACCGCCCTCGCTGAAGACCCGCAGGGTTATTTATGGGTTGGCACCCGCCTTGGCGGCTTGAACCGCTACGACCCCGTGAGCGGAAAGTTCAAACGCTACATGAATAACCTGACAGACTCTCAAAGCCTGGGCAGTAATCAAGTCACCTCCCTGCAGGCAGATACGCGCGGAATTTGGGTCGGCACCGAATACGGGCTGGACTTCTTCGACTACCAGACCGAAACCTTCACCCATCACCGCTCATCTTCTGAAGACCCTTCGAGCCTGAGCAGCAATCTGGTCAGCGCCCTCTTCAAAGATTCACAGGGCATGTTATGGGTCGGCACCCTGAACGGCGGCGTGAACGTGTACGACGAAACCGCAGGCACATTTGCCAGCTACAAGTACGAAGAGGATAACTCCGCGAGCCTGAGCAACAACCGCGTATCGAGCATAGCCGAAGGCTCAGATGGCAGCCTATGGATCGGCACCGCCAACGGGCTTAATCGATTCGAAGCCGAAGAAAAAACATTTACCCATTTTAAAAATATTCCAGAGAACACCGACTCGCTCGGCGGGAATGTGATCTTCGATATCTACAAAGACCGCTCCGGCGGGTTGTGGATCGGCACCAACAACGGACTGGATCGCTACGACGATGTCGAGCGGAAGTTCTATCACTACCAGAACCAGCCGGGCGTGCCCAACACCATCAGCAACAATGCCGTGCTATCCATCTTTGAAGACAACAGCAATGTGCTGTGGATCGGCACCCACGGCGGAGGTTTGAACAAATACAACCGCCAACAGGATAAGTTCACCTATTACCGCAACAACCCCGCCGACCCCAACAGCCTGAGCGGCAACATCATCCTCCCGATCTACGTGGACCAAAAAGGCATACTCTGGATCGGCACCAATCGCGGGTTGGACAAGTTCGAACCTGCCACAGGGCAATTCACCCACTACCAGCACGACCCCGCGAATAATAGAAGCCTGATCAGCGATGATGTGGTCGCGCTTCAAATGGATTACACCGGCATCTTGTGGGTCGGCACCATGCGCGGGCTGGACCGCTTCAACCCGGCAACGGGCATATTCACCCACTTCCAGCCCGATGCCAACATCCCAAACAACATCACCAACTCGCCCATCTACTCGATCTATGAAGACTCTTCACTCAATTTGTGGATCGGCACTGGGATCGGGCTGTATCTATTCAATGAATTCGACCGATCCTTCACTCCGTACGAATCAGACGAGAGCGACCCGGTCAGTTTCTTTGGCGACCAGATCAATATCATCTACGAAGACAACGATAAGAACCTGTGGGTTGGCACATTTGAAAGCGGATTGAAACGCCTCAATCCCCGCAAGACCGAAGTCACCCAATACAAAAACGACCCCGAAGATATGACCAGCCTCGGCAATGACTCGGTCATGAGCATTATTCAAGACGAGAACGATACGATCTGGATCGGAACCGCAGGCGGCGGATTGAACCGCTACGAACCCGAAACCGATTCTTTCACCCGCTTCACAGAAAAGGATGGACTGCCGAACGACGTGATCTACGGCATCCTTGAAGATTCAACCGGCAACCTGTGGGTCAGCACCAACTTTGGGCTGTCTCGCTTCGACCCGCGCACCGAGACCTTCCGCAACTACACAGCCAGCGACGGATTGCAAAGCAACGAGTTCAACCAGAACGCCTACGCGGTGGACTCGAGCGGCAACCTGTATTTTGGCGGCGTGAACGGGCTGAACAGCTTCACCCCTGAAAATATCAAAGACAATCCGCTGCACCCGCATGTGGCGTTGACCTCCATCACCAAAGACGGCATCCCATTAAATTCCAGCGGCACAACCGAATACCTGAAAGAGATCACCCTCACCTGGCCTGAAGATTCCTTCGAATTTGAATTCACATCCTTTGCATACGGTCAGCCGTCCAAAAATCAATACGCTTATATGCTCGAAGGGTTCGACAGTGACTGGAAGAACATCGACAAGCAGCGAAACGGACGTTACACCAACCTGCCCGGCGGAACTTACACCCTGAAACTGCGCGGCTCGAACAGCGACGGCACATGGAACGAAGAAGGTCAATCGATCAAGGTCACGATCGTTCCGCCATTTTGGGAAACCTGGTGGTTCCGCAGTCTGTCATTTTTTGTGCTGGTCACGGTCATTGCGGCAGGACTGCGCTGGCGCGTCAAGAGCATTCAAAGACGTAATTACGAATTGGAGAACCTCGTCCAAAAACGCACCGCTGACCTGCAAAAGCGCACCGGCGAGATCGAAGCCCTTTATCAAGCCGACGAACGCATCCTGCGAAACGTCACATTGAACCAGGTCTTCCAAACCCTGGTGGATGTCTCTGTCTCGGTACTGAAAGCCGACCGCAGTGTGGTTTTCACCTGGAGCGAGGAGCAGCAAAAGATCCTGCCACGCGTCAGTCACAGCTTCCGCCCCGAGACCTTGAACGCGCTCACCTTTGACGAAGGTGAAGGCATGATCGGTCAGGCGATGAACACCGGGAACCCGGTCATTGTTTCAGACTTGAATCTCAAAACCCTGCGGGCGGATATCCAGACCGTCATCGGCAGGGAGGGCATTCAGTCCTTCGCGCATTTCCCGATCGTGGTGGATGGAAGGGTGGTGGCGGTTTTCAATGTTGCGTACACCCGCCCGAATGCGCTCAACGAAGATGCGATCCGCCTGTTCACTTCGCTGGTGAATCGGGCGGCGCTCTCGATCGCCAACATGGAACTCTTCGAGCAGACAAAGGATCTGGCTGTGATGGAAGAACGCAACCGTCTCGCCCGCGACCTGCACGACAGCGCGAAGCAAAAGGCTTTCGCGGCACTCGCCCAGTTGGGCACTGCCAACGGCATTTTCAAATCGCGCCCCGAAGAAGCCAACATCCACATCGCCGAAGCAGAAACGCTGGTATACGATGTCATTCAGGAATTGACCTTCCTCATTCAGGAGATCTATCCCTTCGCACTGCAAGAGAAGGGACTGCCCACAACCCTGCGTGAATATATCTTCGAGTGGGAAAACCGCAACGACGCAATGGTCAACCTCACAATCCAGAATGAACGCACGCTCCCGCTGGAAACCGAGCAGGCGGTTTATCGGGTCATTCAAGAATCGCTCGCCAACATTTCCCGTCACAGCAAGGCAAAGCGGGTGGAGATCTCGCTCTCGTATTCAACAGACCTTTTGCAGATCACCATCGCAGACGATGGCTGCGGCTTCGACATGGAACAAAAAGCCAAAGGCATGGGGTTCCGTTCCATGCGCGAACGCATTGCCAGTGTGCGCGGCACATTACAGGTGCAAAGCGCGCCGCGTCAGGGCACACGTTTGATCGCGCAGCTCCCAATCAAAAATCAGTTGGAGGTAGTAAAAGCATGAAACATCACCGAACCAGCATCCTGATCGTGGATGACCACGAAGTGGTCCGAAACGGAATCCGCTCATATCTTGAAACCATCTCAAATTTTCAGGTGGTCGGCGAAGCCTCCTCGGGCGAGGAAGCCATCAGCATGGTCTCCGAGTTGATCCCCGATATTGTCCTGCTCGACCTGATCATGCCTGGCATGGATGGAATTGAGACTACCCGCCGCGTCAAACAGATCAGCCCGCGCACCCAGGTGGTGGTGCTCACCTCGTATCATGAGGATGTACACATCTTCCCCGCATTGAAGGCAGGCGCGATCTCGTACATTCTGAAAGATATGAAGATGGAAAAACTTGTGGATGTGCTTCATCGTGCTGTGCAGGGAGAGGTCACCCTGCACCCGACCGTGGCGGCGCGTGTGCTGCAAAACATCCGCGGCAACAACGGCGAAGACCAGCCTCTGTTCACCGAGCTGACAGACCGGGAAACAGATGTGCTTAAATTGATCGCGAACGGAATGACCAACAGCCAGATCGCGGACAAGCTGGTCATCAGCGAGAACACGGTCAAGGGGCATGTCAGCAACATCCTCAGCAAACTGCACCTCGCAGACCGCACTCAGGTGGCCGTCTATGCCTGGAGGCAGGGAATTGTTCACAGGAAAAGCGCCACAGAGAATTAGTCCATCCGATCATCGATAAATAAAAAGACACGGTCAAATGACCGTGTCTTTTTATTTATCTTGTGACGACTTTATTGTCCGATCTCAGCCAGAGCGGCATCGATCTCCAGTTTGAAGGCATCGTATCCCTGCGCGCCTTCGATCAGCCTGGTCTTGGGTTCGCCATTGACCGTGTACGTCAGAACGAAGGAAGGTGTGGCTTTGATGCCTGCGATGGTCGCGTTCTTTGCATCTTGATTCACGCGGTCGCGGTGATCGCCGCCATTGTAGCAGGAGTTGAACTGATCCATATCCAGCCCGATCTTTTCAGCGAAGGCGCTCAATCTGCGGTCGGTGTAATTGCCGACGTTTTCACCGGTCTGGTTGGCGAAGATGATATCGTGCATTTCCCAGAACTTCTCCTGGTCGCCGGCGCAGTAGGCGGCTTCAGCCGCTGCGGCAGATTCAGGTCCGATGAAATCGCCAAATGAATTGTAGACGAAGTACACGGTCCCATCTGCCACGTAGGATTCCATGATCTGAGATTCGGTCTCTTCAAAGAAGATGCGGCAGTACGGGCACTGGAAATCGGAATATTCATCGATGCGGATCGGGGCGTCGGGATTGCCAGCCGCATTAAACTTTACCTGCGAGCGGGTCATTTCAGGCGCGGTCGAAATATCTCCAACAGGCTTGAAGTTTGGATAAATGATCAAAAATGCAACAAGGATCGCGACAATGCTGATCAACCCGATACCCAAAAGTCGATTCCGCATATCTTTTCGGCGTATTTGCTCGCGGCGAGCCTGCCGCTTGCTTATTTCTTTTGTCATACTCTCTCTCCTATAAGGTTTTTTGATGGCTGCGAATTTTGCCATGCAGAAGTGGATTTGTCCAGTGGTGGACCTTCTGCGGCAAAATAACGGTCAGGTGAAATCATGACGCAGCGCCGCGCAGATTTTTTACTCCTGAAGCCGGGCGTTCATCCAAAGCTTCATGGTTTTGAAGAACTCTTCTTTCTCAAACTCGTTATGAAGTTCGTGGGCGGCATCATCCCAAAGAACGAGGGTGGCTTTGCCTTTCATGGATGCCGCGAACTCGGTGCTGCTGGAGGGAAAGGCGATCTTGTCTGCTTTGCCGTGCATCAGCAGCAGCGGGAGCGGGAATTCTCCGGCATGCTCCAAGGTCCAATTGGTCACGCCCAGCATGATCTTGCCAAACCCAAGAGAGATCTTGTCATGTACCAGTGGGTCGGCAATATAAGTCTGCACCACCTTTTCATCTCGTGAAATACCCTTCGGGTCGAGACCACTGGCAAGCAGGGTGTTGGGGATCAAGGAGCCGAGCACTTTGGCAGCCAGAACCTTCCCCTGCTGCTTCTCCAACTCAGTGTGTAGACCAGGGCTGGTGGCAATGACACCTTTGATGTTGGGTTTTCGGATCAACCCATAATGCAAGACTTGAATACCGCCGAGGCTGTGACCGTACAAAATGATCGGCAGTCCCGGGTAACGTGTGCGAGCCTGCACCAACAGCAGGTCAATATCGGTCATGAAATCTTCGATCGAAGAGATATGTCCGCGTACGCCGCCAGAACGCCCGTGCCCGCGCAGGTCAGAAGCAAAGAGAATAAAACCATCCCTCGCAAGGGACTCTCCTACATGAGCATAGCGCGAGGAATGCTCTCCCAGCCCATGCACAAGACAGACGACAGCCTTGGGTTGGATCACAGTGGACTCCCAACCCTGCGCAAAGATCTGCAGGCCGTCTGCAGATTCCCAATTTGTTTCGAAATGATTCACGTCATCCTCCAATTGTGATTTTAAATTCGCACTGATGCGACCCACTGGCGCGGCAGGCGCGTTCTTCGATATCGTGCTCATACCCAACTGCCCAATACAAACATTCACGGATCAGCCCCAGAGTCACATAGCAAATGGGAGTGTCATCCGATTGATCCAAAGTGGTGGGAGATGCCTGGTCAACAAGGAGCAGGTCAAGGTCCATGCTATGAACGGTTACGCTTTCCTGCGACACGCTCAAAAAGCGGGCGAGCAGATCAAGAGCGGGCTTGCGCCGCAAAGACTTCGGCAGACCGTGAAGAAAAGCGGCTTGCGCCTTCAACCCAAAAGCGGAATCGTCCAATAAACACTTCCACAATTTTGACCCTATCCGCAGCAGAATACCGCGCGCGCCGCGCCCATAGTAGGTTCGCAGAGCCGCCTGCAAGCGCGAGTACGCCTGCGCCGCATGGACATCATCCAGAGCGGTGAAGTGGGCAGGGTGCGCCCATTCCTCGGGCAGCCCCGATTTAACAAGCACCGCCGAAAGGGTGTCGTGTCCCAGTTCGGCAGAAAGGGTCTCAACAAAACGGGTCATGATCCGCACTGGAAATCTGATCTCGCTCAACGCTCACCCTCCTGGGTAGATCAACACCGGAAAAGACTCGCCCGTGCGGACAAATCCCATTTTTTTATACAAAGCCAGAGAGATTGAATTATCAGATTGAGTATTGACGGAAAGCCTGTTGATCTGCATGCTGCCCAATGCCTGGATCAGATCGTTCACGAGGGCGGTACCCACGCCCCTGCCTTGGGCGGTCTTCCCCACCCCAAGCCTGGCCAGGTGTGCCCCAAGCATGCTCCCCGTACTGATCTGATACCCGATCACCCCTGAAGCATCTTCAGCAACCGTGGCGTGGACAGCCTGCAAACGAGCGCGGCGCAAGGCATCGTGTGTGTTGTGCCAGAACCAGCCGAACGCATCGAAATCGATCTCAGCTACGACCGGAAGATCTTCTTCACGCATGGTGCGGATGCGAAAGGAGAGAGGTAAAGGAAACTTCCTTACATTCTCCTGCAACAATTGCAACAGAACGATGCTCTGTTTAATTTCGAATCCGCTCGAAAGTAAAATCTTGTGGAACCATTGCTTGACCACAATGGATGCGATCTGGGTTTGCGGAGTGTACTGGGAAACCTCGCGGCTGGCGACTTCCCACAATGCCGACCAAGCTTCGACGCTTGGTTGCTGCTGGCGGTATCCAAAGAGGCGGATCCAAGCCAGTTGCGGAGGATCTTCAGGGCAGGCCAGAACCGCGTTGATCTGCCCGTGGTCTTCAAGTACCCAATAATTAGGCGAGCCAAGCCACTCAAGCGGAGAACGCCAATCCAAATGCCTGTGAGTGTTCGCATCAAAAAAAATGAGATTCGCAAGCTGCTGATGGTCCTCAGCAACCGCGCGTCTCACTTGCAAGCCGATATTGATCATTTGATAAAACGGAGAAAAAATTTGAGGATGCGCTCGAAGAATCCCGGGTTATCCTTGGCTTCCAAAGAACCCATCATCTTGAACGCAGAGTCGGTCACTTTGCCGGTCTTCAACTTAATGGCAGCCGCCGACTTTATAACCATGGCCCGCAGGTCTCCCTCCCCCACTTGCGCGAACAATTCAGCAGACCTTTCGTAGGCGGTGAGCGCTTCTTCATAACGCTTCAAACCTTCAAGCGCGGCTGCCATGTTCCCAAGCGCCATTGCCTGGCTTTTCACATCCTTCACGCCTTCATAAAACTTGTCGGTGCCAAGCACGGCATCCAGCGACTCTTGTGGTTTGCCCGCCTGCAACAATGCCACGCTCAGGTTATTCTTCATTTCGGCTGCGAGCAAACCGCTGCGCCCCAGGGTAAATCCCTCTGCGGCCTGGCGGAACAACTCTGCAGCTTCATCGAAGTTTCTGTTCATGAAGGCTTGTTTGCCTTGTTCGGCAAGTTGTGCGGGTTCAGGTGTCATGGGTTCTCTTTAAATTTTTCGGCGAAGCACAAGCCCGGTTTACAACCTAGAGGGTGATATCCAACAGCCCTTCGGCAACGGATCTTAATTTTTCCTTGGACATATCGCTGAGCTTCATGGCCAGTTCAATGTACGGCCGGTTGACAGGCTGACAGACAAAGTCTTGCATTTCCACGGGCAGTTCAAGGAATTTCTGCAGGGCGCGCTGGCTGTTCATCCATTGACCGACCGGTCCGCTTTGATCGAAGAAAGTCTCAATGCGAATCCCCATCGCAGAAAGCAAAATCTCAAGTTCAGGTACGGGGATGGCCCGCTCGCCCAGTTCGTATGCCTTTAAGAGCGATTGCGAGATGCCGGTCTTCTCAGACAACTGCCTGACCGACATATTCACATTGGTGCGTCCCTGCCTGAGCAGAGCGCCGATCATTCGATGACGAAGAGAGATCAGGCGCGAAGTATCGTTGGGCACCAGCGCGGGTGCGGAGTCTGATCGGGTTTCATTTCCCCAAAACTGGCTAAGCGGAAGTTTTAGGTAATAGACGAGCGTTTCAAGTTCAGGCAGAGAGGGAGCGCGTCGCCCCTCTTCATAAGCACGGAACAAGCCGGGCTTGATACCGATCGCATCAGCGCACTCTTTGATACTGCGGCGCTCCGCCATGCGGGCATCACGAATGAGTAAACCTAGTTTCTTCTCACGAATGGTGATCTGGGCGTTGTGCATTTTTCCTCTACTGCCTTTATTAATTGATAAACTGCGCTGAAACAAACTCAGTGCTTCAGGGTGTGCGAATTATAGCAGAGTGTATCAGCGCCGCGCGTTCTGAGAGAGCCTTGGCGCGAACACTTCTGCGCTGAGTTTGAATCCGGCCGCTTCGAGGCGCGGCGTAAAATTGGGGCGGATGCCCGTGGCGCTCACTTCCCCAAGGACCTTGCCATCGGAAGTAACTCCCGTTTGATTGAATTTAAATATATCGCTCAACACGATGATATCGCCTTCCATGCCAGCCACTTCGGTCACTGCGGTCACTTTACGCTGCCCGTCTTTCAGGCGAGTCTGCTGCACAATGAGATCCACAGCAGAGGAAACCTGCTGGCGTACCACCTTGAGCGGAAGGTCCATGCCGGCCATAAGCACCAGAGTTTCAATACGGGAAATGGCGTCGCGCGGCGTGTTGGCATGAACAGTTGTCAACGAACCGTCGTGACCTGTGTTCATGGCTTGGAGCATATCCAGCGCTTCACCGCCGCGCACTTCGCCGACTACGATACGGTCTGGACGCATGCGCAGCGAATTCTTCACCAATTCACGGATCGAGACCGCGTGCAAACCATCTGCGTTGGCGGCTTTGGTCTCCATGCGCATCACATGATCTTGCTGAAGCTGAAGTTCAGCGGCGTCTTCAATGGTGATAATGCGCTCGTTCTCTGGAATAAACCCCGACATGACATTCAAAAGCGTGGTCTTGCCTGACCCCGTGCCGCCCGAGATGATAATGTTAAAACGCGCCTTCACGCACGCTTCCAAAAAGTCGGCCATTTGCCGGGTCATGGACCCAAAATCGACAAGGTCATCGACCTTTAATTTATCCTTTTTGAATTTGCGGATAGTGATGGAAGGTCCATCGATCGCGCACGGGCGGACCACAGCGTTGACGCGCGACCCATCCGGCAGGCGGGCATCCACGGTCGGGGAGTCAGAATCCACATGGCGCCCAAGCGGTGTGATGATGCGGTCAATGATCCTCAGAACATGGTCATCATCGTCAAAGGTGACCGTGGATTTGCTAAGCTTGCCTTTGCGCTCAACGAAGACCTTCTTGGGCCCGTTGACCATGATCTCCGAAACCTCTTCGTCATCCAACAACGATTGAATGGGTCCAAACCCGAGCAGCTCGTTCGTGACCTGATCGAATATCTGTTTCCGCAGATCATCTGGGAGTTTCACCTGGGTCTGATCGTAGATCAAGCGGATGCTCTTTTGTACAAATTCCTGGCGATGGTCCGGAGCGATCCCTTCCGCTTCGAGAGCGCGATTCAAATTATCAGCAAGATATTTCTTCAGACGGGAAAGGTCCTGCCCGGTCAGCCGTGACTGAGCGGAAGGATTAGGAGTCGCCATTGCCCGGCTCCTCCGAATTCTCATCGTCTTCGACAGGCATCAACCAAACTACTTGGGAACGTTGAACAGCCATGAACGGCGCGGTGAACAGCACCTTGTCATCAGCGCCATGCACGGTTGCCTGGGTCACTGCAAGAAATTTTTCTTCACGTTCAAGTTCATTCTTTAACCGTTCTTCATGGCGAACGTGGATCAAGCCGCGCACTATGTGAGTGGTGGTCTGGATCACTGCCGATACAGGCATTTTCTTTACAACCTCGGTATAGAACTTGCCCTTCTCATCATATTCGATTGTCATAGCGATACTCCTGTGAGGCTGATCCCCTTTGGGGATTCAGCAAGAAAAATCATCCCGCCCGCAATTTTCGCGCCTGAGTTGAGAGGTCTCGGGCAATATCTTTGAAGGCAAGCGCTGCTGTATGGTTGGGAAATTTCAACGAGAACGGCTGGCGCTGGTTATTGGCTAAGGTGAAATTATTTCCCATATAGGGAATGGCGTAGTTGATCGTGATCTCGAGCATCTTCTCGGCTTCCGCTTTGGATAAGCCTTCGAGTCCCACAGCACGATTCAGGATGGTGTACATGGAATCTGCGCTGATGGATTTGGTCTTCAAATAGTTCCACAGGGTCTTGGTCAATGAAACCGTGCTGAGGTCTGTGCTGACGATCAGGCTGACAAGATCAGCGCTCTGGATCAAAGGCAGGGTGATCTTCGAGAGCGAACGCCCGATATCGATCAATACATAGTCATAGGAGGCTTTTAGCCCCGCGACAACATCCACAATGCGGCCGGCATTAAGATGGTGACTGCTCTCAGGGTCGGGTGAACCTGCCAAAAGACTGAATTGCCACATCTTCATTTCCGCCAGATGTTCCTTGAAGAATTTAGGCGTGGTTTCGCTGGGCTGCATATCGGCTACGGTGATGATGTTTTGGTCGCCCTCGTACCCCACAATGGGAGCGATGGAACCGATCGGCAGCACCATGTCCAGAACAGCGACGCGAGCCTCAGGGTGCGATTGTGCGATGTTCATGGCGAGGTTCGCACACAGGGAGGAAGTGCCCACACCGCCTTTGGCGCTTAAGAAGACAAGGAGTAACCCGCCCTCTTTGACAGATGCCACGGAAATTCCAAAGAGACGGTTGAGTGTTTCGTGAAGCAGCGCAACAGCCTGCCCCGATTTGGTAATGTAATCATTAAAGCCCGCATCCAGGCAGGGTTTAATGCGACCAATGCCCGGGTCGCTGCTGAGAGCGATGAGAGGCATTTGCGCTGTGCGATGGTCCTGCCTGAGTTTTCGGGCAATCTCTTCGCCGGTGATGTCTGAGATGGTGGGGTCAATTATGGCAGCGTCGGGACGGTCACGCCAGGCATAGATCAATCCTTCCTTGCCTGATGATGCCTGGATCACTACATATTTTTGTTCTGAAAGAGTGCGGGCAATAAAATTACGACTGGCTACATCGGAATCTACGATGAGGATCTTTTTTTCAGACATAAGGCGACCTTCCCGCGAATGGTGTAATTATCAGTATCAGGCTTCGATGGGAGGCATCAAATAACCCAACCCTGAACGTGTCACAATGTGGTGCGGGTTGTGAGCATCCTCTTCAAGCTTCTGGCGCAAGCGCGCGATACTCACCCACAGGATTTCCTTATCGTTCTTGTATTCGACACCCCACACGCTGGTCAACAGGTCTTCCGAAGTCAGTATCTTGCCGATGTTGTGGGCAAACTGCAAAAGCAGGCGGTATTCCGTGGCAGAGAGCGAGACTGGGGTTTCCCCGATCCAAACTTCCGCACGGGCAAAATCGATCTTCAGGTTCTCATGTGTGAAGAAGCGAGCCTGTCCCACTTCGGCGGGCGGCTGTGCGCGGCGCAAGACAGCCCGCACCCGCGCAAGCAACTCAGTGGCTGAAAAAGGTTTGACAAGGTAATCATCTGCGCCGAGATCAAGCCCACGCACACGATCCTGTTCTTCGCCCCGGGCAGTAAGGATCACGATCGGCACATTCGAAAACTCGCGTAAGCGCTGACACACTCCGAAACCATCGAGGCGGGGCATCATCACATCCAGCAAGACCAGGTCTATCGGCTGTGCAGAGAACACATCCAAAGCTTGCACACCATCCTGGGCTGTAGCCACTTCATAGCCTTCTGTGCGCAGGTTGGCTTCCAACAAGCGCAGGTATCGAGGTTCATCGTCTACGATCAAGATTCGTTTTGCCATACGGGATCTCCTTGCAAAAAAAGATAAAAGCAGATCAGATATCTGTCACTACTGGCAGTTCAATGATAAAAGTTGTACCCGCATCCAGAACGGACTCAACCCAAATCTTACCATGATGTGCCATAATAATTTGCTTGCAAATGTATAAACCAAGCCCTGTGCCGGTCACAGTCCGCTCACCGGGCACACGATAGAAGCGTTCGAACAAAAAGGGAAGATAATCTTCTGGGATGCCCTCACCTTTATCGGCGAAAGAGACCCGGACCTTATCCGTATGCGCGCTCAAGGTGATGAACAATTCAGAACCGGGGGCGTACTTCACCGCGTTACTGAAAAGATTCTCAAAGACCTGTGAAAGCCGGACCGCATCGCCATAGATGGGTGGAAGGGGAGAAATATCAAAGGAGATCTTCAGGTTGGGATAATGAGTGGTGACGCGTGTGGCAACATCGCGGATCAAGGCATCGATACGCACCAGCGAAAACTTGAACTGGATGGTCTTGCTCTGCAGCCGGGCGGACTCGAGCATATCCTCGATCAACTTCGCGAGCCGGTCTGCTTCCTCGTCAATGATGGTCAGGAACTCGCGCTGGGTTGCGTCATCCCAAATCGTATCCTGCCGCAATAGGCTGGTACTGTAGCCTTTGATGAAACCCAACGGCGTGCGAAGCTCATGCGAAATGGTGGAGACAAAATCATCCTGCAGGCGCATCTGGCGCTGCACCGAGTCCAACTCCGTGCGCGCTTCCTGCAAATCACGCCGTTCGATCAGCGCCGCTGTCCAAAAAGTTTGGAGCGCGGCGGTTTGGATGTGCAACTCGGTGTATTCAGGTCCGCCGAAGCGGATGAAGACCAGCGCGCCATTCAACTTTGAGCCGATAAAAAGCGGAAAGCCAAGCAGGTGTTCCATTTTCAAGCGGTCGGTTTGACGGCGGCGCGGTTCATCGAGAACCATCCGGCCCTTCTCCAAGACCGCGTGGGCAACGCCATACCCCCAGGCAGAATCAGCTTCGGCGGTCTTGCCGCGCCCCACTGCGCGCGCGTACGCCACTTCCAAGCCATTGGTGCGCGGGTCCTTGAGATAGACCGCAACATTATCAAAGACGAAGGACCCACGCAGGGACACGAACAGCGTATCGAGGGCGGTCTTCCAATCTTGCTTTTGTTGAACTTCCTGAAAGATCTTATGTAATTGTGAGAGGGTTTCTGAATCCATGGTCATTCGCGCACTGCCAGTAATGGGAATTTAAAGACCGATCCTTTACCCTCCACCGATTGAACATCCAGCAGGGAGCCGTGAGCTTCCACGATCTGCCGAACAAGGGATAGCCCAAGCCCGGTCCCCCCGTAATGACGGGTGGATGATCCATCGAGCTGATGGAAAGGCTCAAATATTTCGCTCAAACGATTGGGAGGGATGCCGATGCCTGTGTCGGTGACTGTGACAAGGACGAGGTTGCGCCCGTCTTCGCGGAGGGATACGGTCACGCTCCCGCCCGACTGGGTGAACTTGACACCATTATCAATAAGCTGATTCAACACCCAGCCGATCTTCTCGGGATCAGCCTGCACCGAAGGGATGTTCTCGGGGGCGAAACAGATGACCTTCACACCGCGCTCTTCTGCTTTGGTGGAGGCCGACTTCACCGCAAGCGAAGCGATGCGCCGAATATCCACTTCATTGAGTTTCATGCTCATCTCGCCGCGTGATGCAAGCGAGAACATGATGAGGTCTTCGATCATGCTTTCAAGTTTGTTCGTGGAGCGCTGGCTGACCTGCAGGGCGTGCCTTTGTTCTTCTGAAACATCGCCCAGCGAACCCGTGACCAGCAGTTCCAGATAACCTTTGATGTGAGTCAGCGGAGTGCGTAACTCATGCGAGATGTTGGCAATAAAGTTCGCCTTCATCTGGCTGAGCTCAGAAAGCCGCTCGAGGGCTTCATTCAATTCCGAGGTACGTTCCTTGACACGCTGCTCCAGATTTCGATTCGCTGCCTGCAAGGCGGAGCGCAGTTGAATGATCTGCTCGGTCACAACCTCATCGAGGGAAACACGGTCAAGCATATTCAAGTCCATTAGTGCCTGACCCAGCAAACAATGCTTCCCTGCGGCGAGTTTTTCCTGTTGATAGGCCAGGGCGTTATGCAAATCCTCTTCGGTGATAAGTCCTTTTTGAACAATATATTCCCCGAGGCGGGGGATGAGCATTTCAGGCGTAAGTTTTGGGAGACTCTTGGTCATGGATTTCCTCCGATCGGGTTAGTCGATCACCCAATCTCCATTAATCATGACGCCTGCGGGACTCATTGTCAATAGCTCATCAGGGTCGATGGTGAAGATATCTTTTTCAAGCGCGATCAAATCGGCGTGACAGCCATCTGCCAGTTTGCCAAGTCGCTGCTCGGCATTGGCGGCGTAGGCGGCACCCACCGTGTAGGCGGAGACTGCCTCAGCGATGGATAATTTCTGTTCGGGGTACCAGCCTTTGGCGGAGGGCGATCCGTCTGCCCGACGGCGGGTGACCGCGGCGTGCAATCCCAAAAACGGATTCGGGGATTCAACGGGCGCGTCCGATCCAAATGCGAGATGAGCGCCGTGATCGAGTTGAGTCCGCCAGGCGTATGCCAGCGCAGAGCGCTCGCCCCACAATCGATCAGCGGCGAGCATGTCAGACGGCGCGTGTATAGGCTGCATGGACGCGATCACGTTGAGCCGGGCGAGGCGCGCCGCATCATCAGGATGAAGCACCTGCACATGCTCAATTCGGTGACGCAAATGCGGCAGATTTTTATCGGTTTCATACTTGCGGAGTTGTTCGTACGCTTCGAGGACTTCGTGATTGGCGCGGTCACCGATAGCGTGGACGGTCATGCTCAAGCCAACATCTGCGGCGCGGCGGCAATGCTCAAAGAGTTCTTCGCCGTCCATGTTGAGGATGCCGCGATTCTGACTGGCTTCATCGCCCGCATACGGTTGGAACATGGCGGCAGTGCGCGGACCGAGCGCGCCATCCATAAAACCTTTGACAGAACCGATCCACAACCAATCATTGCCGAAACCGGTGCGAAGTCCGAGTTTGTTGGCGTGGTCGAGGTCATCGAGCGGAAGGTTCTTGTTGACCCGTAGTTTTAGTTTTCCCTGCTGGTTCAAGCGCTGTAAAGCCATGAAACAGGTTCGGCGGTCAAAGTCATGCACGCCGGTCAAGCCCATTTTCCAAAAGATGGGTTGCGCTGACTCAATGGCAGTTGCAACTGTCTCCACCGATGGTTCGGGGACAACACTGGCAACAAGGGTCATCGCGGTTTCAAGCAGAATGCCTGTGGCGCGGCCTGACGCATCACGGTTGATCACTCCATCCTTTGGGTCGGGAGTATTGCTGGTAATGCCAGCAATTTTCAGCGCGGACGTGTTTGCCCACGCGGCATGCAAAGATTTGATGGTGAGATAAACGGGATTGTTCGGCGCAAGCGCATCCAACTCGGCGGCGGTCGGAAGTTCGCGGGTGTCTGTCCATTCGTTGTGATTCCAGCCGTGACCAAGAATCCACTCGCCGGGTCTGGCTTGCTTTGCACGTTCCGCCACACGGCGCAGACATTCCGCTTTGGTCGTGGTCTCGCAATCGATGTTCTTGAGCGCCAGCGCGTAATACTGCAAATGCAGGTGGGCATCTGTCAACCCTGGCAGAATGGTCATGCCTTGCATGTCGCGCCTTTGCACCTTGCCATGCGCGATGGACTCAAGTTCGTCCTTCTCCCCCACCGCGATGACGCGCCGATTACCGATCAACAGGGCAGATGCCCGCGGGTGGGATTCATCGAGCGTGTGAACGTTTGCGTTATGGAGGAGTTTCATATGGTTTTCAGATCAGATCATTTTTTCCAACAGCGCGTCAAGTTCTTCATCTGAATAGTAATAGATGGTGACCGTGCCGCCTTTTTTGCCGTGCTTCAAAGCGACCTTCGTACCGAGGCTGCGCTGGAGCCGCTTTTCAACATCGCTCACGTCTGCATTTTTGACCTGCTTCTTCACTTTGACAGGTTTCTGCCCCGAAAGTTTTCTCACGTACTCCTCGGTCTGGCGCACGTTGAACGACAGATTGATCACCGTCTGCAAAGCGGATGTCTGCGCCTTTTGCGTGGTCAACATCAACAACGCGCGCGCATGACCTTCGGTGATCTGCCCATCGACAAGCGCCTGTTTGACTGCGTCTGCAAGCCCGAGCAGGCGCAGGGTATTGGTCACAGCCACGCGGCTCTTGCCCACCCGCTTGGCAACCGCTTCGTGAGAGAGACCGAATTCCTCCACCAACTGGCGATAGGCTTCGGCTTCTTCCATTGAGTTCAAGTCAGCGCGCTGGACATTCTCGATCAACGCGATCTCCAACAGTTCCTGATTGTTCGCCTTGCGCGTGATGACCGGCACGGTGCGCAGCCCCGCCTTCTGCGAAGCCTGCCAGCGGCGCTCTCCTGCGATGAGAATGAAAGTCCCATCGGGTTTGGGCATGACGATCAAAGGCTGGATCACGCCGTGCTCACGGATGGATGCCGCCAATTCCTCAAGCTCTTCCTGCTTGAAGTGGATGCGCGGTTGATGCGGATTCGGCTTGATCGCATCCACCGCGACCTGCTGCACGCCGCCGCCCGCGTTCGTCCCTGTATTTGCGGGTGCATTCTTCCCGCCTGTCGGGATGAGAGATTCCAGTCCTTTACCGAGTCCAGTTCGTTGAGCCATTTTCGATTCCTTCTCTAATACTTTTCCACGCAGTTGCAGGGGAAACTTTAAAATTATTCCTGCGTCTGCCTTAAACTCTATTTATCGCCCTTCAACAATTCCTTCGCCAAAGCCTCGTACGCCACCGCGCCAACGGATGTGGGCGCGTACGCCGAGATGGGAAGTCCATACGAAGGCGCCTCCGCCAGACGGATGCTGCGCGGAATGACGCTCTTGAAAACCTGGTTGGGAAAATGCTTGTTCACTTCTGCCACCACATCGGCAGCGAGATTCGTGCGGCTGTCGAACATCGTGAGCACCACGCCGCGCACGGTCAACTCGGGGAAGAGCAGCGAACGGACCCGTTCAATGGTCTGCGTCAATTGTCCCAGGCCTTCGAGCGCGAGATACTCGCACTGCACAGGGACAATGACCCCATCCATTGCCGCCATCAAACCGTTCACGGTCAGCAATCCCAGCGAAGGCGGACAATCAATAAGAATGTAATCGAACTTCTCCGCGAGCGGCGCAAGCGCTTTTCGCAAACGCACTTCACGCGCCAATTCATCCACAAGTTCCACTTCCGCGCCCGCCAGCGAAGGCGAAGAGGGGAGCAGGGACAGCTTCAATCTTTCATTCAGCAGCACATAGGATGCAATGTTCACATCGTCGAGCAGGGCTTCATAGGTCCCGCCCTGCACGTTGAGCTTATCCACCCCCAAACAGGAAGTGGCATTTGCCTGCGGGTCCAGGTCCACAACGAGCACGCGCTGTCCCAAATGGGCAAGGTACGCGGCAAGGTTGATGGTGGTCGTGGTCTTGCCCACGCCGCCTTTTTGATTCACAAGCGTATAAATACGCGTCACGATAGTACCTCCATCAAACATTCATCGACTTCCTTTGAAGTCGGAATTCCATTCAAGCCAGCACGGGTCACCGAGCGCGCCGCAAGCTGGGTCGCAAAACGCGCCGCCTCCCACGGGTCCCGTGTATGAAACAACCGCACAAAGAACGCCGCCGCAAAAATATCGCCCGCGCCCGTCGCGTCCACTTCGATCATGGGCGTTGGACGAAAACGCCGCCGGTCGCCATTCCAATGCAAGACAGCGCCCAACTCCCCTTCCGTCATGCATAGGATGCGGGACTGGTGCGCCATCTCTTCGACAAGTTCGAGATCGCGGTCCACATCTTCCACGCTCATCACAACCGCTCCCGCCCGACCGAGGACTTGATCCTTGTTTTCCCAGGCAGTTGCCCTCACCTGTCCATTTTCATCCCAAGCGCGCATCCATCCCTGCGGAGTGACTCCCAACAGCGAGCCTGACATTTTTTCAACGAACGAAGAGTCCAACTCCTGTGCAATGGGCGCAAGGTGGATGATCGGCGCGCTGCGCCAAACCTGCGGTATGTGCTCTGCCAACAGCGGCGCGGCTTGATGATGCAGAACCTGCCTGCGTCCATTGTCTGTTTTTATATTTTCAAAGGTGGTGCTGTGCTCCGAAGGGACGTTCACAATATGAATGCCCCCCAATGCCTGAAGCGGAGCGTCCTTCCCCGATGATGTGACGATGCCCACACGCAACCCCAATGCTCTCGCAGTCAACGCGGAGTAGGCAACCGTGCCGCCGAGTTGAATACCCTTCGGCGTGATATCTTCAGCCACATGACCGACAATGAGATAATCCACGGGTTGTAGCGAAACAAGCTCAAGCATGGATGAATTATACCGTAGGGGTAAAAAGATAAGGATGAAGGATGAAAAAGACCGCCTCACGGCGGTCTAATTTTTGATCTGGGTTTATTCCTTCGGCAGGATGACCACTTTGCGGTGCGGCTCTTCGCCCACACTTTCAGTGGTGACCGCGGGATGCCCGCGCAACTCAATGTGGATCGCGCGACGTTCGCTGGCGGTCATGGGTTCGAGCGTGGCTTTGCGTCCGCTCTTGATGACCTGATCCACCATGCGCAGGGCGATCTGCTTGACCTGCTTCTCACGGCGTTCACGATAGCCTTCCACATCCACCACCAACTGCACCCACTGCTGGGTCTGCTTGCCGACGATCAGCGAAGCGACATACTGCAGGGCATTCAAGGTTTCGGCCTGACGTCCAATGAGGGCGCTCAAGTTGTCGCCGCGCACATCCACCTGAATACTGCGGCGGTCGTCTGTGCTCGATTCATCGTAATGCGCGGAGACTTGCGCCTGCATGCCGAGGTGATGGATCAACTTGGAAACCACCGCTTCGGATGTATCGAGCACGGGGTCGGCATCACTGGATACTCTTTCGATCTTCTTAATAGGTGCAACAGGCTGTGATGGTTGCTGTTGCGCCTGCGCCGGTTTCTTTTCGGTCTGGCGCTGCCTGGGCTGAGGCTTGGATTCCGGTTTTGGCGCACGAGGTTCTTTTGCTTTGGGCGCTGATTCTGCTTTTTTCGCAGGAGCAGGCTTCGGCTTGGGCGCGACGCGGGGCGCAGCAACCGCAGGCTCAACTTCTCCGGCCGGCGGGTTGACGGTCAGGCGCACGCGCACCTGTCTCCCGCCGAGTCCGAATAATCCCTTGCTGCCCGAATCCAATACTTCGACTGAAACGGCATCGGCCGTGAGTCCCAATTGAGCCAGTCCCTGGAGCAGGGCTTCTTCAACTGTCGGGGCAATGATCTCAAGCGTGGTTCTATCGCTCATGGTGCCTCCCTATTTTTTAGACGGCTTGTTATTGGTGTTCTTGTTTCCACCGGGCAGCAAATTTCTCCAATTGGCTCGCCCAGTGGCGGCGTATTGGGCGATGCCCAGCAGGTTGCTTGTAATGAAATAGACCGAGATGCCCGAGGCGAAGTTCAGGGCGAACCAGCCAAGCAGGAGGGGCATGTAAATGCTCATCATGTTCGACATCTGCGCGCTCTGGTCGTTGGGGTTGGAGGATGTGGGCATGGTCAACTTGGACTGGATGTAAGTTGTGATCGCAACAATGACCGCAAGGGTCGGCAGGGCAAAGCCGAGGATCTGGATCGATTCAGGGCGGCCGAGATCCATCCACAAGAATTTGCTGTTGAGGGGGATGATGCCTTCCACGTTCTGGAAGGGGTAGATGGTGCGCGCAAGTTTGAGCATGTCGAAAGGGGTGATGGAAAGCGCGCGGGTAATGCTTTGATACAGACCGATGATGATCGGGAACTGGATCAGGGTGGGCAAACAAGAGGCAAAGGGATTGATACCTTTTTCCTTGTAAATACGCATTTGTTCCTGCGCGAGTCTTTCGCGGTCTTTGGCGTATTTCTTTTGGATCTCCTGCCATTCCTTGTCGTTGTTCAGTTCCTGCATGGCTTGAGCGCCTTTAACCTGCGAAGCGTTCAAAGGCCAGGTGATGACCTTGATGAGAATGGTAAAAAGTATGATCGCCAGACCAAACATGTGCGGGCTATGACCAAGAATGTCATAGATCCACAATAAAAGATTGGTCATGGGGTTGATGATAATGGTATCCCACATGGGTTTGTTTCCTTATTTTTCCGGTGTGAACGACCAGGCCTGCTTGCCATCCGCATCATACGCGGCAAGGACAATATCGGCTTGATACGGCGCAGCGAGGATCAACTCGCCTGAAAGAACGGGCGTAGTGTAGAGCTTTCCGCCAACTTCCTTCGACCAGACGGTGCTCCCCTCTCGATCCAATGCGATGAGGGCTCCCGCTTCGGTCGCAACGTAGATCTGGTCACCCGCTACAAGCAGACTCGCCACCACCGGTCCGCCCGGCTGGACTTCCCAATT
>Ga0268298_10001946_pt1 | contig 23313 bp, 17 predicted proteins | sample WWTPWeurt_MetaG_FD_194462 | JGI IMG/M metagenome (GOLD analysis project Ga0268298, IMG submission 194462) | Activated sludge microbial communities from WWTP in Nijmegen, Gelderland, Netherland - WWTP Weurt | ecosystem: Engineered > WWTP > Aerobic digester > Activated sludge | place...
AGATCGGGAGCGCGGTGGACGCGATCAAGAAGGTGTTGAAGGACATGCGGGCGGTGGCGAAGAGCGCCTAACCCCGCCACGGATTGCAACAGGGGGCCCCGGTCCGCAAGGACCGGGGCCCCTTTTTGGGGGCGGCGAGGGAATGGATTACTTATATATAATCAGCTCACTGAAGTGACCCGGATTTCTGTGTCTAAACTTGTTCCCTGGAGGCCCCTGTGAACACAAGCTCGGATCGAACGCCTGAACGCGGTCGTTTGGAAATTTGCCTAAGGGGGGTGGCCGCCCTCATGACATTGGTGTTGGCCGGTCTGTCCCTCCTTTTCATTTTCGACCTCGTGACTTTGAGTATTCTCAAGATTTATGTTGTTCGGGTCCTCCTGGCCGCCGGGGTCGTGGTCGCGGCGGGCGCCGTGCTCTCCGTCCTCCTCGGGCGGGGGCCCCGGCGTTGACCCCCGGTCCCCGCAAAATCTCCGGGGTCCTCGTGCATTTCCTTTTGCTGGCCGCCGGGGTCGTTTTCGGGGTGTGGGCGCTGTTCAACCTCTATCTCTATGTCCACCAGGAGCGCCTTCTTTTCTACCCCACCCCCATGGCGGAGACGGCCCGTATGGTCTTTCCGGCGCCCTTTGAAGAGCATTTCATTCCCGTTGAGGGAGCGCGACTGCACGCCCTGCGGTTCCCCGTGCCCCGCCCCCGGGGGGTCGTCCTTTTCTTTCACGGCAACGCCGGGAATTTGGCCGGCTGGGGCGCGGCCATGGGCCCTTTTATCGCCCGAGGGTACGACGCCGTGTTCGTGGATTACCGGGGTTTCGGCAAAAGCGGCGGGCGCATTCAAAGCCAGGCCCAGTTGTTGGCCGACGCCGAGGTGGTCTATCAATGGGTCTTGGCCCGGACTCCCGAAGACCGGGTGGTTTTGGTCGGTCGTTCCCTGGGCTCCGGCGTGGCGGTCCATTTGGCGTCCCGGCACCGGCCGCGGTTGCTCCTTTTGCAATCGGCCTATGTGAGCATGTTGGACGTCAAGCGGCGGATTTACCCCTACGTACCGGGGTTCGTGCTTCGATATCCGATGCGCAGCGACCGGTGGATCGGGTCGGTGGGGTGTCCGGTTTTCTTGATCCACGGGCGGCGCGACGAACTCATCCCGTTTTCCTCGAGCGAACGGTTGTTGCCGTTGATTCGGACCGAAAAAAGGTTGTTCCCGGTGGACGCCGGGCACGACGACCTGGCCGAGGGGTTGGATTACGAAGCCGCGTTGGACGCGATCCTGGACCCGCGCTCCTGAGCGTTCCGACCCCGGATGGAAAATGATACAATGCCGCCTTCGTCCGTCGCGCGGGCGGTTAGCTCAGCGGCAGAGCGTTCGCCTCACACGCGAAAGGTCATAGGTTCAATCCCTATACCGCCCACGCGACGGATGACATCCCGGAGGCCCTCTTGAACGACGCCATTCTCGGTCTGGTGCGGTTGCAGGAATTGGACAAGGAGCTCGACGTCCTCCGCCGGCACGCCGCCAAAATCGGTCCCCAACGCGAGGCCGTGGCCGTTCGCCGAGCCGCCCTCCTCGCCCAACACGCGCACTCCAAAAAAAACCAGATCGACGCCCAGGTCCAAAAAAAGAACCTGGAAATGGACATCGACGCCAAAGACCAGGTGATTCGAAAAAGTTCGGGGGAATTGAACAGCGTCAAATCGAACGACGCTTACAAAGTCCTCCTCACCCAGATTGAAGCCGCCAAAAAAGAAAAATCCGCCATCGAGGACCAGGTCCTCGTGTTGATGGAGACCATCGACGGCCTGCAAAAAGCGGCGAAATCCGTTGAAGCGGAACATCAAAGGCAGTGCGCCGCGTTGGACGCCGAAGACGCCGCCTTGAACGAGCAAGAGGCGGCGGACAAATCCCAGGCCGAAGCCAAACACGCCGAACGGGAGGCCTTCGCCGCCGGTTTGCCGAACGCCGCCCGCGAACGCTACGATTCCATTCAACGGGGCCGGCCCGGGTTTCAAGCCGTGGTCCCGTTCCAGGATATGATCTGCGGCGGTTGCCACACGGGCCTCACGGCCAGCCTGCTCAACGAAGTGATGAAGGGCAAGGAATTGGTGGCCTGCGAAAGCTGTTCACGGCTCCTTTACATACCCCCCAAACCCGCCGACACGGCGGTCCCCCAATAAACTTTTCTCGATGACGGCGCCGTCCTGGGTGGCCTATTGCGATGGCGCCTCCCGGGGCAACCCGGGGCCGGCGGCCTTTGGCCTGGTCGTGCTGGATCCGTCGGGACGGCGGGCCGGGGAGTGGGGAATCGCCCTGGGCGTGAACACCAACCAAGTGGCCGAATACGAGGGCGTGATCCGCGCGCTCAAAGAGTTGCGGGCCCTGGGGGCGCGGCGCGCGGTGGTCAAAACCGATTCGCAGTTCGTCGTTCGCCAGTTCACCGGCGAGTACCGCGCCAAGGACGAGCGCATGAAAGCGCTGTTGGCCCGGGCGCGGGGCTTGGCCGCGGATTTTGAATCGCTGACGTTGAGGCACATCGCGCGTTCGAGCGAACCGGGCAACGTGCGGGCGGACGCCTTGGCCAACAGGGCCCTGGACGCCGGGGGAACCGGGGCCGCCGAAACGTCGATTTGATTTGAACGGTCGCCGGACCGCTCCGCCGAAGATGGGCGGAGAGGAAAGTCCGAGCTCCACAGGGCCGGGCGCTTTCTAACGGAAAGGCGGGGGTCGGCGTTTCCCCCGACGGAAAGTGCCACAGAAAACAAACCGCCCACGTCCGCCGCGAGGCGGGCCGGCAAGGGTGAAAACGGGAGGTAAGAGCTCCCGGCTTCGCGTCGAGAGGCGCGGGGCGGCAAACCCCGCCCGGAGCAAGGCCAAGAGGGAACGGTTCGCGAGAAGGCGTCGGCCCGACGCCGCCCCGTCTTCGGACGGGCCCGTTTCCGGTGGGCCGCTTGAGCGGCGCGGCAACGCGCCGCCCAGAGAAATGGTCCGGCCCCGCGCTCGGCGCGGGGACAGAACTCGGTGTACAGGCCGTTCAAACGCCAACGGGCCGTCGGCCGCCAAACGACCGACGGCCCCGCTTTTTCTATAATGTCCCCGGTGAAAAAAATCCCCCCCGCCGTTTGGGTGTTCCTCCTTCCCCTGGCCCTCGGGGCGCCTTTCGTGGGCCGGGCCTATTTCGTCGATGACCATTACCACGTCTTGATGGCCCGGGGCCTCTTGGACCACCCCGCCCGCCCTTACGATTTTGTGGCCGATGACGCGGGGCCGGCCCACCGCGGGTGGGAACGGGGCCAGCCGCCCCGCATGGTCAATCCGCCCCTCCACCATTACGCCCTGGCTTTTTTTTGGAAAATCACAAACGGCCGTCTGTGGGCCGTTCGTTTGTTGTCCCTCCTCTTTTCCGGAGGCGCGGCCTTGATGGTTTTTCTCTTGGCCCGTCGGTTCGTCGTCCCGCCGATTCCCGCCGCGGTGCTGTCCGCTTTGGCGCCGGCGTTTTGGCTTTCGTCCTATGGGCTTCTCATTGATTCCACGATGCTGTTCTTTTTCCTCGCGGGCCTCTGGGCCTGGACGGAGGGACTGGCCCGGCGGTCGATGGGGTGGTTGACGGGCGCGGGCGTCGCGATCGGGTTGGCGGTGCTGGCCAAGTACACCGCGGGGTACGCGGGGGTTTTGGCCCTGTTGTATTGGGCCCTGGCCGGCCCGCGGCCCCGTTGGAAAACGGCGCCGCTTTTCCTCGGGATCCCCGCCGCCGTTCTGGGGGCGTGGAGCCTCTGGAACGTCGCCACCTACGGCGCGCCGCATTTCACCGAATCCTCCAAGCGCGTGATGCAATCGTTCGCCTGGTCCCACGTCGTCGTCTTTCTCTCTTTTTTGACGGGGTCCCTGGGAATCCCCTTTTTTCTTGCGCCCCGAACCCGTCGGGGCGTGGGCGTCGCCGGAATGGCCGCGGGGGCTCTGATCGTTTTTTTTGTTCTCGCGGGTTTCACGCCCTTTCAAAGCGTTTTTTTCGCGCTGTTGGTGGTGTTGGGCGCGGTGTTCCTGGGGGGCCTCTGGATCGTTGCGGGCCGGTCCCGTTTTCCGGGGGATCGTTTTCTGGGGCTTTGGCTGCTGTTGGGGACGGTGCAGATGATTTGGGTGATGCAATGGGTGGCCGCCCGTTATTACCTGACCCTTTTGCCGCCGGCGGTGTTCCTGTTTTTGCGCGCGCTGGGGGAGCGGCGGGCCCAGGCGCCGGAAGCCTTTGGCCGCGCGGTGGCGCGGACGGCCGTTGCCCTCTTTGTCTTCGGGAGCGGATTGGCCGCGGCCGATTGGTTCCAGGCGCAAACGGGACGCCGGATCGCCGCCGACCTGCGCGCGGATGCCCCCGCGGCGCCGTCCGGGCGGAAGTTTATTTTGTGGGACTCCTTTCGGGCGGGGGACCTGCTGAAAGGCGATGGATGGCGGCCGGCTTTCCCCGAAACGGTTTTCCAGCCCGGGGACCTCTTGCTCCGGCCGGAAGTCATCATGCCGCCTTGGTGGTTTGGGGAACGCCGCCCGCCCCTGGCCTTGAGGAAAATTTACGATTACCCATCGGCTTATCCGGTGCGGGTCATGGACAACCGCGGGGCCGCGGGCTTTTACGCCTCGGCCTGGGGGCCGTTGCCGTTCACCCTCAGCCGGTCCCCGTTGGAGCGGTACGGGTTGTTCGAGGTCCTGTCGAAGGAAAACCCATGAGAATCTGGTATTATTGACCCCATGACGACCCGAGGGGCGGGCGACTCCACCATCCTGATCGCCGACGACGATCAAACCGCGCGAAGATTCCTTGAATCCCTGTTGAACGCCGAGGGGTACCGTGTGGCGGTGGCCCAGGACGGTCTGGAGGCGTTGGAGCGGATCCAGGAAAGCCGTCCCGATCTGTGCATCGTCGACTTCGACATGCCCCGGATGAACGGCCTCGAAACCTGCCGCCGAATCAAAGGAACCCACGAAACGCGGTTGCTCCCCGTCATTTTGGTGACGGGCCTCCTTCCCGAGGACGAGAAAACCCGCGCCATCGGGGCCGGGTGCGACGATTTTCTTCCCAAACCCTACGAAACGGACGCCCTGTTGTCGCGGGTCCGGTCTTTGTTGCGCATCAAAAGCCTCACCGACGAGCTGGAAGACGCCGAGGACATCCTCATGACGTTGGTCCGCACCATCGAGGCCAAGGACCGCTACACCCTGGGCCACGCCGACCGGGTGGGTCGTTACGCCGTGGCGCTCGGCCGGGCCCTGGGGTGCAACGCTTTCGAGCTGGAAACCTTGCGCAAGGGGGGCGTTCTCCACGACATCGGCAAGCTGGGCATTCCGGACGTGATTTTGCAGAAGGCCGGGCCGCTGGACGACCACGAGTGGGAGGTCATGCGCAAGCACCCGCTCATCGGGTGCGAAATCTGCCAGCGCTTGAAAAGCCTCGACGACATTTTGCCCATCATCCGCCACCATCACGAATGCCTGGACGGCACCGGGTACCCCGACGGCAAGCGGGCCGTTGAAATCCCGAAGTTGGTGCGCATCGTCAACGTGGTCGACATTTACGACGCGCTCACCTCGCGCCGCAGCTACAAGGAAGCCTACCCCGTCGGGAAAGCGTTTCAAACCATGTGGGAGGAAGTCGAGCGCGGTTGGTGGGACGGCGACGTCGTCAAAGTGTGGGAAGAACTGGTGAAGCGGGAGCACGTTGGCTAACGCGATCCAAGCGGTGTCCCTTTTTTGCAACCGCGAAAAGCCGGAGGCCCGCCGGGCCCTGGCCGAAGCCCGCGCCTATCTGAACCGCCGGGGAGTGAGGGTTGTTTCGGAAGAGCGGGTGGGGGCCGCCCAAGCCGCCGTCTCTTTTGGCGGGGACGGCACGTTGCTCTCGGCCGCGCGCCGGGCCGCGCCGCACAACGTGCCCGTGTTGGGCGTCAATTTGGGGCGCCTGGGGTTTTTGACGTCGACCGATGTGGCGAACGCGCGGTCGGTGCTCGCCCGGTTGATCGCGGGCCGTCTGGAGGCGGACAGCCGCATGATGCTCGAGGCCCAGACCTCCCAAGGCGTCCCGCGGCCGGGCGTCAACGATTGCGTGATCGAAGGCACCGCCCGCGGGCGGGTCGTGCGGTTGGCGGTGAGCGTCAATGGGCACGCGCTGGGCGATTACGTGGCCGACGGCCTGATCGTCTCGACCCCGACGGGATCGACCGCCTATTCCATGGCCGCCGGCGGGCCCATCGCGACGCCGGAAATGGACCTTTTGGTCGTCACGCCCATTTGCCCGCATTCCCTGAGCCAACGGCCTTTGCTTTTGCCGGCCAGCGCCGTGATCGAGGTGCGGTTGCGGCCCCGCCGGCCCGAGGAGCGTTTGAGCGTCTCCCTGGATGGCCAGGATCATTTCACCCTCGGCTCCGCCGACCGGGTGGTGGTCCGGCGGTCGCCGGCGCGGTTGCGGATTTTGTCCGACGGCCGAAAGCCCTATTTCGACGTGCTGCGGGACAAATTGCGGTGGGGGGATTGATCGTGTTGACCGAACTGTCGGTGCGCAACCTCGCTTTGTTGGAAGACGCCCGCCTGGAATTCGCCCCGGGTTTCCTGGTCTTGACCGGGGAAACCGGCGCGGGCAAAAGTATCCTCCTCGACGCGCTGGGCCTCGCCTTGGGCCGCCGCGCCGACCCGGGGCAAATACGCCAGGGGGCCGACCGGTTGTCGGTCGCGGTGCGCTTCCGTTTGTCGGGCCAGCGCCTCTCCGCCTTGTTGAAGGAATTGGGTTTGGAGGGGGACGACGACGCTCTCGTGTTGCGCCGCGAGGTGGACGCCGGGGGGAAATCCCGCGCGTTCGTCAACGACCACCCCGTGAGCGCCGCCACCCTCGCGCGGTTGGGCGAACGGCTCGTTTTCATCCACGGGCAAAACGAGCACCAGTTGCTCCTCAAGGCCTCCGAGCAACGGGACGCGGTGGACGATTTCGGTTCCCTGGAGGCCGAACGCGCGGCCGTGGCCGCGGCCCATGGCGCGTGGCGCGCCGCCGTCGAAGAACGGGACGCCCTGGCGCTTTCGGAGCAGGAGCGGTCCCAGCGGCTGGATCTTTACCGGTTTCAAAAACAGGAGTTGGACCAGGCCGATCCCCGGCCGGAGGAAGAAGCGGAGTTGGAGGGCCGGTTGCCGCAATTGAAAAACGCCGCGCGCTTGCGCGAGGTGGCCCAAGAGGCCCACGGGGTCTTGACCGCCCAGGAATCATCGGCGGTGGATCTGTTGAGGCGCGTCCAGCGCGATGTGGAAACCCTGCGCGGTCTCGGGGCGCCGCTGGGGGACGAGGCGGATCTCTTGGCGGGCGCGTTGATCCCCCTGGAAGAGGTGTCCCGCCGCCTCGAGGCCTGCGCCGACGGATTGGAATCGGACCCGGCGAAACTCGACGCCCTCCTGGGGCGGCTCGATGCGCTCGCGAAGCTTAAGCGCAAGTACGGACCCACCTTGGCCGACGTGGTGGCGCACCGGCGGCGGGTGGAGGAGGCTCTGGGACGCCTGGACAACCTGGAGGGACGGGGGCGGGACGCCGCGCGGCGCCTGGACGAGACGCAGATGGAATTGTCCCGCCGGTCCGCCGTGTTGAGCGACGCCCGCCGCCGCGCGGCGAAAAAAATGGCGACGGCGGTGCAAAAGGAATTCAAAGACGTGGGGTTGCCCCACGCCCGGTTCGACATCGCGGTGGACAGCGCGCCCGACACTTTCACCGAAACCGGGGTCGACCGTGTGACGTTCGTTTTCGCCCCGAACCCCGGGGAGGGGCACCGCCCGTTGGCGGAGGTCGCCTCCGGCGGGGAACTGTCGCGCGTCATGCTGGCGTTGGAAAGCGCCGCCGCGCGCTCGGACGGGCCCCCGGTCCTCATTTTCGATGAGATCGACGCGGGGGTCGGCGGCACCCTGGGCGCGGTCCTGGGGAAAAAGTTGGCCGAATTGGCCGAGGGGCGTCAGGTGCTTTGCATCACCCATCTGGCGACCATCGCCGCGCGGGCCGACGGCCATTGGTCCGTTTCAAAGGAAGTGAAAAACGACCGAACCCGGACACGGGTGCGGGGTTTGACCGACGAAGAGCGGGTGGTGGAAATCGCCCGCCTGTTCGGCACCGCCGGCGACACCGCCGATGTGGGATTGCGCCACGCCCGGGAGCTTCTCGGCGCGTCGCGCCGTTCCTAAGGAGATTTTGTGGACAAACGATTTTTGAAGGAAGAGGGCGTCGCGCCCTACACCGGCAACGAGTTGATCCTCAAGGGGGCCCTGGAGGGGGGCGTCGCCCTTTTGACCGGCTACCCGGGCTCCCCCGTGTCCGAGGTTTTCGACGCCATCACGCGGGTATCGGATCTCCTGTTGGAAAAAGGCATCGTCGCCCAAATGGCGAACAACGAAGGGCTGGCCGCGGCGCGGCTCAACGGCGCGCGCTTGGCGGGCCTGCGGGCCCTCGCCGTCATGAAATCCGTGGGCATGCACGTGGCCGCCGATGGGTTGGCCATCGGCAATCTGGCCGAATCGAAAAAACCCGAGGGCGGCGCGCTCGTCATCGTCGGCGACGACCCCTGGAACGAAACCACCCAGATCAACTCCGACTCCCGTTTCTTGAGCCTTCACCTCCACATGCCGGTCATCGAGCCGGCGACGTTCCAGGAATTGAAGGATTGGATTCGGGAGGCTTTTGAACTTTCCGGCGCTTCCGACCTTTACCTGACGATGGTCCTGACGACGAACCAGGCCGACGGGGGGGGGTCCGTCCAGTGCCGGCCCAATTTGTACCCGCGGCTCAATCACCACCACCGGGCGACCCTGTCCAGCGCCCAACTGCCCGTGGACCATACGGTCATGATTCCGCCCCACACTTCCCTGCGGGAAGCCACTTTGGCGTCGCGGTTCGAACGCCTTCTGGACGCGGTGCGGGCGCGGGGGTTGAACCGCGTCGACCCGGCCTCCGGGGCCGATCGACCGACGGTGGGGTTCGTCACGGCCGGTTTGTCGTATTGCTACCTTGCCCAGGCCCTGCGGGAGATGGGGCTGGAGGGGCGCTTCCCGATTTTGAAGTTCGGCGTCACCTACCCCTTGGACGAGGCGTTGTTGGTGGATTTCGCCGCCGGGGTGGACCACCTCGTGGTTGTTGAGGAAAAGCGCGACTTTTTGGAGACCCAGGTGCTACGCGCGCTCCAGCGCGCCCGCCAGGAGGGGCGCGCCCCGCGCGTTCCGGCCGTGTGGGGAAAAAAGTTCCCCGACGAAAAAGAGGGGTTTCCCGTGGTGCGCGGCCTCAACAGTTCGATCGTTTTCGAAAAACTCCACCCGCTCCTGAGCACTCTGGCGCCCGCGGCCGCCGCGGCCGCGCGGGCCACCGCCGAACCGGTCCTGGCGCTGATTCAAGACGCCGGCCGGCGCGTGGTGTCGATCCCGGTGCGCACGCCGACGTTTTGCCCCGGCTGCCCCCACCGGGACTCTTCCACCGTGGCCAAAGCATTGAAAAAGGATTTTCTGAACGCCGACTACATGGCCGGCGAGGGGCGGGACCCCATGGACGTGATTTTCCACGGGGAGTCGGGGTGCCACTCCATGCTGCAGTTCGAACCCAACGTGGGCCTGATGCAGGACTATTCGGGCATGGGCTTGGGCGGCGGCACGGGCTCGGGAATGGATCCCTTCATTAAAAACAAACAGGTCGTCTTTTTGGGGGACTCCACGTTTTTCCATTCGGGCATGGTCGCGGTGTCGGATTCCATCAAGAACAACCAGGACATCACTTACATCATCCTGGAAAACGGCACGACGGCCATGACGGGCCATCAACCCACGCCGGGCTCCTCGTCCGACGTGCTGGCCCAGCGGACCTTCGCCCAAAACATCGAGCAGGTGGTGCGGGGTTTGTCCCGGGATTCCGTGCCCATTTTCCGCGTGAACCCCGGTTACCAAGACGCCTACCGGAAATTGCTTGAGGACGTGGTTCTCCGCCCGGGGGTTAAAATCATCATCGCCGATAAGGAGTGCGGCATCACCTACCAACGTCGCGTGCGCCGGGAAAAAAAGCGCGTCGTCAAAGAGCAGGGTTATTTGCCGGAAGAACGCTTTATCAACATCACCCCGGAGGTTTGTGAGACGTGCCTGGAGTGCACCAACGCCACGGGCTGCCCCGGCCTGGCCATCGAGGACACGTTGCACGGGCCGAAGATCGTGACCGACCGGTCCCTCTGCGTGTCCGACGGGGCCTGCGCCAAGGGCAAGGTCTGCCCTTCGTTTGAGGAAGTGATCGTCCACCGCCGCGCTCCCACCGCGGGCAAGGAGGGAACCGTTGACGAGACGCTCCCGTCCCGCGCCGCGCCGCGGCTCGAAGACACCTGGTATTGCTACACCGCGGGCGTGGGCGGGATGGGCTCGGGTGTCACCACGGGGATTCTGGTTCAAGCGGGTCTTCTGGAAGGTTACCACGTCCTGTTCGCCGACAAAAAGGGCCTGGCCATCCGCAACGGCGGGGTTTACGGGCATGTGATTTTTTCCCGGGAGCCCAAGATCCACGCGCCCCTCGTTCCCTACGGCCGGGCGGACCTTTTGTTGGGCATCGACCTGCTCGAAGCCGCCCGGGGGCTCGACAACCGCATGAACCTGCGGGTCGCCTCGCCGGGGCGCACCGACGCCGTCGTCAACACCCACAAGATGCCGACCGTCCGAACCCTGCTCGGGAAAGAGGATTTTTCGGTGGCGGGCCTCGAGGAGGCGATCAAGGCCGCCACCCGCGGGTATTTGGGGTTGGATTTCGCCGGCGTCTCCGAGGCCTATTTTGGAAACCGCCTGTACGCCAACGTGCTTTTGCTGGGCGCGGCCTACGAAAAGGGTCATCTGCCCTTGTCCATGGAGAATCTCAAAAAGGCCATCGCGCTGATGGTTCCGGTGCAGGATCGTGAGGAGAACCTGCGGGCCTTCGACGTGGGACGGCGGGCGGCGGCCCGGCCGGAGGAGTTCTCGGCCTTTTCGCCCCGTCTGCCCGGGTATTGGGAGGTTTTGGAGGACCGCGCCCAATTGCTGCGCGCGTCGCGCCCTCTCCGGGGGCGCGCCTGGTCCCGGGATTACCGCCGCGTGATGGACGAGGCCAGCCGCTGGATGGACCTGCCCGAGGCGGACCGCGCCCGCATGGCCCAATACGTCTACGACCTGATTCAATGGGGGGGGCCGTCCTACGCGCGCCGTTACCTGACGCGCCTGTGGGCGGTCTATAAAAAAGACACCCCCGCGCGCGGCCACCGCGCCACCCGCGCGGTGTTGGACAACCTGGCCCGGGTCATGGCCATCAAGGACGAAGTGTACGTGGCCCACCTCCTCACCTCGCCCGAAAAACGGCGTCGGGACCGTTCGCGCTACAACATCGATGAAAGCCGCGGCGACCGGCTCGAATACGTCCACCTCAACCGGCCCCGCTTCACGCTGTTCGGCCGGGACATTCAATTCGATTGGCGCTCCCGGGACTGGCAGTTGATGGTGATGAAGCGCCTGGGGGTGTTGCGGCGCCTGTTGCCCGCCTGGCACCGCCGCGAGCGGGAATTCCTGGAATGGTACGAGGGCGTGGTGGACGGGTTCAACCTTTTCACCGATGACGGGGCCTACGATCTTTATGTGGAAGCGCTGTCGGCCCCGGCCGAGGCGAAGGGTTACCGGGAGATCCGGTACCCCAAGATGGACGCCGTTCGTTCCCGGGTCGAGGAACTGCGGGCGCGCTGGAACGCCCGCGTCCCCGCGGGGGCGGCGCGCTCCGCCCAAAAATAGTATACTGACGTTTCCCCATGATCAAAGTCCGACGCGCGCGCATCGCGGACGTTCGTCCGATCCATAAATTGTTGGGAGTTTTCGCCGAAAAGCGGGAATTGTTGCCCCGCGCGATTTCGGAGTTGTACGAGAATCTCCAGCAGTTCCACGTCGCCGAGGACCGGGGGCGTGTGGTGGGTTGCTGTTCGCTCGCCGTGCAATGGGACAATTTGGCCGAGGTGAAAGCCCTGGCCGTCGACCCCGATTACCAGGGCCGCGGGCTGGGGCGGAAGCTGGTCGAAGCCTGCCTGAAAGACGCCGACACGCTGGGTGTCACCAAGGTGTTCGCCTTGACCATGAAAGACGGTTTCTTCGACAAAATCGGGTTCGACCGGGTGGTGAAGAACGCCCTCCCCCACAAGGTGTGGACGGAGTGTGTGCGATGCCCTTACTTCCCCGACACCTGCGTTGAAATCGCGATGGTGAAAACTTTGAGCGGTCCGGCGCCCGCGCCGGCGTTCAAGGCGGCCGATTTACCGGCGGACGGCACGGTGCCGGTGGAGCCCACGGGGTTTGCCCCGGTTCAGGACCGTCCGATGCGGCGCAGGAACAAAACTTGATTTTTACGAAAGGATTTCTTAAACTCTCTCTCCTATGTTAACCAAAACCACGCAACACCCAAAATCGGTGCCGGCCGTCCGCCGCTGGCACTTGGTCGACGCCGAGGGCGTCGCTCTCGGCCGCCTGGCTTCCCTGGCCGCCGAGCTCCTGCGCGGCAAAGGCAAGGCCGATTTCACCAACCACGTGGACCGGGGCGACGGCGTTGTCGTCGTCAACGCGTCCAAAGTCGTCTTGACCGGTAATAAAAAGACCCAAAAAATGGATTTTCGCGCCTCGGGGTACCGCGGCGGGCAAACCCTCACCCCCTACGGCCGCTTGTTGGAGCAAAAGCCGGAGCGCGCCGTGGAGTTGGCCGTGTCCGGCATGTTGCCCAAAAACCGTTTGCGCAGCCGGTTCATGCGACGCTTGAAAGTTTTCCGCAACGCCGACGGGGCCGGAAAATATCCCGTCGCCGTGACCGTTGACACAAAAAATCCCAAGAACAAATCCGGCGGGCCCTTTGTGGCCGCCGCGAAGTAGAGGCCCTTTCTTATGACCGAAGCGACGTTGGAAATCACCCGTCAAAACCCCCTTTGGGCGGTGGGACGGCGCAAGACCGCCATCGCGCGCGTGCGCGTGGTGCCCGGGGAAGGCCGCGTGGTGGTCAACGGCAAGGCGGTCGAGGAATTTTTCGGCGGCAACGAACGGCAAAAAGCGTCCGTGTTGGCGCCGTTGCGCGTTTCCAAGACCCTCGCCGGCTACGACGTGTTCGTCAGCAGCTCGGGCGGGGGCATCACCGGGCAGGCGGAAGCCATTCGCTTGGGCATTTCCCGCGCCCTCGTGGAGATGGACCCCAAGCTCCGCGGCCCGTTGCGTGCCAAGGGTTTCCTCACCCGCGACCCGCGTATGGTGGAGCGCAAGAAACCCGGCCAACCCAAGGCCCGCAAGCGCTACCAACACTCCAAACGGTAATCGGGTCGGCCGACCGCCGACCGTCTCTATGGTGACCGCCCTTTCCTTGCTCGCCAAGGCGGAGCGCCTTTTTGCCCGGGAAGCCTGGGCGCCGGCCCTCGCCCTCTTGCGTCGCCGCGTCGATCCCGCGGACCCTTTCCTTTCCGCCGAAATCCTCTTCAAAAAGGCCGAATGCGAGCGGGCCCTTGGGTTTTACAAAGAGGCCTTAACCCACCACCTCCAAGCCCGTTCGCTTTACGGGCGACTTCGCGTTCCCACCGAGGAACAGCGCGCCACCGTGGGGGCCAGCCGATGCCTCCGCGTCTTGAGCCGCTATCGGGAGGCCAACCGTCTCTGGGGGGACCTTCCCACGTCAAAAAACATCGGGGGGGACGTCCCTCTTGAAAGGGCCCTGGTCTTCCGGGGACTGGGACGCTTCCCCGACGCCCGCCGCGCCTTGGCCCAGGCCCGCGCGGCGTTCGCCCGCGGGGGGGACGCCGCCGGCCTGCAACACGCTTATTGGGCCCTGGGCGGTCTGGAGCGGTTTTCTGGGCGGCTTCAACGGGCCCTTCCCGCGTTCGCGGCGGCGGCCCGTTGGGCGCGAAGGAACGGTGACGAGTCCTCCCGCGCCTTCGCCCTCTGCGGTTTGGCCGGTGTGGAGCGCGTGTTGGGCCTCGATGGCGCCTCCCTTGACCATTACCGCGAAGCCTCCCGAATTTTTGAAAAACTCAAGGACCCCTTTGGACGCGCCTACGGTCTCTGCGGCCGGGCGAACGCGCTCCGGACGTTTGGGGACCCCCGCCCGACGCTCGATCTTTACCGACGCTCCGCCGCCCTTTACCGCCGGTTGGGGGACGCCAGCAGCGAGGGCTTCGCCCGGTGGGGCCTCGGGGGAAGCCTGCGGCGTCTTCGGCGGTTTAAGGGGTCGGCCCGCGCCTACGAAACCGCTTTAACCCTCTTCCGAAAATCCGACGACCCGCGGGGCGCGGTGATGGCTCTTTTGGGTCGGGCGCGCCTGTCCGAGGACACCGGGCACGCGGTCCGGGCGGCCCGGGACCGTGCCGCCGCGCTTGCCGCCGCCCGTCGCCACGGCCTGCCTTACGAAGCCGCCTTGGCCCGCCGGGAAGCCGGCGCCCGCCGCGCGCTCTCCCCGTTCGGCGTGCCGGACGGCGCCCTCCGTCGCTGGCAAGACATCCCTTAAAATACAGAATTAATTTTTTTAATGTAATATTTGCGCGATATTTGTATTATTGCTATCATCCCCTATGCAGATCGAAGCCCTCAAACTCTTTAGCGACGCGGCGCGCCTCGGCAGTTTCTCCAAGGCGGGCGCGGCGAACGGTGTCACCCAGTCGACCGTCAGTCAAGCGGTCCAGGGGCTCGAACAGCGGTTGGGCGCGGTCCTCATCGACCGGTCCCACCGGCCCTGGGGGCTGACCCCCGCGGGGCGGATCTTTCTCGACGGCGTGCGGGACCTGCTGGAGCGTTTTTCGGCCCTCGAACGGCGGATCCAAGGGCGTCCCGATGGGGGCGAAGCGCGGATCGCCGCCATTTACTCGGTGGGCCTGCGGCACATGCGGGAGTTTGAAGCGGCCTTCGCCCGGGCCCATCCCTCGGTTCGGTTGCGGGTCGAGTACCTCCATCCGGACAAAGTGTTGGAGGCGGTGCGCGAAGAGCGCGCGGACCTGGGCATCGTGTCGTTTCCGCCCCGTTCGCGCGAATGGGAGATCACCCGTTGGCGCACCGAACCCATGGTGGTGGCCTGCGCCCCGGGCCACCCCTTCGCGGCCCTGAAAGAAATCGACCCCGCGAGGTTGGCGGGTCAACCCTTTGTCGCCTTTGACCGGGGACTGCGGGTGCGCCGGGAAGTGGATCGGTTTTTGAGGCGGCACGGCGTCACCGTTCGCGTCGAAATGGAATTTGATAACATCGAGGCGATCAAAAAGGCCGTGGAGATCGGCCCCGGCCTTTCTCTCCTGCCAAGCCCCACGCTGGAGCGCGAAACGCGCGCGGGGACCCTGGCCCAAGTTCCTTTGAAAGCGACAACGTTTGTTCGTCCCCTGGGCCTCGTTCGGCGCCGGGGGCGGCCTCTGTCGGCGGCGGTCCGTTTGACGCTGGCGGAGCTTCGGCGCGACGCCCGCGCCCAATAAAAACAAAAAGGTGACACGATGAACGCGGCTCCCTCCCAACAAGGCTTGTACGATCCGGAAAACGAACACGACGCCTGCGGCATCGGTTTCGTCGTGAACATCAAGGGCGTCCGGTCCCACGCCATCGTCAAGCAGGCGTTGGAGGTCTTGAACAATTTGAACCACCGGGGCGCCGCGGGGTGCGAGGCCAACACCGGCGACGGCGCGGGCATCCTGATCCAACTGCCCCACGCGTTTTTAAAAAAAGCCGCGGCGGCGGAGAAAATTTCCTTGCCCGACCCGGGCGCCTACGGCCTGGGCATGATGTTTTTCCCGCGCGACGAGAAGTTGCGCCGGGACGCGGAAGCCGCCTTCGAGAAAATCGTGGCCGAGGAAGGCCAAACTTTCTTGGGTTGGCGCACGGTGCCGACGAACAACGGGGCCCTGGGCGCGACCGCCCAGGCCGGGGAACCCCTCCACCGCATGGCCTTCATCGGCCGGGCGGCGCCCCTTTCGGACCCCCTGGCCTTCGAGAGGAAGCTCTACGTCATCCGCAAACGGGCCGAGCACACCATCAAGATCCCCGAAACGAACGGCTCCAACCGCTTTTATATCCCCAGCTTGTCGGCCCGGACCGTCGTTTTTAAGGGCATGCTCCTGGCCGACCAGATGGAAGGCTACTTCCACGATTTAAACGACCCCGACCTGGATTCGGCCCTGGCGCTCGTCCACTCCCGGTTCTCCACCAACACGTTCCCCAACTGGAACCGCGCGCACCCCTACCGGTACATCATCCACAACGGGGAGATCAACACCCTGCGCGGCAACATCAATTGGATGCACGCCCGCCAGGCCCTGCTGGAGTCCCCGGTCTTCGGCGACGATTTGAAGCGCCTTCTTCCCGTGGTTGACACCGACGGTTCGGACTCGGCCATGTTCGACAACTGCCTGGAGTTTCTGGTGTTGGCCGGGCGGTCCCTGCCCCACGCCATGATGATGATGATTCCGGAACCCTGGGCCAACCACGAGAGCATGTCCGAGGAAAAGAAGGCGTTTTACGAATTCCATTCCTGCCTGATGGAACCCTGGGACGGCCCGGCCTCCATCGCCTTCACGGACGGCACGGTGGTGGGAGCGACCCTCGACCGCAACGGCCTGCGGCCCTCGCGTTACGTCGTCACCAAAGACGACGTGGTCGTGCTCGCCTCCGAGGTCGGCGTTCTGGAGTTTCCGCCCGAGCGCGTGCTCGAAAAGGGGCGCCTGCAACCCGGGCGCATGCTGCTCATCGACACGGCCCAGGGCCGGATCATCGCCGACGACGAGATCAAAAAGAAAATCGCCGCCGAGCGCCCCTACCGCGAATGGCTCGACAAGAACCTGATCGCCCTGGACGACTTGGTCGAACAGGACAAGCCCGTTTACGAGGAGCACGGCACGGTGTTGCAGCGTCAGCAGGCGTTCGGCTACGCCTACGAGGATTTGCGCGTGATCCTGGAGCCCATGGCCAAGAACGGCGTCGAGCCCATCGGCGCCATGGGCACGGACACCCCTTTGGCGGTGCTGTCCGACAAACCGCAACTCCTGTACAACTATTTCAAACAGCTGTTCGCCCAGGTCACGAACCCGCCCATCGACTGCATCCGCGAGGAGATCGTTACTTCGGCGGTGACCACCCTGGGGGCGGAGCGGAATCTTTTGGACCCGTCGCCCGAAAGCTGCCGGCTGATCGAACTCAAATCCCCGATTTTGACGAACGAACAATTGGAAAAGTTGCGGAACGTCAAAGTGCCCGGTTTCCGGGCCGTGACGCTGCCCATCCTGTTCGATCCCTTGGGCGGCGGCGCGGCGCTCAAAAAAGCCATGGACGACCTTTGCGCGACGGCCGACAAGGCCGCCAAGGACGGCGTCAATCTTTTGATTCTTTCAGACCGCGGCGTTTCTCAAACGAAGGCGCCGATCCCGGCGTTGCTGGCCGTGGCCGGCCTGCACCACGACATGATCCGGCGCGGCACCCGCATGAAGGTGGGCCTGGTTCTGGAGAGCGGCGAGCCCCGGGAAGTGCACCATTACGCGCTCCTCATCGGCTACGGGGTCGGCGCCGTCAACCCCTATCTGGCCTACGAGACCCTGGACGACATGATCCGGGAAGGCATGCTGGACGTGGACCACAAGACCGCGATTAAAAATTACATCAAAGCCTGCACCAAGGGCGTGGTGAAAGCCATTTCCAAAATGGGCATTTCCACCATCCAAAGCTACGGCGGGGCCCAGATTTTCGAGGCCGTGGGTTTGGGGCGCGAGGTCATCGACGCCTATTTCACCTGGACGCCCTCGCGGATCGCAGGGGCCAACTTGGACGTGATCGCCCAGGAGGCGGCGCAACGGCACCACCGGGCCTACCCGTCCATCGCCACCGACGGGAAAGCCCTGGACGCGGGGGGCAATTACCAATGGCGGAAGGACGGGGAACAACATCTGTTCAATCCCGAATCCATCCACCGGTTGCAATCGGCCGCGCGCAACAACGACTACGCGACCTACAAATCCTACGCCCAACTCATCAACGACCAATCCAAAAAGCATTTCACCCTGCGTGGTCTCTTGGATTTCAAACCGGCCGACAAACCGATCCCCATCGACGAGGTGGAATCGGTCGAAGCGATCCTCAAGCGCTTTAAATCCGGGGCCATGAGTTACGGGTCGATTTCCCAGGAAGCCCACGAGTCCCTGGCCATCGCCATGAACCGCATCGGCGGGAAATCCAACACCGGCGAAGGCGGGGAGGACCCGGAACGGTACAAACCCCTGCCCAACGGCGATTCCAAGAACAGCGCGATCAAGCAAGTGGCCTCGGGCCGTTTCGGCGTGACGAGCCTTTACCTTGTGAACGCCCGGGAAATTCAGATCAAAATGGCCCAGGGCGCGAAACCCGGCGAAGGCGGGCAGTTGCCCGGCACCAAGGTCTACCCCTGGGTGGCCAAAACCCGCCACACCACCGCGGGCGTGGGGCTCATCTCCCCGCCGCCGCACCACGACATTTATTCCATTGAAGACCTGGCGGAACTCATTCACGATTTGAAAAACGCCAATCACAACGCTCGCATCAGCGTGAAGCTGGTGAGCGAAGTGGGGGTCGGCACCATCGCGGCCGGCGTGGCCAAGGCCCACGCGGACGTGGTGTTGATTTCCGGGTTTGACGGGGGCACGGGCGCTTCCCCGCAGTCGTCCATCAAGCACGCGGGATTGCCCTGGGAGCTCGGCCTCGCCGAAACGCACCAGACGCTGGTGCTCAACAACCTTCGAAGTCGCATCGTCGTGGAAACCGATGGCCAACTCAAAACCGGCCGCGACGTGGTCGTGGCCGCGTTCCTGGGCGCCGAGGAGTTCGGTTTCGCCACCGCCCCGCTCGTCACCCTGGGGTGCGTCATGATGCGGGTTTGCCACCTCAACACCTGCCCGGTGGGCGTGGCCACCCAGGATCCGAAGCTGCGAAAGAAATTCACGGGGGACCCCTCCCACGTGGTCAACTTCATGCGGTTCGTCGCCCAGGAAGTGCGCGAAACCATGGCGCAACTGGGATTCCGAACGATGAACGAAATGATCGGCCGCGTGGACCGCTTGGAAGCGCGTCGAGCCGTCGACCATTGGAAAGCCAAGGGGCTCGATTTGTCGAGCGTTCTGCACGCGCCTTCCGTCGGTCCGGAAGTGGGTCGGTACGCCCAAATCCTCCAGGACCACGGCCTGGACAAGTCCCTCGACCGGACGACGTTGTTGGAATTGGCGAAACCGGCGCTCGAGCGGGGCGAGAAGGTGAAGGCCACCGTCCCGATCAAAAACCGGAACCGGGTGGTCGGCACGATTTTGGGCAGCGAGGTCACCCGGCGGTACGGCGGCAAAGGCCTGCCGGACGACACCATCGAACTGACCTTCCAGGGATCCGCCGGACAAAGTTTCGGCGCCTTTGTGCCGCGGGGGGTCACGATGATCCTGGACGGCGACGCCAACGATTACTTCGGCAAGGGCCTGTCGGGCGGCAAGCTGATCGTTTACCCGCCCCGCGGCGTCCCCTTCGTGCCGGAAAAAAACATCATCATCGGCAACGTGGCGTTTTACGGCGCCACCTCCGGGGAGGCCTACATCCGGGGCCTCGCGGGCGAGCGGTTCGCGGTGCGCAACTCCGGCGTGCACGCGGTGGTGGAGGGCGTGGGCGACCACGGTTGTGAATACATGACCGGCGGGCGGATCGTTGTGCTGGGGCCCACCGGGCGCAACTTCGCCGCCGGCATGACGGGCGGCGTGGCTTACGTCTGGGACGTCGAGGGCGACTTCGCCAAGAAGGTGAACCGCGAAATGGTCGAGACCGAGCCCATGACCGAGGAAGACATCCAGGAAGTCCACGGGTTGCTCGTCAAACATTTGCTGTACACCACGAGCACCGTGGCCAAGCGGGTTCTGGAAAAAGGCCCGTCGCTGATCGGCCGGTTCGTCAAGGTCATGCCCAAGGACTACAAACGCATGGTCGCCACGATCAAGAAGATGCACGACGCGGGCATGTCGGGCGACCAAGCCATCATGGCCGCCTTTGAGGAAAACGCCCGGGACCTCTCCCGGGTGGGGGGCAACTGACATGGCCGACGAGACCCCCGCGCCCGCCTCCTTGGTGTTGGAACACAAGCCGCTGGTGGGCCGCGACACGGCGAAGCTTTTCACCCACCGGCTCGCGATGGAAACGGACTGTTCCGACCTGTACGCCGACTTGACGTCGGGGGCGGCGGAGGGGTTCATCGTGGTGGACCCCCGTTCGCCGGAATCCTACGCCCAGGGGCACATCCCCGGGGCCTACAATTTGCCCCATCGACAAATCGATCGAACGGCCCTGGAGGGTTTTCCGGCGGGACGGGTGTTGGTCCTTTACGGCGCGGGGCCGGGCTGCAACGCGGCCCACAAGGCGGCGGTGCGGTTGGGCACCTTCGGTCTTTACGTGAAAGAGATGATCGGCGGTTTTTGGTGGTGGCAATCCAGCGGCTATCCCGTGGCGACGGGGCCCGAACGGGGGAAAATTTCATGACGACGAAAGAGACGACCAAGAAAAAAACGACGGGGGACGGGCACGGTCACCGGCCCAAACCCCTGGGCGTTCCCAAACCCACCGGGTTCATGCGTTTCGGCCGGGAACTGCCGAAGGACGCCGATCCCCAGGAGCGCCTGCGGCACTGGAACGAGTTCCACGAATCCATGCCCGAGGAAGCCCTGCGCAAGCAGGGGGCCCGTTGCATGGATTGCGGCGTGCCGTTCTGCCACACCGGCGTTTTGATCGCCGGCATGGCGTCGGGGTGCCCCATCAACAACCTGATTCCCGAATGGAACGATCTCGTCTACCGGGGCCTGTGGCGCGACGCCCTGGACCGGCTGCACAAGACCAACAATTTCCCGGAGTTCACCGGGCGGGTCTGCCCGGCCCCATGCGAAGGGTCCTGCGTCTTGGGCCTGAACGAGCCGGCCGTCACGATCAAGAACATCGAAGCGTCCATCATCGACAAGGCCTTCGCCGAAGGGTGGGTCAAGGCCGAGGCGCCCAAAAAGCGCACCGGCAAGAAAGTGGCGGTGGTCGGGTCCGGCCCGGCCGGTCTCGCCGCGGCGGCCCAGCTCAACCGGGCCGGTCACGCGGTGACCGTGTTCGAACGCGCCGATCGCGTCGGCGGCCTGCTCATGTACGGCATCCCCAACATGAAGCTGGACAAAGAGGTCGTCCAACGTCGGGTCGATTTGCTGGCTAAAGAGGGCGTCGTGTTCCGGGTCAACACCGAGGCGGGAAAAGATTTCCCCGCGGAAAAACTGCGGTCGGAGTTCGACGCCGTCGTCCTGGCTGTCGGCGCCACCGTCCCCCGCGACCTTACCGTCCCCGGCCGTGAGCTCAAGGGCATCCATTTCGCCATGGAGTACTTGCACAAGAACACCAAGAGCCTGTTGGATTCCAAATTGAAGGACGGCCAAAGCTTGTCTGCCACCGACAAAGATGTGATCGTGATCGGCGGCGGCGACACCGGGACCGACTGCGTGGGCACGGCCCTGCGGCAAGGCGCCAAAAGTGTTGTGCAATTCGAAATTCTGCCCCGGCCGCCTGAAAAACGCGCCGCCGACAACCCCTGGCCCCAGTGGCCCAAGGTGTACAAGATGGATTACGGTCAGGAGGAGGCCGCGGCCGTTTTCGGCGAGGACCCGCGCCACTATTTGATCAGCACCACGCGGTTCGTCCCCGGTGAGAACAGCGGCCGCGTGAAAGAGATTCACACCACCCGCATCGAGTGGGGGAAAAACGAAAAGGGCCAATTTGTCCCGAAGCCCATCCCCGGTTCGGAAAAGTCCTGGCCCGCGCAACTCGTTCTCTTGGCCATGGGTTTTTTGGGGCCCGAAGCCGACCTCTTGTCCCAACTGGGTGTCGAGCGCGACGAACGGTCCAACATCAAAGCCGAGCACGGGCGCTTCACGACCTCGGCGCCGGGGGTCTTCGCCTGCGGTGACGGCCGCCGGGGGCAAAGCCTTGTGGTCTGGGCCATCAACGAGGGCCGCGGCGCAGCCCGGGAAGTCGATCGATTCCTGATGGGTTCGTCCGATCTTTCGTAAAGAATGTTTTTCCCGTTCCGAAAGAAAAAGCCGGGTGGCCTGAACAGCGACCCGGTTTTTTCTTTGCCCCGGCTTTCGGGGGGGGAGTCCCCATCGCCGTCCGCCCTGGAAACTCTGTTGGAGGCGAGCCGTGCCTTGAGCGCCGAGCTCGACCCGGCCGTGGTCCGGACGAAAGTGATGGAAACCGCCGCCCGCGTGACGGGCGCCGAAGCGGGCTCCCTCCTCCTCCTGGACGAGGCCACCGGCGAATTGGTTTTCGACACGGCCTCGGGGACGGCGGGCGAACAGGTCAAGAGCCTTCGTTTGAAACCGGGCGAAGGACTCTCCGGATGGGTGGCGGCCCGGCGGGAGCCCCTATTGGTGAACGACGTGGCGGCGGATTCCCGGTGGAGCCCACGGATGGACCACCGCACCGAATTCGCGACGCGCCAATTGGTGGCCGTGCCGGTGCTTCACCAGGGCCGCCTCCTGGGGGTTTTGGAATCCATCAATAAAAAAAGCGGTGGCCGCTTTGATGAAAACGATCGGCGGTTGATGGAATTGTTGGCCGCCGAAGCGGGGGTGGCCCTCGAAAACGCCCGGCTGTTCGCGCGCCTGCGGGCCGAGAAACAAACTTTGTCGGCCCTTTTCGCGGAAATGTCGGACGGCGCGTTGGTCGTCGACCTCCGGGGTCGCGTGGAAATGGTCAACGTGGCCGGGGCGCGCTTGCTCGGGATTTCACCGGAGGCGGCGACGGGAAAGTCTTTAACCGAGGCCGCGCCGGCTTTCGCCATCGCGCCCCCCTGGGACCGGGCCGTCGCCTCCCCCGGTCCGGTGCCCGTTGAAATGGTCCGCGCCGAGGGAAAAAAATTGATTTTGGAAGGCCGCTTGGATTCCGTGCGCGGGGGGGGCGCCCATTTGTTCGTGTTCCGCGACGTCACCGAATCCCGGCGGGAGGACCGCATCAAGCGGGATTTCCTTTCGCTCATTTCGCATAAACTCAAGACGCCCCTGGTGTCGATCACGGGCTTCGCCCCTCTCCTGCTGCAAGACAAAACCCTCACCGAGGTCCAGCGCCGGGGGTTGACAGCGATTCGCGACCAAGGACACCGGCTTTGGCAACTGGTGGAACGTTTGTTGAATTTCGCCACGGTGGAATCGGACACGCTGGAGCTAAACCCCCAGCGGTTGTCGGTGGCGGAGGTCCTGTTGCGTCTGCAAAAGGAAACCCACGCGGACCTGGCCCGGCGGGGCGCGCGGGTCGTTTTGGCCGAGACCCTGTCGGAA
>Ga0268298_10001947_pt1 | contig 23304 bp, 24 predicted proteins | sample WWTPWeurt_MetaG_FD_194462 | JGI IMG/M metagenome (GOLD analysis project Ga0268298, IMG submission 194462) | Activated sludge microbial communities from WWTP in Nijmegen, Gelderland, Netherland - WWTP Weurt | ecosystem: Engineered > WWTP > Aerobic digester > Activated sludge | place...
TTGAATTTCATATCGCAATTAAACGTAACCAAAGTTAATTTATTTTATTCTACTTCAGTTGGTTCATTTCCAGCAATACGAGGACCTATTTCAATGGCTTCCATGTTTTTAATTTCTTTGCCATGAACTTCAAAACGCAAAAGGGTTTTAACCTTATGGAATCCTTTGTATCCGCATGCTCCGGGATTTAACCAGAGACAATTCAGATTTTTATCAAATTGTACCAGCAAAATATGAGAATGTCCGCAAACAAAAATGTTGGCAGTTTTTTTACTGAGTTCGTCATACACCTCTGAACTATACTTATACGGTTTACCGGCAATATGCGAAATAAGCACTTCCATTTCTTCACACATGAACCGGTTGTGTTTAGGCCACATTTTACGAACCGTTGTATCATCAATATTTCCATACACGCCGCGCACCGGTTTGAATTTTTCTAATTTTTCAATTACTTCAACGGATCCAACATCTCCTGCATGCCAGATTTCATCCACATCTTTAAAGTAGTTGAATATTTTTTCATCCACGTACCCGTGTGTGTCTGACAAAACTCCTATGCGTTTCATGTTTCGAATTTACATGTTTTGATTCCAGAATTATAAATTTTTCTTTGTGTTATTCAATTTGCATTAATTTTGAAATACAATATGCCGCGTTACTTCATACATCTTGCTTATAAGGGAACAGACTTTTGTGGCTGGCAGATTCAATCCGGTCAAAAATCAATTCAGCAGGAAATTGAAGATGCTCTATTCAAATTAAACAGCAATCAGAAAATTGAAATTACTGGTTGTGGCAGAACGGATACCGGGGTACATGCTTCTGATTTTTACGCGCATTTTGATTCCGAAAAAAATTGGGATACCAATCATCTGACCTATAAATTGAATCTCATTCTGCCGGATTCAATTTCTGTTTATAAAACTTTTGAAGTTGCCACGGATTTGCATGCGCGTTTTTCTGCAATTGCAAGAACATACGAATATCATATTCACACTTCAAAAAATCCATTTATTTCTGAAACATCCTGGTATCAAAAACTGGAACTGGATGTATCAAAAATTAATCAGGCCTGTGCACTCATTTTGAATCATACCAATTTTGAATGCTTTTCGAAAGTGCATACCGATGTGACCAATTTTAATTGTCAGGTTATGGATTGTATCTGGATAAAAAATGAAAATGGTTTTGTTTTTAGAATTAAGGCAAATCGTTTTTTAAGAAATATGGTTCGCGCCATTACCGGAACATTGATTGAAGTTGGTACTGGAAAAATATCTCTTGAAGAATTTAAAACCGTGCTGGATTCAAATAACCGAAGCATGGCTGGCGTTTCTGTTCCGGCGCATGGGTTGACTTTAGTAAAGGTTGAATATCCTGTGGGATCTTTTTAAGATAGAGTAGAAGTAATAATCTTCACCGGACAAACTTTCACAGCCTGTTCAATCTGTTCTTCAAAAATGTGATTGACTTTGACTGAATGAAATCCTTTTTTATCAACGCTTTTTAATAAAACTGATTTTCCGTCTTTTTTTGACATTCTGAAAAGCTCAGGACAAACTTCTGCACAATAATTACAGCCAATGCATTTATCTCTTTGAAGCGTGACAGAAATCATGATGCAAATTCCGTTTTCACCACTTTATACAACTTGTCTGATTTTCTGATTCGGTCAGGAACAGGAAATGTAATTTCATCTCCTCTAACTGCTTTATCAACCTGTTTATCGTTCACCATCAAAGAAGTGATCTCATGTTCAAGAACACCTGTGGTTGGACCAGTAATCAAAATTTTATCACCCACTTCAATCTGCTGTGCTTCCATTTTAAATTGTGCGATGCCACTTTTTGGAAAATAATGAATGCCGCTGGCTACATATATTTTTTTCTGTGTCGCTTTTGATCCGCTCACATCATTGAATTCACCAAGCAATTGTCCTAAATAATAACCTGACCAGAAATCACGGTTGTACACAGTGCGCAGATTTTCCATCAGTGTTTTTCCAAATTCTGGGGTGTATTTACCTTCTGAATACGTATCAATTGCCTGACGATAATTTTCAGTAACTGTTTTTACATACTCCGGAGCCCTTCCTCTTCCTTCTATTTTTAAAACGGAAACTCCTGCTTCAATCACCTGATCTAAAAAATCAATGGTACACAAATCTTTGGGTGACATGATGTATTCATTATCCACTTCCAGTTCAATTCCTGTTTCCTTGTCAATAACGGTATAGGCTTTTCTGCAATTCTGTAAACAGGCGCCGCGGTTGGCTGACGCATTGTAAGTATGAAGACTCATATAACATTTACCTGAAACAGCTACACACAAAGCACCATGAGCAAAAATTTCTATTTCAATTAATTTTCCGGCAGGACCGCAGATATTTTCCTTTTTAATCTGATCAGTAATTTTTTTAACCTGAGATAAACTCAATTCTCTGGACAAAACCATCACATCTGAAAAATGAGCATAGAACTTTACCGTTTCAATATTGGTAATGTTAAGTTGTGTAGAAATGTGAACAGAAACGCCTTGTGTAAAAGCATAGTTGATTACCGCCTGATCTGAAGCAATGACTGCAGTAATATTATTTTTTTTGCAGGCATCAATCAGCGATTTGATAACTGACAGATCATGGTCATAAATAATAGTGTTGAGGGTGAGATAGGTTTTGACATTATTTTCACTACAAACTTGACTGATTTCTGCAAGATCATCCAGCGTAAAATTGATAGAAGCCCGGGCACGCATGTTCAGCTGTTCTACGCCAAAATAAACAGAATTGGCGCCGGCTTGAATGGCGGCTCTGAGCGCTTCCCAGCTGCCGGCGGGGGCCATTAATTCAACAGTAGTTTTCATTTTAATCGGTAAAAAGTTTGCAAAATCAGGTATTTCTGTCAAAAATTAAATGACAAACCTCAGTTCATTACGGATTTCCGTCATAATATGTTTCTGACAAAAGCGTTATATTTGGGAAAAATCAAACTATCCCTTTTACATGGACAAATTTGAAGCAGCATTTAATGAAATTATTGAAAAGGAATTAAAGGTTGAACCAAGAGACTGGATGCCTGAGAAATACCGTGAACATTTGATTCGTCAGGTATCTCAGCACGCCCATTCTGAAGTAATTGGAATGCAGCCTGAAGGTAACTGGTTATTGCGTGCACCTTCGTTGCGTGCTAAACAGGTATTGTTAGCTAAAATTCAGGATGAAGGTGGTCATGGCCTCTATTTGTATTCTGTTGCAGAAACGTTGGGAATTTCCAGACAGGAAATGATTGAACAATTACACACCGGAAAAGCAAAATACTCAAGCATTTTTAATTATCCAACATTGAACTGGGCAGATATTGGAGCAGTAGGCTGGCTGGTTGACGGTGCGGCTATTACCAATCAGGTGTCTCTTCAAAAAACATCTTATGGACCGTATTCAAGAGGAATGATTCGTATCTGTAAAGAAGAAAGTTTCCATCAGCGTCAGGGTTATGAAATTATGATGCAAATGGCATTTGGAACACCTGAACAAAAAGAGATGGCACAAGATGCACTGAACCGTTTCTGGTTTCCGGCACTGATGATGTTTGGTCCGCATGACAAAGATTCTGCGCATTCAAGTCAGGCCATGAAGTGGAAAATTAAAATTGAATCCAATGATCAATTGAGACAAAAATTTATTGATCATACCATCAAACAAATTGAGTATTTAGGATTGACTTGTCCTGATCCGAATTGCAAATGGAATGAAGAAACCGGGCATTATGATCACAGTCCGTTTGACTGGGATGAATTCTGGAATGTGGTGAACGGAAATGGTCCGTGCAATCAGGAAAGACTAGATCATCATAAAAAAGCACACAACGATAATAAATGGGTGAGAGAAGCAGCAGCAGCTTACGCCTTAAAGACAGAAACACAAGTAGCATAATTCAAAATAAGAAATATGGAATCCGGAGATAAAGTTTGGGAAGTATTCATTCAGAAAAAAGCAGGTCTGCCGTTTAAACATGCAGGCAGTGTTCATGGATACGATAAAAAAATGGCGTTACAAAACGCGCGTGATTTGTACACTCGCAGAGGTGAAGGAAGAGAGTTATGGGTGGTGGAAGCAAGCAATATCGTTGCTGTTCCTTTAGATGAGGCAGATGCATTTTTTGATCCTGCTGATGATAAAATTTATCGTCACCCGACATTTTATGATATACCAGACAGTGTAGGTCACATGTAATATTAATTGCAGACATGAAGATTACAATAGAAAATAAAGATGCCATGTCAGTTATTCGTCTGGCAGATACTTCCGTTATTCTGGCGCAACGATTGGCCGAAATGTGCAGCAATGGTCCAACTCTTGAAGAAGATATTGCACTTTCAAATATCAGCCTGGATTTGTTTGGAAGAGCAGAAGAGTTGTACAGAATTGTTGCCCGCATGGAAGGCAATAAGTTCACACCGGATGAATACGTATTTCACCGAAACGAACGCGAATATTATAATATCAAGTTGGTAGAACAGCCCAATCATGATTTTGCCTGGGTGATTTCCAGACAATTGCTGCATGATATTTATGCAAAAGAATTATTCACACAGTTGAGCAATTCACCAATCCATGAAATTGCTGGTCTTTCTCAAAAAGTATTGAAGGAAATCAGATACAGTTTTATGCATTCGCATGACTGGACCAATCGTCTTGGATTAGGCACACCTGAAAGTAATCAGCGCATGCAAGCGGCACTTGATCACCTGATGAAATATGTGGATGAGATGTTTAATTTTGATGAGCTGGATAGAAAATTCATTCCGGATCCTGAGAAATTAAAATCTACCTGGTTTTCAGAAGTTGACAGAATTTTAGGGGAATCCAACTTAAAAAGAAATGCGGTTGCACCTTTATCCATGCGTGATTTCAGACAAGGATTTCACTCTGAACACATGGGGCATCTGTTGAGTATCATGCAATTTTTACCTCGAGCTTATCCCGATGCAAAATGGTAGTTCAAAAAGAGTTTGGTCATTTATGGGAACTTCTTTCTGAAATTCCCGATCCCGAAATTCCGGTTATTAATCTGGTAGAATTGGGAGTGATCAGACACATTGAAGAAAAACCAGATCACGACAAAGTTATTGTTACAATCACACCAACCTATACTGGTTGTCCGGCTAAAAAATTATTTCAGGATCTTATACTTGAAAAGCTTGCTTCAAAAGGATATCACAACGTTGAGATTATTTCGCAATTATTTCCAGTTTGGTCAACCGATTGGCTGACTGATGAAACAAAAGCTAAACTTTTAAAAGAAGGAATTTCTCCTCCAACTATCGGAGATAAAATTATCCAATGTCCAAAATGCAAATCAACGGATACTAAAATGGTGAGTGCATTTGGTTCAACGCCGTGTCAGTCGCTTTACACTTGCAACAATTGTAAAGAGCCTTTTAATTATTTTAAGTGTTATTGAAGTTGAACAGATAAGCCTTCAAGTTTATCCAGATTTTCTTCGTTCGCCTGATCAATAAAATCAGCCACTTTTTTGAATTCCTCTGAATTTATAAACTCAATTTTAAATGACAATAGAGTTTTTTGGGCAATGGATTCAAATTCAAATGTACCAGTGAATGTGTGATTATTTTGAATATGCTGAAACTGGATTTTCCGTTGCGGAATAATTTCAGTAAATCGGTTGTAATTTTCAAAAGTGGAATTATCTGGTCCGGTCATGGTAAATTTCCACTCACCATTAGGAACAAAATTAAATTCATGAAATTGGTTGGTGAAATTTTTTGGACCCCACCATTGTTTCAGCAAATCCGGATTTGACCATGCCATCCAGATTTTTTCTGTTTGCTGATTAATCACCCGCGCGTTGATAATGGTATTTGAATTTTCTAAAACCACATCTATTTTGTTTTAATAAGTAGGTGCTTTATAAACCCATTGACCATTTTCAAACTGGTAATACATAGATAAACCTGAGAATGCATTCAGAATAGTTCTTTGTTTAACTTCATCTGTCAGGTCAACATGCATTAAATTATCCGTATTCATCTGATAACCCAAACCTGCATTGCTTGCCACACTACCCGCTGCACTTCCAAGTCCGCTCACGCCGGTTAAGCTGCCCAGCGCATTTGCACCTGCGTTAATTGCCATTCCGGAAGCGGCGCTTTTGGCAGCCTCAGCCATGGCTCTTTTCTGAATTTCTTCCTGCGTTGGCATAGCAATTCCCATCGTTTCAATAGGGTCATTTTGATTGGCCGCCTTGAATTTTACTTTTACCTGATTGCCTTCCCAAACTTCACCTACAATGAGTGATTTAATATTTTCAAAAGTTGTTTCCATTAGTTATTAATTAGTTGTTTTTGCGTTATAATCAAAACAAGCCAAGCTGACTTCACTAAATATACTGAACTTAAAAGTACCGACCAAGGCGGACAAAAACTTTTTTAATAAATTTCTGTGTTTAAAAAATTTTTCCCGAAGTATCGGTACAGGTTGTGCGGCGCACTTGCCATGAAAAACGAAACTTGATGTAACCGACGCGCTATTACTTTTTATGCGGTGTTAGCAACTGTTTTCTCATGTAGGTGGAAGTAGTGTTGTACAATTTGTGGTACTTCGTTATTCCAATCACCTATTGATTCGAGCTTGTAATCATGATGCTTCCCGGATTTCAATTTTATTCTTAGCCAATGGGTCGGACCCCGGCTTGATGGAAATAAAATAGATACATCCATAACTGATTCGACTTCATTCCAAGTAAATTTTGTATTCCAACTTTTTATTCCTTCCTCATTCGCAATAAATTCCGTAAGACGTTCCTGCGTGTGAAGCATATAGAGCATATACAATGCCAGGGCTATCCCAATTCCAATTGCTATTAAACTAAATTCATTAGTGCGATTATAATGCAGTATTGAGGGTGCGATGAGAAAAATTAGTGCAACGATTTTCATTGATATTCTGACGAAAGCACTATATCTAACATGTAAGCTTTTTGGAAAATTATCAGACTTCGCTGGTTTAGGTATTGGAATATTATACTCAGTGACCTTGGTCGAGGTTAAGTTCTTGTATATATTCTTTACCCTGCTAATTTTCATTAATTGTTGCCAACGTTAGCCTAAAGATAGTGCATGGAAAGCAGAGATGTGTATAGTGCGGCATGTGTTTTAGCCGTTTGTTAGCTTTTCGTTTTTTTAACTGTTAATATAATTTTCTCGGCAAGACCTTTCATGGCTATTTTGAATAAAAGTTTAGTTAAGGAAATTCCTTTATATGATAATACTTTTTTCATATTATCAAAGTATATATCGCCACCGCGAATAATTCCATTTACTTTTAGATTAAACGACACAAATTCCTTGCAAAATAGCTCTATATCTACTTTTTCTTTTGATAGAATGTGTAGAGTATTGTTTTGAGAAAGTTTCAAATGATGATTGTTATAGCGCATTTCTGCAATGATATCTATAAGTTTTTTGAAATCAGCCGTATTATTGGGATAATAAGTCTGAACTTGCAGATTCCCGCTTAAAATAGCAGATTCAATTTTCCTTGATACAGGTGGAATTATGTCTTGGTCTGTAAAATCATAAATCTGTACTCCATTATGAGTGTATTCATTCCTGCATAAATTTTCTATCGTCTTTGCTATTTTTTTAATTTTATCGTTTTCGCCAATTTTTTCCCATTCTTCCGGCTTGTCTGAGATGTAATTCATAGATAGATTGGGAGCGTTTTTATTATTAGAAATCCAAATGAACTTGAGAATTTCATTACGATCATCTTGAGTCAATATTTTAGAAAAAAAAATCTGAAAAGCATTACCCATGCCATGATTTTGCAAGTAATCTGTATGCATCTCTTGGATTGCATTCAGAAGATCATCCTCAGATTTTATACCTCTTGTCAGTAGCTCGTTTAATTTATTTGTTCTCTGAACTGCTTCGTGCTTATATTTTCCCTTTTTCTTATTTACATTAAGCCAACTTTTAAATGTTAAAAACTCGTTCGTTTGACCAAGCATGTCAAATGTCGTTGATATTAAGTAAATACGAAGAGCGGTTTGCATACCTCCACCAGCTTCAGAGAACTGATCAAAGGGCTCATCCGTGTGCAGCAATTCAGACATTTTTAGTCTTGAGATGACTCTATCAAATTTATAGCCAGGATGTTCTCCCTCCCATTTAGTTTTAATTAAAACATCAAAATATGGAGACAGATCAAGATTATACTCTTTAATTAGATATGGGATAACCCAATCCTTTATCAAAGAATTGCTTCCTTCCCAATTTTCTATGTAAGTGTTTTTCATTTTAAATTGATGTTTGATCACAAATAAACACAATCAATCCCCCCCGCCACACTTTTTTTCCGCTCAACCGAATCAATATAAATGTCAAACAAAAGCTTAATCAGAAAGTAAGGAATGAGTGCATAAATTGAATCACTTTTTATTTGAAGCAAGATCAATGCTCCTGAAATAATAACAATTGTCAGAATTAAAATTCTTCTGAACGGAATCCAGATAATTCTTCTTGCTTTTAGAAAAGTGTATTCTTTTTTACGGATAAAATTGAAAATAAATGAAACAGCGTGACTAAAGAAAATGATGCTCATACCGGTAATAAAAGTTGAAAATTCCTGTACAGGGAATTCAATGGATTGCCGCATAGCTTCGGTTCCAAATAATCCAACGATCAGCGCCAGTTGTAACAAACTCATCACATACATCATAAATGTGAATATGACAATCAGGAATAGTTTTATAAAGATGGAAAACACATTTACCGCCCCTGCAATTTTCGCTTCGTTGGAATTAATTTCAGCGTTGTTTAGCCGTAAAGAAGGTTTATAAAACTGAACAATTACCATTTTGAGAAATGTAAAAAAACTGATTGTGACTGTTTCACTCCAATAAATTAAGAGAATATCAAAAAGCGGCAATTTGTAATAGAGCGCAATTGCCAGCAAGGCAAGATTGGAAACAATCAGCGCAAGCAATGATCCACGTGTGAAAAACGAATTCAGCATAAAAAGAATCTGATCGATGAATATAGTTAAATTCTACTTTGCTAAAAATGAAATTTCCGGAATAAGAAAATTAAAGTCAATCTGCTAAAACTTCAACCTCGCATCCGCTGCAACATCCTGACCAACAAATTCACCTTTCAGAAATTTGAGTTGTTTAGATTTTTACAAAAGATTAGTTGTAAGTTACAGTTTTTTACCTTTTGTATAGTAATTCATGCCAGCGCCTAAACTTCCCAAACCAGTAACGTTAAAATAAATTGAGTCTCCTTTAAAGTATCCTTCATGATGATAATGATAGCCAGTAGCAAGCCTTATCGTATCGGAAGGAAATACATAGCAATGACTGTGGAAATAATCTGTAAACCTCACAGTCAGGCCTGAGTAAGTTTCGGAAGGATCATTAAAAACAGAAAAAGTATTTTGAACGTAAGAATAGTTTATCGTGCTATCATACTTAAATACCTCTCCTATAATTGTATCTTCTAGCCAATAAGGATCAGTGCCTAATTGCCAGTGATAGCTTTGAACATATAATTCATACTCTCCAATGTATTTGTCACGAAAATCTACTTCCTTATCTTTTCGACAGGAAATGAATATTGATACAAACAGAAAGAAAATAAACAAGTTTTGTTTGTTCATATGACCAAAGACGAAGTTTAGTTCGAAATAGTTTGTTTGAAGATATATATTAGCGTATTATGATGAGTACTTTCTATTATTGAAAGATCAAAATAAAAAATTGTTGAATTACACAATTTCTGTTTCGTCCGATCAAAACTTCAATCTCGCATCCGCAGCAATATCCTGCCCGGCAAATTCTCCTTTTAAAAATTTATAATGTCCGGCTATTGCAATCATTCCGGCATTATCCGTGCAATATTGAAATTCAGGAATAAACGTGTTCCAACCCTGCTCTTGACCAATTCTGAATAGTTCAGAGCGCAGCAAAGAATTAGCAGAAACACCACCCGCAATAGCTACATCTGTGATGTGATATTGTTGAGCAGCCTTGATGAGTTTTTTAAAAAGAGTTTTTATGATAGTATGCTGATAAGATGCACAAACATCTGCTACATTTTTTTCAATGAACGACGAGTCTTTGGCGGTTTCTTTTTTCAGAAAATAAAGCAAGCTGGTTTTTAATCCGCTGAAGCTGAAATCAAAATCTCCGATATTGGAAACCGGAAAAACAAATTTTTCAGGATTTCCTTCTTTAGCATATTTGTCAATTAATGGTCCGCCCGGGTAGGGTAATCCAAGAATTTTAGCCGCTTTATCAAAAGCTTCTCCGGCCGCATCATCAATAGTTTGACCAATAATTTTCATGTCAAAATAATCTCTCACCAGCACCAATTGCGTGTGTCCACCAGAAACGGTCATGCAGATAAATGGAAATTTGGGATAGTTTTCCTCTTTGTTTTTGATAAAATGGGCCAGAATATGACCTTGCATATGATTTACTTCAACCAGCGGAATATCAAGCCCCAGGGCAAAACTTTTTGCAAAACCGGTTCCTACTATCAAAGATCCTAAAAGTCCCGGTCCACGAGTAAAGGCAATGGCAGTAAGCTGATTTTTAGAAATTCCTGCTTCTTTAAGCGCAGTATCCACGGTAGGTATAATATTTTGCTGATGGGCTCTGGAAGCCAGCTCTGGCACAACTCCGCCGTATTTTTCATGTACTTTCTGCCCGGCTACAATATTGGATAATATTTCACCGTTTTTTAGTACGGCGGCTGAGGTATCATCGCACGATGATTCAATTCCCAATATGATGATGTCTGAACCGTTCAAATGATTAATTTTGATAAAAATTCAACCCATCGCAAAATTAACTAAAATACTGAGAGGTTTTGGCAACGGAATTCATCTGTTGGTGGAGTTAGTTATTATTCTTGTTTTTTTTCTTGCATTTGCTATTCGTACAAGTTGGTTTCAAACCTGGGCCGCACAACAGGTGGCGTCTTACCTGAGTGAAGAGTGGGGCACAGATGTTTCCATTGAAAAAGTGGATATTGTCTTTTTTGACAAAGTAGATATTGAAGGAATCTACGTGGCTGATAAAATAAATGATACACTTTTATATTCCGCGCTGATTCATGCGGATATTGCTGACTGGAGTTTGAGTGAATCATTTGTGACTGTCGAACGTGCCGAGTTAACAGATGCTTTTTGTTATATCCGAAAATACAAGGGTGATACAACATTTAATTTTCAGCATATCGTAGATTATTTTGCCAGTGATGAACCGGAAGATACTTCCAAATCATCTTTTGAAGTAAATGTCAATACCATTGCGCTCAATAACATCAATTTCATTTATCAGGATCAGAATGCTGAACCGGCTAAATACGGAATGGATTTTTCAAATCTTCATTTTCAGAATTTGTCTGGTGAGTTCAGTCAATTTGGTTTGTTGGGTGATTCCATTTCTTTGAATATATCAGGACTTCAATTTAAAGAACACAGCGGATTTACTTTGGCTGAATTGAGCACAGATGTTTTGTATTGTCCTGAAATTGCTTCATTGAAAAATCTGAAACTTGGATTTAATAATTCACTTTTGATAGCGGATTATTTTGAGCTGCAAACGCCCAAAGGCGGAGAAGAATTTTCTGATTTTGTAGAAGAAGTAAGATTCAATGCACACATTCACAGTTCAAGAGTTTCATTGGCTGATGTCGCTTTTTTTGTGCCTGATATCTGGGGAATGGATGATGTGGTGAGACTGGAAAATGTTGAAATTAAAGGTCCGGTTCACGGCATGCGTTTGAAAAATACGCGCATTACCATGCTCGATCATACGCTCATTGCGGGAGATTTTCAAATTCCTGATCTGGATGAAATGAGTTCAGCCATTTTCAGTGAACAAATTGATACATTCAGAACCAGTGTGAGTGATGTGGAAGCATTGAATTTATCTCCATTTCTTGAAGACGGAGAAAAGCATCTGGAATTGCCATCCAGTTATGAAAGAGCTCATATTATTTTACTTACTGACGGTCATTTTGACGGTGGAATTGAAGATTTTGTAGTGGACGGTGATTTGCGTTCAGGATTGGGTAATGTTCATTCTCAACATGGAATCCGTTTTCATAAAATGGAAGATGGATTGTATTATTATGACGGACCCGATGGCAATCCACACGGTCAGGATTTAATAGTTGAAAACGTCAATTTGCGCGCCTTGTCAGGCAATCCAACGCTGGGTGAAATTTCAGGTTATCTGGATATAAGCGGAAAAGGTTTTTCTGAAAAAGATCTCAATATTGACTTCACCGGAAACCTGAGTAAAATTGGGTTGGATGGTTATAATTATCATGGCATCAAAGTCAAAGAAGGAAATTTTACGAATAATGAATTCACGGGTGTGATTGATATTGAAGATGATAATCTGGCGTTGAACTATGAAGGAAAAGTAGATTTAAAAGGATCCATGTTTTTTGACTTCACTGTAAAAATTGACAGCGCGCATCTTGCTGATCTGAATATCTATGGAGATTCAATTGCAAATCGATTTGAGTCAACTGTGAAAGTAAAAATCAGAGGTACATCCATGGAAACTATCAGCGGAGATGTAACAATTACTGATCTTAAATTCAAAGAGCGGAATATCGATTTTGAAATGGATACGATGTCGTTGTTTATCCGAAGATCAAAATTGTCTGATACCATTCATTTGTATTCTCCTTATCTGAGCATTGACCTGAGTGGTAAATTTGATTTTACAGATATCTATCCGGTTTTGCAGACACAACTTTCGTATGTGGTTGATAATCTCGTTCCGCCAAAAGAAGTTGCTAAGACAAAAAACAAATATTTTGATCTGGACATTAAACTAACCAATGTAAATCCGTTGCTGCAGTTTATAGATGATCAGATGTACATTGCAGAAGATTCGCGAATTCAGGCTTACTATAACGTTCAGCAAAAGCGCTTTGCCATGGATGTCAATGTTGAAACTGTTCTGTATCACGGCATGGCGCTAAATGATATTAAACTTGAAAACAGATTTGACAGTACCAAAGCAAGTATCTTTTATCAGGCCGACAAAGGCAAATTGAATGACAGCGTTCAGGTCAGAAATATTTATATTGATTCGTACGTCAAAAACAATTCGTTCATCACCAATTTAGGATGGGACGGAGACAAATTAATTGAACCGGCACTTTTTGCTTTCAAAACAATTGTGGATGGAGATAAAAATGTGATGACAGAATTTGAACCGTCGTTCTTTTTTCTGAAAGGAAATAAATGGCAGATCAATCCAAATTCAAAAATTCTTTACAATCCGGAATTAATTCAATTATCCAAATTCAAAATTTTCCATGAAGATCACATCGTGAGTCTGGATGGAAAAATTTCTAAAAATCCGAAAGACTGGCTCAACTTTTATGTGCAGGATTTTGATTTGGCTGATATCAATGGATTGTTGGGCGGAGATATTACGCTGGGAGGAATTTTAAATATTGACGGGGGTGTAGCAGATGTTTATAATAATATCAGATTCCAGTCTATTTCCGATATCAAAAATTTTGTGGTGAACGGTGAGCTTGTTGGTGATTTGATGGTAGGGACAGAATGGGATAAAACCAATAACAGTATCGGACTTCTTGGAAATCTGAAAAGAGATAAAAAAGAGACATTTCGTTTTGACGGAAATTACTGGCTGGAAAAAGAAAAAGACAATATCAATTTGAACCTTTCATTCGATTACACAGATATTTCATTTCTGAATGCATTTGAAGATCCTGAGTTATATACTCAGATTGAAGGAATTCTGGACGGTGATTTACACGTAACCGGTGAATTGACAAATCCTGTCGTAGACGGTAAGCTGGACATTCTGATGGCCGGTGTGATGGTACCTATGTTCAATGTTGGATTTGGTTTTTCAGGTGGTGTTGATTTTGGTGATGATGAAATCATTGTGAACCACATGGATCTTTTTGATCAGGAAGGAAATCGTGCATACGCCAACATGCAAATTTATCATGAAGACTGGAGCAATTTCAATTATGATGTCACGCTGGACATGGAAGATCCGCGTATGTCAGAAAAATTTTTGGTGATGAACACAGTTTATGAAGAAGGCAGTTATTATTATGGAAAAGCATATATCTCAGGTATTGTAAACATTTTTGGTTATGATGAATTGGTACAGATAACAGTGGATGCTACTACAGAAAAAGGAACGGAATTAGTGCTGCCACTTTATGGAACATCTGAACTGGAAGAAAATTCATTCATTCAGTTTGTAGAACCTGAAGACACAAATAAAACAGAAATTCAAAAAGACATTGAACGAATGGGAATGACGCTGGATATGAAATTCCACGTCACCAAAGATGCAAAAGTGACCATTGTTTTTGAACCGGTTTATGAAGATCAGATTATATCACGCGGCGAAGGTGACATTGAAATTGCCATGGATGATTACGGTGAAATGACCATGTTTGGAAAATACCGGATTCTGGACGGAAAATATAACATGCGAATGAAAACGCTGGTGCGTGAAGATTTTGTGATTGATCCAACCAGTACGATAAGCTGGACCCGCTCACCGTATGATGCAAACATTGATATCAAAGCAGAATTTTTACGTAATCTTGATTTACAAGACATCACTCCTCCGCCAGGTGACAGAGGCGGAAGAAAAGATGAAATCACTGGAATTCTCATCATGACAAATACCTTGATGTCACCTAAACTGACATTTAATATTGAAGCACGCAAAGCTGATCAGGAAGGTAAAGATGCCATTGCTGCATTGAAAGTAAAAGATGATATGTTAACCAAACAGTTTTTTGCAATTCTGGTTTTACAACGGTTTATTCCAATTTACGGATCAGGACAATCAGGCAGTGGTGCCATGGCGCTGATTGAAGATCAAATGAACGCCTTGTTTGACGCCATCAGTGGTGATCTGAAAATTTCAGCAAATCTTTCCGGTACAAAAGGATTCAAAGTGCAAAAACAGGTGAGTGATAATATTTCTATTTCTGTCAGTGGAGGTGTAGTCGAGGGCAATAGTGAATCTGCCAGTTCAATTGTGGGTGATGTGCGCGTAGAGTATAAACTGAATGATGACGGAACGTTTACTTTAAATTTCTTCAACGAGTCAAACACGGGCGCTGATGCAAATCAGGGTGGTGGATTCACTCAGGGTGTGAGTATGCACTATCAGGAGACGTTTGACGATGCCAGAGAATTTAAGTTACTTCAGGGATTTTTAAATATTTTCAGAACCAAAGAAAATGACGTGGAATACCGTAATCCGGACAAAGCAAATAAAAGAAAAACCCCGATACCTGTTGAGAGCTGATAAAAGATCGGCATGCAGTATAAATTAGAAAACCTATGAAAAAAGTTCTGGTTGCCAACCGTGGTGAAATTGCGCTGAGAATAATGCGCACGCTCAAACAATTGCAGATTACGAGTGTTGCGGTTTATTCAACGGCTGATGCTGATGCTCCCTTTGTAAAATTTGCGGATGAATCGTATTGTATTGGTGATGCAAAACCATCTGAAAGTTATCTGAACATGGATAAAATTCTGGCGGTTGCAAAAGCAACGCGTGCTGATGGAATTCACCCGGGATATGGATTTTTATCTGAAAACGCGGTGTTTGCTGAACGTGTTGCCGCAGCCGGAATCAAATTTATCGGGCCAACACTGAAAGCCATTCGTGTGATGGGTGATAAGCTGGATGCTAAACAGGCAGTCAAAAATTTTAATGTACCCATGGTTCCGGGAACAGACGAAGCTATTGCGGATATCGAACTTGGAAAAAAAATTGCGCGTGAGGTAGGTTATCCTATTTTGATAAAAGCATCTGCCGGTGGTGGTGGTAAAGGAATGAGGACCGTAGAGAAAGAAGAAGATTTTAAAGATCAGTTTGACCGCGCAACGTCTGAAGCAATTTCTTCTTTTGGAAATGGTTCCGTATTCATTGAAAAATTTGTGCAGCAACCCAAGCATATTGAAATTCAGATTATCGCTGACCAGCATGGAAATGTAATTTATCTGAATGAAAGAGAATGTTCAATTCAGCGTCGTCATCAGAAACTTGTTGAAGAAGCACCGTCTCCGGTAGTGGATGCCGTGTTGCGCAAAAAAATCGGTGAAGCAGCTGTGAATGTTGCCAGATCATGTGATTATGAAGGAGTAGGAACAGTTGAATTTTTGCTGGACAAGGACAAGAATTTTTATTTTCTTGAAATGAATACACGTTTGCAGGTAGAGCATCCTGTGACTGAAATGATTACCGGACTTGATTTGGTAGAGGAACAAATTAAAGTGGCACGTGGTGAAAAACTTTCTTACACACAAGAGCAGGTAAAGTTGGAAGGACATTCCATTGAAATAAGAATCTGCGCTGAAGATCCTGAAAATAATTTTTTACCGGACCTTGGAAAAATAGTACGCTATAGAAGACCAGTAGGAATAGGAGTTAGAGTAGATGACGGTTATGAAGAAGGAATGTCTATTCCATTGATGTATGATCCAATGATTGCTAAACTTATTGTTCATGGAAAAGACAGAAAAGAAGCAATTGAGAAAATGCTGAAGGCAATAGATGAATTTGAAATCTGCGGATTTTCTACCACGTTGGGATTCTGCAGATTTGCGTTGAAACATGATGAGTTTGTCAGCGGAAGATTCACCATTAATTTTGTTGCTGATCATTTTAAGCCTGAATATCTGAAAGAAGAAATTTCAGATGAACTAGCTTCAGCGTCGTATGCTGTTTTCAAGAAAATCAAAAATGATGCAGAGCCGGTTTATCTGGATCAGAAATATTCAGCCTGGAAAACGAATCGCTGATCATCTATCCGCAATTTCCTTTTTCTCTACAAAGATTATTCTAAAATATCTTAGCGAGCTTAGCGCCTTGGCGTGATCAATTTTTTTTTCACGCAGAGACGCGAAGTCGCAAAGATTGAACGATTGGTTTCTTATTAGAACTATTCCATATTTCACACAATCAAATTCAGCGAAAATCTGCGCTATTTTTCAGCGAATATCAGCGGGGAAAAATTTCTTCCCGCAGATGGACGCAGAAAGCATGAATCAGACTTGATTAAGAATTCAAAGATTTCTTAATCGTCTCTTCAAAAATTCTTTTGGTTTTACTTTTCTCATAAAAAGTCATCGCCCAAAAATAGACAAACAAGGCGCAGATAAATTCCACCGGGTATTCTCTGGGAAATTTCTCACGATCCATTAATAGTTCAACAACCATTCCTGCGGTGGCCACGACCAGCATCCATTTTGCCCAAAAATCATTCACTACGTTATAACGGAGTATCCGATTTTCAATTTGAACGTGAACATCTGCCCGTGGCAAAAGCAATCTTAAAACACCTCTGTTTCCAAACTTTTTGAGTGATTTAAAAACAATTATGTCTTTTTTTAAATCATGCTGAAATTTACCCGAGGAATTGATTTTTTTAATCAAATCGATTTGACTGACAGACGAAGGTATATAGATATCGTTTTCTTTCATCAAATTGATTTATAGTTTGGGAATGATTAATCAGATGTTACAAATTTTTGTTTTACTCTTTTCACTTCAAATCTATCAAAAAAAGTCTTTACAGCAAAGACGCTGTCAGGCTTGAAATACCAATGATCAGGATGAGCACAAGTACCAGCGTTCTGAATTGTTGAGCGGGAATTTTTTCCAGAATTTTTTTACCGATCCATGTGCCAATGAAAGCAACTCCTACCAAAATTAAAATATACGGGATGTGTTCTTTCAGAATGAAACCATTTTGAAAATATATGGCTGATCGGCTCAGGTCAATTCCCAAATCAATGAAAGCAGAGGTAGCAATAAAAATTTCTTTTGGCATGTTGAATGCCGTGAGTGTTAAACCTCTGACGGGTCCACCGCTTCCGAAAAAGCCCGCAAGAAAACCTGAAGCAGCTCCACCGGTTACTGCATTTGCACCAGTTGCTTTGATGACCAGGGTTTTAAAAATCAAAAAAACCAGAGCTGTTATAGTCAGAAAAATTCCCAAACCAATTTGGAGCGGTTTTGAATCAACAAAATTAGTTAACCATGCACCTGCCGAACAAAAAATAATTGCCGGAATTCCAATTTGAAAAACCAGTTTCCAATTTATTCCTTTTCTGAAAAGACCAATTTTTACCAGGTTACTGCTTAAATGAAAAACTGCAGTAATACCCAGTACGGCATGAAAGTCAAAAAAATAACCGGCTACCGGGACGAAGAAAACGGAAGAACCAAACGCACCAACAGTACCTAGAATTTCTGCAAATAAAGAAAGGAGTATAAAGAGCCAGAGAAGTTCCATCATTCTAGAGGAGGTGCATCAGGAATTTCTGCTTTTATTTTCAATTTGCCTGAACTTAATTTATTTTCTAGGGCCGGCCTTACACTGATTGTTTTTTGAGTTACCACAGAGTTTGGAATGGTAACGGTTTCACCGTCCAGGGTTTCAATGTGCATAAAAAACATCGAAATATCTTTCAAAGTACCTTCAACCGGAGCTTCTTTGTCCATAATTTTTATATGATCACCAATATGAAGCGGATGGTTAAAATAGAGTAAAAGTCCGGAAGTTATATTGCTCAGAATCGACCAGGATGCAAAGAATCCAATACCTAAGACCGTGAGTGTTGACGTCAGAAATACAAACAGTTCTTTTTGGTCCAATCCCCAGATACCCATAATTGAAATTGCACCAATCATGACCAAAAGTAAATTCACAATTTTTGTAGTGATTTTTCTTCGTTCAAGTCCTAAATGAAATTTTTGCGCAATGCGGTAACTCCATTTACGTATTGCAAAGTTGACGAGTAATAATACAGCCAATACGATGACTGTTTCCAGAATCTGAAGATTATACTTTTCTATGATTTCCATAACTCAAATGAAAAATCGGTTATGCAAAGATAAACAAAGCGTTTGAACTTATTTTTTACCAAAAATCAGCCACAAGCCAAAAAGGCATATGCAACCAGGTATGATCGTAAAAGGAACGCATTCTGGACAATGTTCTTTGCCACTGCTTATAAGCAACGCTGCGATCAATAACAAACCAAAGAGGAATATTACAATTCCGGCAAAACGGTTGTACATTTATTTGCCCAGTAACTGTGCAAGTCTGCTCAGCATGACTAATTCAGATTTGTTTTTACCGTTGAATGAAGATGCAATGGCCTCTGATGTTTTCCAAACAAGATCTTTGACTTCAGGTTTGAAAACAGAATCGTGTTTTTTTCTGAAATCGGCAAAATCACGATAACAAGTTTCAGCATCAGGCATTTCATCTACCAGATAATCAAAAACTATTTCAATCTGATGGGCTGCATCTGAACCAAAATAATCCATACTGTCCTCTAAATCCAGCCAATGTGCAGTGACATGATTTTTAACTACACTCACTTCTTCCGGTGTCACTTTTTGATCTGCTGCGGCAATGGCAAAAAATAACTTACCCAGATTCTGGTAAAAATGATTCATGGTATCTGCTGTAACTTTCATAGCTTGTAATTTTGTGATATAAAGGTGATAAATTCAATTGAAATAATTCAATTCAATATGAAAAATACAACTGATTTTTGTCAGATCAGGATTCTATTTTTTAGTTTCCAGTCGCTGATCAGCGGTGGATAAACCCTGTTTGATATTGGGCTGGTAAAGCAGATTATCCAACAAAGGACTGAGTCTGTCCAGTTCTTTTTGTGCAAATTGAAAGATGGCAATTCCCTGCTGAACTTTTTCAGGATTATAACTGCCACCCACATATTTCCATCCCAAATGAATTAAATTTTTCATATAGCTATGCGCATCCTGCTGCTCATCAAACGCTCCTTTACAGGTGTACATTTCATTCAGATATCGTTCACGCTCAAGTAAAATATTCAGTGAATCTTCCAGCGGATAATTTTTTTCAGAAACTATTTCAGACTGACTCCAGAATTCTTTCGCTGATCTTGGATTTTTGAGCAGTTGCCACCTTGGGTCATTGGGGTAATGAGATTTGGCAAATTCATCCGGACTCATAAAAATCCATTTGAGTTCGCCGGATTTTTTAAAGTCACCGTGTTTAATCTCGGATGACGCCCAGGTAACATCCAAAACTTTCCATTCACCATCCACATATACCACATTCCATGCGTGGCGCAGATGCGCAAAAGTAAACGCTCTTCTTATAAACGGCCCATATCCGTGACCATAGACAGTGTATGCTTCAATACCCGTGTTTTGACAGAACTGCTGAAATAAAATGGCATAGCCTTCACACACGGCTTTTTTATTATTCAGTACTTCGCAAGCAGTTTTGTTTGTGCGATGTTGCTTTTTTGCTTCCCTTAAATTGTAGCGGATATTTTTAGCAATCCAGTAGGAGAATACAAGAACTTTTTCTTCTTCCGTTTGCGCTCCTTCAGCCAGATATTGACTGAGTTTGCGATGATTGATTTCAATTTCTTTTCTTGCAGAATCAGCATGTACTTTGAGATGTTCAGGAACAGTAATGGCCTGAACAGAAGTGAACACAAGACTTAAAAACGCTATGGAAAAGATAATTTTCATTTTCCGGTTTTATAGTAAAACAATCAAAGACGGCTAAATGTTACAGTTTTTGCCTAAATCTTCTTGTAAAACGATAAAACCGGAGTTTTGTTTTATTCAGATCAGGGTTGAAGCATGAATTTTTCTTCTGTCAGATTAAAGGAATACGTTCCATCCTGAAATTGTCTCAATACACATTCTCCCATACCTTCTACTTCACGGTAATAATCTGAAATCTGAAAATCATTGTTCACAAGCGTAAGTTTATGACTGAATGAACAAATTTCCCAATCACTGTCTTCAGCCATTTTTGCATGGTAATCAGGTGCCGCGGTGTTTGCATTTTCTCCTGCCGAATAGGAAGCATGATGACTGCTGTAAACGAAATTGAGCATTTCGTTTCTGTTCATCACATCAATCACAACGATTCCCATAATTTCTGATTCATAACCTGATTGCATACCATTGTTACCTTCATACTGTTCCCACCAGATTACCAATTCATCTTTCACATCATCTTTATTTGCATCCATGTATTCTAATCTGACAGATGTCATACCGCCATAAACCGGATCAATTCCCAGATACCACGATTCAGTTTCAGAATCATTGACAAATTTTACAACCATCAGAATTTCTTCCTGATCTGTTTTTACAATTGAAATGGACTGGCCTTTATTGTACTCTGAATTAATTGTTGCCAGCTCTTCCATCACTTCATAGGGCTCACTGTATAATGTAAAACCATTTTTTGCGGGAAGTTCTGTTTCTGCAAGTACTGCAATTTCTGCTCCCGTTGTATCCGAATTTAGTTGAGTTGAATCCTGATTTTCAGTGGATGTTTCAGCGTTGTTGCCTCCGCATGCAAATAAAATAAAAGGGAAAAATAAACAAATGGATTTTTTCATAGTGGTGATTTATTGATGAAATCGATTGTGTGTCGAATTTAATTAAAAACAAAAAAACCCATCATAGAGATGAGTTTTTTTGTTTTGGGTTAAACGGGTTTATTGTTTGATGAATTTTTGAGAATATGTTGACTGGGTAGTTTTTACCGTAATAATGTAAACGCCGGTATTCAGATCTGAAATCTGAATCAATTTCTCATTCTCAGTTTTAATTAGTTTTCCATCTGCACTCCAAAGTTCGATTGCTAAAATGTTTTCAGATGTATTCACATTCAGATAGTCGTGAGCGGGATTTGGGTAAATTTCAATGTTAGAAATAGAAGCTTCATTCACTGATAATGTATTGCCAACGCAGTCAAAAACACCATCGACAAGAACAGTAGAAGCAAAACTAGGAATAGAACCGTCATTGTTGTTTGCGGTTTCGTCCAGAATTGTTTGATCTGTTTGTCCTTCGAATGAATAATACGCAAGCAATCCGGTTTCATCACCAGCAAGACATAAATTCATAGAAGCAGCTATTTGTGATTGCGACCGCGCTACATTCCAAATTCTTACTTCATCAATGGTAATGGTTTGCCAGATTTGTGAATCGTCACCTCTTGCTCCAATATTTAAATTATCATTGATGTTGTAACTGGGTAAGGTACATGCAACGGATCCATCGAGTATGCCATTGAGGTATAAATTCAATGTTTGTGCAGCCGCGTTGTAAGTTGCCGCAATGTGATTCCATGCTCCAAACGTGACATCTGTGGAGCCATTTACCACAACGGAGCTGGACGGATTTGCAATTTGGTAGGCCATTAATTTGTAAGTACTGTTAATGCGTAAAACAAATCCGCCTGTTGCGGTACCAGAATACGTTTCAATCACAAACATTTGTTGCGGTGAGGGAGATGAAGGAACATACACCCATGCTTCAAGCGTCCAGCTTGAGCCATTTATTCTCAAATTAGATCCAGTTGGAGTAGGAATTAGTCCGTATTTAATTATCCCTGTTTCAATCTGAAGTGCCGTGCTGTCTTGAGTAAAAGCATTAACGCAAAACAGAATTCCGAAAATGAGACTAGTTATTTTTGACATATGATTATAGTTAAGTTAGAATTTAATAACAACGTGACGATTTATTTTTTGACAAACTTTTTATATGAGATTCCTGAATCGGTTTTAAGTGAAATGAGATACATACCTGCTGTCAGATTTGCCACATCAATTTTATTTTGGGTAGATGTCATTGTCAGCTCACCGTTCATTGAATATATATTCACCTGTTCTATTTTCTCAGGTGTTTCTAAATAAAGAATTTCATCGGCCGGATTTGGATAAACACTGAAAGCAGCATTTTCTATTTCATCTATTCCAACACCTGAAACCGTTTGACATGCAGAAGTATCAGAACAACTTCCTTGTGTAATAATAACAGCATAATCACCATCCGTTGCAGGAGTAAAATTCTGATTTGTTGCACCGGATACATTCGTAAATGTGGTACAATTCATCCACTGATAACTTGCGCCGGATTGATTGGCGGTAAGTGTAACACCTGAAGTTGAAACGGACAGATCAAGACCACATGTTCCAAATTTTGCTACGTAATTATCAATGATTCCAATTGCATTTACAACAACAGGCGCACCCGTTGGATTGAAATCAATAGTATTTGTATAATGTCCTCCAATGAAAATTTCGTCAGAAGAAACTACTTCTAGTGCACTGCCTTTGTCATCATTGATTGCGCCAAATGTTTTTGACCATTGGTACAAACCATCCGAATCGAGTTTTAACAAATAAATATCATCAAA
>Ga0268298_10001948_pt1 | contig 23285 bp, 14 predicted proteins | sample WWTPWeurt_MetaG_FD_194462 | JGI IMG/M metagenome (GOLD analysis project Ga0268298, IMG submission 194462) | Activated sludge microbial communities from WWTP in Nijmegen, Gelderland, Netherland - WWTP Weurt | ecosystem: Engineered > WWTP > Aerobic digester > Activated sludge | place...
GTCGACATGGAGCACGGATTCAGGCGTCAAAAAGCAAAAAAGCCCAAACACCGGAGTGATTGAGCCTTAACGCTTGAAACTTGGTTGCGGGGGCAGGATTTGAACCTGCGACCTTCGGGTTATGAGGCTGATGATTAGGATCAATCTTAATCGTAGCCGGGTGTCACAAGAGTGACCTCAAACGTCAAACAGATCACAATCCGTTGATTTAAAAGAAATCTTTTAACACCGATCTTGTGACAGTCTTCCCCGACTTCGGGAGAAGCGTTCACAAGAATTGTCACAAACCTCATTCCAACCAAATGCAGAGGGCTTGACCATACCCTGACCTTCGGCCGAACGCAAATCATGCGCAGCGTCCTGCTCGGTGTGCGGCCTGGGAGGGCTGAACCTACCCTGTGGCCTGCCTGCCAAGGCCTGCCGAATGCCCAGGCTGCGGTGGGGCTCGGCCGAAAAACGGCGGGCGGTGCTGCGCGCCGCCCAGTGGTCAGCGGCTCGGCGTTTCAGCGCCCAGCGACGCTGGCATCCCACGAATCGACGGGGGAGCCACGACACACCCGAAAGCCGAAGTCGACGCTGCGGTAGGCAGCGCGGCAGTCGTCCGGAATGCCGCTCCAGGCCCCGCCGCGCAGCACACGGGACTCGCCGTTTTCACGTCGAGAGGGATCACCTTCTTGATTCAGGCACCATTCCCAGACATTGCCGGCCATGTCGAAGACCTCCTTCTCTTTCACCCGGCCAGCCGGAAGGAGTCCCACGGCGGTCGTCCGTCCGATACCGGATTCACGTGAGTTGCCCCCGAAATCCAGCCAGTCAGACCCCCAGGGAAAACGCAAACCCGCCGCGCCCACCTGAGCCACCCATTGCCACTCCCATTCTGTAGGCAGGCGCACCACCTCACCCTCCAGGCCCAGGTGGGCGGTCAGCCAGCGGGAAGGCCAGTGCGTCGTGCCACGACACGTTGAGCACCGGGTGATTGGCGAAATCCCATTGCGCTCGACCGGGCAGCTCCTCATGCTGCAATCCTTCCCACCACGTCGGATTGTGATAGCCGTCATCCGCCGCCACAAAGGCGTTGAACTGCTGCCAGGTCACCGGGTAGCGGGCGATCCGGAAGGATCGGTTGATCCTGAACTGTTGCGGCGGACTGGTCTCCAGCGTCACCACAGCGCCCTACTCGGGAACCGCCACCGTCTCCCAGGCGATATCGGGCACGCCGCGCGCATCCAGCCCAACACCCTTGCGCGGGTCGGGCAGGGTGTTGAGGCGACGGCCGATGTCCTCCCGGCGCACAAGCGAGGTCTCGTCCCACGTCAGCTCGTCCAGCAGCGCCAGGGGTTCGGGGCGCAAAAAGCCGCGCAAGGGTTCGTCGAGCGTGCTTCGAAGCGCCAGCCAGGCATGGATGCCCGGGTCGGTGTACTCTGGGTCGGGCTGCGGTTCAATTCCGCCGAGGGCACACAGGGCTTCGATGGCCGGCTTCTGGCGTTCCCAGCCCCAGATCAGGAGCCCGTTGCCGCTCGACTGCCAGTCGCTGGCGGCCTGCTCGACCTCGCGCCGCCGGGCAAGGAAGATGGCGTGACGCGCACACCAGCCGGCCAGCCGTGGCCAATGCTGAAACAGGGTTTCGTGGGCGATTTGCACATGCCCATCATCGGTGTCGGTGAGCACGCCCTGGGTACGCAGCACGTCGACCAGATAAGCCATGTTGCCATCACCCCGCAGCCCGGCCACGCGAGCACTCCGGCGGGTCGGGATGCGATCCACCGAGCTTGCCAGGGCCGCGAACAGGGTATTGCAGGCCACCAGAAGCGCCGGATCCGCGTCGATCACCTCGTCCACCGGCGCGGTGGCGCACTTCACGCTTTCCGCCAGGCCGCCGATGGCCTGCCAGGCGGCGCGGGTGATGCCACTTACCGGGTCGCGACTCTCGAACAGGCGTTGCAGCGTCAGCGCCAGCAAGGGCAGTGCCCCAGCCATGCCCCGGGCGGTGGTGGCCAGTTCGCTGACTAGGTCATCGTCGATTCGGACGCCACAATCCGTGGCCGGGCGGGCGATGAGTTGCCGGTAACGTGCGTCGTCAGTGATCGGGTCCAGGGGCACCAGGCTTTCTCCGAGCGCTGCAGCGCCGAGCCAATCGGCCAGCGGCGCAAAAAACTCACTTCGCAGCGTGAGCGCCAGATAAACGCCCTCGACGCCAAGCAGCGCATCCCAGACCGCCCTGAAGGCCGGCTGGCTGCCTTCTGGCGTCTGGGTGAACAGCTCTTCGAACTGGTCGGCAAAGACCAGTAGCGGCGCAAGTGCTGGCAGGGTGACGGCCGAGTGCCGTGCCTGGGTCGGCGCGCAGTTCGCCGGCAAGGCGTTCCACCCGCGGGGCCTCACGGCTGCGTAATCGCTCCTCGGGCATCAGGCGGTCGAGAGCGTCGGCGAGCCGGGCGAAGGGATCGTCCTCGGGGGTAAAACGCAAGTAGCTCAAACGAGGCAGAGCCTTGCGTAGCGCCGGCAGCACGCCCGCTGCCAGCAGGGACGACTTGCCGGTGCCGGAGCGCCCGACCACGCACACGTAGCGCTGTTCGATGAGCCTGTCTGCTACCCGGCGGATGTCCTCATCACGTCCAAAAAAGGCATCCGCCTGCCGCTCCGTGAAAGCCGATAGGCCGGGATAGGGGTTGGGTATATGCTTCGCCGGCTTTGGAGAGGGCTCGCCACAATCCCCCGTATCCGGAGGCCGCCGCAGGATCGCCAGCAGCGCCGCGTACTGTTCATCTGGATCAAAGTGCAGGAAGCCGCGCAGGGGCAGGGGGATGTCCGTCTCGCCACTGCCGGTGGGCAGTATCGGAATGAAGCGGCGATTCTCGAGCTTGCTGGCACTGAGCTCCTGCTGGATGAGATTGGCCTCCCAGCGCACACCCCGGCCCACATCGCCGGCCCCGCCGCCCTTGAAGTACTCGCAATAGGACGGGGTGCAGGCAAGCAGTATCCAGGTAGCTCGTTTGAATTCGCCGTTGATCCAGTCCTGCCAGGGTTTCGAGGGGCGCGGTTCGTACTGATCGATGATCACCTCAAGTCCGTTGGTACCGAGCCGAGCGGCCAGCTCAGCCACCCACTTCGAATGGGCAGGATCACCTTGGGCGTAACTGATCAGCACACGCGGCATTTGCCCTGTCATGGTTGTCGCAGGAGTTCGGATGACTGCAGTAATGATAAGCCTGAGGTCCGCTTGAGGTGGTCGGTGCGCAAGACAATTACTCGACGTACGATTCCAGCATTCAGATAACGAGCCGGAAGAGTGGTCATGACCCGTATGCAGACAGACGCCTCCCCTGAAGACTCCGGCAAGGATCTCTCGGTCCAAGATCGCGAACTCGCCTGGTTGTTGCTGACCGAGCTGCGTACGCGCATCACCACCCAGGACCTGCACCTGCGCGATGGGGTGGAGGAGACGGCGCTACAGAGCGTCTACGACTTCTTCAAGCTGGCTCGGGAGTCGATGGGCAAACGCCCGGACAGCCGGCGTTGCTCGGCAATTGTCGTCGAAGCTCTCAACAAGGACATCCGCCGATTCACCGCCGACTGGCATGGCCGAAAGGCGGCCGGGCGGATGAGCAGCGTCGATGAACGCTATGAGTTCCGCCGCGACCTGAAGGATGTGCAGGGCAAACTCAGTGCGCTCGCAGGCAAGCTAAGCATGCTGCTTGGTGAGCCGGTCACATCATCGCCATCAGAGTCGCCGGCGCCACCGAAAGCGAGGCCCGCACCCTTCGGCATCATCCCGACGGCGGGGATGGACGAGGATACGATCGACAAAATGAACGAGGCCGAAGCGGGCGACATCCAGAAGCGACGGACCCACTACGAGCTGCCAAACGCGAAGACCCGCGATGACGCCGTCGGCCTGGCCCTTTCTGGCGGCGGCATTCGTTCATCCACCTTTGCCCTGGGGGTCGTTGAGGTTCTGGCTCGCAAGGGGATGTTGAAGGACGTGGACTTCATGTCGACCGTCTCGGGCGGCGGCTATCTGGGGAGCTTCATCACGACCGTCCTGGACGACCCGGACGAAGATGTGACCCTGAAGCCAGAGAATGGGAAGCGTCCTTTTGGCGCCGAGGGTGATCACGAATCCACCGTCGTCAGGCACCTGCGCAATCACAGCAAGTATCTCAGTGAAGGCGGACTGCACACGGTCTTCCGTCTCGGCTTTGTTCTGATGTATGGCCTGTTCGCATCGCTCCTGCAGGTGCTGCCGGCGCTGATGATCGGAGCAATGATTGTGGTCGCACTCCACGACACATTGGGCGCCTTGCGGCCCGGCTGGATGTGGTGGATACCCTTGGCTTGTGTAGCACTCTTCTACGCAATCACCCGCACCCGCAGTACCGCGCGCGGGCTCGAAACCGCGGCGGGTTTCCTGCTGGCCGGAGCCCTCATATGCGGGATGCTGGCTGCGCTCCCGGAACTCTCCAGACGTGTGGTCGGGTACGAGGCAACCTTGATTGCCGGCACAGCCTTGCTGCCCTTCGTCCTTGCTGCGACGGGCATCGCGATAGGGCCAACCCGCATCGTGGGGCGCGTGCTTCTTGGCAGCCTGGTGCTCGCCGTGCCGGTGTTCTTGATTGCGGTTCTGCTGGGCTGTATCGCATTCCTGTGTTTCGTCGCCGCCAAGTGTTCGTCTTGGGGGGCTTTGGGCACGACCCTGCTGATCGTTCTCCTCACATGCTTTGTCAATCTGAACGCCACGGCACTTCATCGCTACTACCGCGACCGCCTAGCCCGCACCTATCTCGTCAGTGGCGGGAGTGGGCGACAAGTCGAAACTCACGATGGGCGGCCACTCGCTCCCAAGGCGAGTGCGGAAACAGACTGCAAGAGCCCGGTACATCTGATCAATGCCGCACTGAACGTCCCCGGCAGCACGGCTCCCGATCTTCGCGGGCGGGATTCGGATTTCTTCCTGTTCAGCAAACACTATTGCGGCAGCCTTTTGACCGGATGGCATCCCACGCAAGACTGGCAGGATCTGGACCCCAACCTCGACCTGGGCACGGCAATGGCGATCTCCGGTGCGGCGGCGTCGCCCCACATGGGAACGCTCACTTCTTCCCGTTACATGATGCTGCTGGCGATGCTCAACATCCGCCTGGGCTACTGGGTGCGTCGACCGCACACCTATTGGGCCGAGTACTGGCGCTTCAAGCCTCCGTTTGCATGCCTGTACTTCCTGCGCGAACTCACCGGCCGCATGACCGAACACACCGCCTGCGTGAACGTCTCCGACGGCGGCCACATCGAAAACCTGGGCGTCTATGAACTCTTGCGCCGGCGATGCCGTACGATCATCGCCATCGATGGCGAATGCGATCCACAGCACCACTTCGAAGGTCTTCTGAAACTCGTGAGCATGGCCTGGATCGACCTGGGTGTGCGTATCGAGCCGGACTTGCGGGACCTCCGCCCCGATGTGGCTGGCCTCTGCAACGCACATTTCATCGTCACCCGCATCGCCTATCCGGGCGAACAGGAAGGGTGGATGCTCTACGTCAAGCTATCCATGACGGGGAACGAATCGGAGTACCTGAAGGAGTTCCGCCGGGCACACCCGAACTTTCCCCACGACAGCACCGCGCAGCAGCTGTTTGGTGAGGCGCAGTGGGAAGCCTATCGTGCGCTGGGCGAGCACGTGGGACGTGACCTGTTTTCTGCGAGCATCCTGGACGGGCCAACACCGCCGTCCGCAACCGAATGGGTCAACCGGCTGGCCGAACGGCTGGCCGAACGGCTTAGAGCTTAAATGGAAGCCCTTAGCCTTGTTGCTCCTTGGCGATGAGATCCGCGATTCGGCGCCGTGCGCCAGCCCGACCAGCCAGCCGGCGATCCTCGCCTTCCTGCTCCAGCCACTGCAAGAAACGCTGAAGCTGGCCGAGCGTCGTCGTTTCATCCCGGCAGTTGGCGATGAAGACCATCTGGATCTTCTGCACGGGGTCTGCCACATAGACGCCAAAAGGTGCTGTCACCGCGATCGCATCCGGAAAACCCAGCTGGCGCAGCGCCTGGGTTTCGGTGACGCCCTTCTGACACGCGATGAGATGAACCGGCCCCACGTCCTCGGGCAAGGCCGCGCACAGCACGTGATCGCGCAGGAAAGGCTGCCCCACCAGTTCGCGGGCCGCGGCGGTGGTCAGGGCTGACGGGATGCAGTCACAGACAAAGGCGATCTGCCCACCTGCGAGCGGCACGACTACCGTGGTTGGCCGTGCCTGCGCAGGTTTCACGCCGTGGCGGTCGCCGAGAAATTTGGCCACAGCTTCTGTCGTTACCTTCCTGCGCCCCTGAAAATCGAGGCGGGTCCATTCAAGCGCCTCACCCGTATAGAAGCTGCCCGTCGAGGCTACGCCAACGCCGGCCTTGGCCAGAGACAGCATCACGGCCACCGCAATCTCGCCGGCTTTCTCGATGGCCTCCTCCCCGGTTTGCACTTGTGGCCCAAGGATCTGCTGACGCTTTACGTAGTCACGAAAGCGCCGATTGGGCTCGTTCTCCTCGCCACACAAGGGCAACTGGATGCTGCGCACCTTGCTGGCCGCCTTGCCATAGGCCGCCGCCAGTTCCGCATGGCAGACGCCCAGTTGGTCGGGATGCTGCTCGACGGTTCCAGCCCAACCAGCGTTGCCGTTGTAAAGCATCAGGAAGATGTTGGCCCGCTTGGCCCGATCAATGCAGAGATCCCAGGCCTTCTTGTCACCGGATTCCACCGATTCATTTTCGTGAACCCAGACCTTGAAGACCTGCATGCCGAAAAGCTTCAGCTCCTCGAGCTTGTTCTTGATGGCCATGCGCACGTCGGCCATCGACCCCATGCTGCCGCCGAAGGGCACCGGGTCGGAACAGCGGCTGGACAACATGATGGTCAGCGGCTCGAAAGCAGAAATGGTATCCACAGAGAGTCCTTGGCAAGGAACACAAGCTGATGGGCATAAAGCGCTTGGCTCACAGCTTCTACCATGCCGTCGACCGCCATGACAACAAGCGACATAATCCGGCAGACGCATTGAATATTGACTGCGGAAGCACGCTCTTGGAGCCCGCCATGAAACTCGATTCGCTTCGTATCTTCATCAGCTACCCCCGCGGTGGAGCCGCCCATACTTGGGCAGAGGCCGTGGAGGCGGATCTGCGGCGGGAGGGCGCGCATCCTTGGCGCGACGAGACCGGTGTGCGTGAAGGCGACCAGAACTGGTACGCCCAGCTCGAAAGCGAACTCCATGCAGCCGATCTGCTGGTGGCCATCATCGGCATGGATTCCGATGTGTGCGACTGGCAGACGCGCGAACTCCTTGACGCAGTCGAACGACGCAAGCCGATCGTTGCCCTGCGGGCGGCCCCCAGGGCGCGAATGCCTCTTGTCATTAAGGATAAGCAGCTGGTCGAAGCCCGGCCAGACAAGGCAGAGACGCTCGCGGTTCTGGTCGAAGCCTTGCAGCGAGCGGCCTCGACGCCGCCCGCAGCACCAGGCACAAACGGCTCCGCAAGCGCCGGGATACCCCCCGACCAGCGCGCAGCCGAAATCGAGTGGCTCAACAACCTGCTCAACCATGAGTTGTTTGCTCGGCCCGCTCTCTACGTGCCGCTGGAAGGCGTCGAACGTAGTTCGCCCCTTGCCGAGCGGGCGCTGAAGAAGGTGTGCATTCCCACTGACTCCCTGTTCAAAGCCTTCGGTGTGGCCAATGCTGCCGAGAAGATCATCGAGACCAGGTCCTACTCGGACGTGCTCGACGCCTATCGGGAGCTGGGGGACCGCAAGGTACGCCGCCTGGCCGTGCTCGGCGAACCGGGCGCGGGCAAGACTTTTTCACTGGAACGGATTGCCCTGGCCTATGCCGATCGGGCCATGCGCGATGCGCTCGCCCCGATCCCCGTACTGGTACCGCTGGGCCTGTGGACACGGCCCGATGAAACCCTCAAGGATTTCATCGCCAGGCAACCCGAAGGCATCGGCCGTTACCTGCCCCAACTCATCGCCCAACGCCGGGCCGTGCTACTCCTTGATGCGATCAACGAGATCCCGTCCGGCCAGCGCCGGCACAAAGCCACGCAGATCCTGACGCTCGCCCAGGACGAGCGCCTGGCCAGCGTCATCGTCAGTTGCCGCGAGAAGGACTTTGCCGAATTCTCACTGCCCTTCGACACCCTCACGCTGCAGCCCCTGAGCCCACCGCGGGTGCGGGATTTTTTGCGCCGTTTCTTCGAAGTCCAAGACAGACCAGGCGGAATTGAGGCGGCCGAGGCACGTTTCTGGCTGATCGCTGGGGGTGAGGATGTTCGCGACGCCTGGGAAACCTGGCGCAAGGCAGGTGCGGAGGAGGGGTTCTGGACGGGTGAAGGAATGGAAAGACTAATGCAGGACATCTTCACACGGCCCATCTGGAAACAATACCAGACCTGGCTCCTCTCACGTTCCGACCCCCGCAGCCTGCTGCGCCTCGCTGCCAACCCTCTCCTGCTGTACATGATGGCCGCGGTGCCGGATCTGCCTGACAACCGGGCCAAGTTGTTCCAGGGCTTTCTTGACCTCCTTTACAACCGGGAACGAGAGGCGCGCGAGCTTCGCCACGACCCACACCTGCCGGAGTGGGAACCATGGCTTTTGGCACTGACGCAGCTAGCCGAAGCTCTGCAGAGGCTCTCCCCCGTCGATGGTGACGATGCCGCCGCCGGTGCCCGCACCACCCTGACGCAGGCCGAGTGGCCGGAAGGGATCGACAAGATCCTGGTCGATTTCTCCCGCGACGCCAAAGTACTGGAACTGCGAGGCAGCGAACTACGCTTCACCCACCGGCTGCTGCAGGAATACCTAGCCAGCGGAGTGCTGCTCGACGCCAGCCAGGGGCGACGCCCTGCCACCGACTTCTGGCCTGCCGACCGCTGGTGGGAACGTAGCGGCTGGGAAGTAGTGGCCGAGATCGCCGCAGAATCCTGCGCGGGAGATGCGACCGCACAGGTCAGGCTGATTGCCTGGCTGGCAGAGGCCAATCCGGAGGTGGCCGAACAGATCTGGTGCCATTCGGGCACACCCCCTCTCCCGGATGCACTGCTGACACAGCTATCAGCCCGCTGGATGCCCCTCATGACCGATCCGGTCCGTGCGCCCCAGGCCCGCGCCCGCGCAGCCATCGGTCGCGCCATGGGCCGCTTGGGCCTGGACCGTCGCCCCGGCGTGGGCCTGCGTGCGGACGGCCTGCCTGATATCGACTGGGTCAGTATTCCGGGCCCTCAGCCCTTCATCTACCAGGACACCCAACACCCGGGCCTGCCCACCTTCGAGATCGCCCGATACCTTGTCACCAACGCCCAGTTCCAGGCCTTCATCGACGCCGGGGGTTACCAGGATGAACGCTGGTGGCACGGGTTTGAACCTATTGCGGAGCCAGAGCCGCCCACGTGGGACGAGCCCAACTCGCCCCGGGAGAACGTCGGTTGGGACGAAGCGTTGGCCTTTTGCCGCTGGCTGTCGGCCGCAATGGGGGCGGTGGTTTCTCTGCCCACCGAGGCGCAATGGGAGCGGACTGCACGTGGTTGCGAAGGGCGGGAATACCCCTGGGGGCAGTTTGAGTCAGCCCAGATGAATTGCGCTGTTCATTCGGACGATGACGGCGATATAGGCATCGGACGTACCAGTGCCGTCGGTCTCTTTCCCCTGGACGCCACCCCGACACCGGAGGTGGTCTATGACTTGAGCGGCAATGTTTCTGAATGGTGCCAGGATGCCGATGGTAGCCCCGCTGAAAACGAGCTCAACAGCAATGTGTCCCGTGTGGTGCGCGGCGGGGCCTGGGATGCCGACCCGGACTACTGCCGCGCGACCTACAGTACCAGCCTCTGGCCCTACTTCCGTTATGGCGGCCTCGGCTTTCGTGTGTGTCGTGGTTCCCCCATCGATCCGCGGGACGCCGCTTCGCTGGGCGCTGAAACGCCGAGCCACTGACCACTGGGCGGCGCCTAGCGTCCCGTTTTCCTTGCCTCCAAATGACTAAATTGCACTCTCGCGCAGTCTTCGTCAGTTTTAGAAGTGGAGATCTTGCGCATGCCGAACGCCTGCACGACCATCTGGCCACCTGGCTGGGGCGCGAGGAGATATTTCTCGATCGTGAGCCTGGGAATATCCGGGTAACGGATGATTTCCTAAAGGTCATCAAAGCAGCTGTTGAGGGCACAGAGATCTTGATCGCCCTGATCGGCCCCGCATGGGCATCGAATGAAAACCTCAGCCGCTTGAATGACCCGGAAGACGTTGTCCGCTTAGAACTAGGCCAAGCATTCGAGAGGGCCGCCGCAGGCGAGAAAATCGCCATCATTCCGGTTCTGGTCGGCGGGGCTCGAATGCCTCGAGCCACGGACTCATCCCCATCGCAGCTTCACGACCTCGTCAAGATTCAGGCGCTGACGATTCCTGATGAATCTACAGCATATCGAGAAGGGCTCTCACGCCTCCTTGATGCCATTGATTGCCACAGCCCTGGCCTACGTGCTCGCCGACAAAACACTTGGTTGCGAGAGGCTCTCAGCGCCCCCGATGACTCGCGCGCACGATTCGGGCAAGACATTGCGATCCGAGCGCCGAACCGACAATTCGTTCAACGGGCTGCGGCCAATGCGGCTCTCGATGCCTGGTGGAGGAACTGGCCAGATCAGCACAACGCCTTTCTCCTCCTCGGTGAGGAAGGTGATGGAAAGAGCTGGGCAGTCGCAGACTGGCTCGCTCACCTGATGGACGGGCAAGACTTTGTTACCCCCATCGTTCACGCACCAGCACTTAAGTTACCGGATGCCTCGATAGATTCGATCCTCACCTACTGCCTACAGATGTCTCAGCCCGCACTTGCCGATGACGGCTGGCGGATGCGCATTCGAACTCTTACGGAAAGCAGTTCTGGGACAGCGCCCCTCTTCCTGCTTGTCGTCGATGCACTCAATGAGCGGCCAAGCCTCAACTGGCGGGAGTTCTTCGACTCTCTTCGTGTCCAGCCCTGGAGGTCACGTATCGCGGTCGTCGTGCTTTGTCGGCGGGGGTACTGGGATGAGCTCGAGTTACAGAATGACGATCTGACTTGCTCTTGGGATCTGGGTAAGTTCAACGACCAAGAACTCGACGAAGCGTTGGCGAAGCGAGGTCGGCGGCAAGACGAGTTCGACACCGAGATCCTCGGCTGGATGGCTCATCCTCGATACTTCGATCTCGCCTTGTGCTTGGAGCATCAAGTACTGGAGGGTGGCTTGACGCTTGAGCGACTGTTGTACGAGGACTGGCGCGACCGAACCCGACGCAGGAAATCAGCCTGCAGCCACGATGAGTTCCTAGCCATGATCCAAGAGCTCGCAGAGCGTTACGAAGCACGGCATTTTCAGATAAAGGGACTGGTTGAAGCCGCGGAAGGGCTTGCCGATGACGTAAAGGCACTTCGCACAGAGCTCACCAGTTCCGGAGTCGTGGGCCGAGACGGCCGACAACTAAAGATCGGTGCCAATCACCTTCCCCTCGCGCTGGGTTTGGTCCTGGCTGACGAGGTTCGAGATGCAGAAGGAACTGCGCAGATGGCTGAGGTCATCGCCGCCCGCTTGAGCAGCCATTCAGCCTCCGACCTTTCTGTCCGTATCTGCGCAATGGCGATGTTCCTTGCGTTCGATGACGAAGGCTACCCCGAAGCCGGTCGGCTCGCGTTACTGCGAGCCTGGATCGAGGGTCGAAACCTGAACGAGTCCGACTTGCAGCGACTAGTCAATTACCTGCCACTCCAGCCTCAGACATTTCTGCGCCTCGCAGAGCACGTCTGGGGAACTGCGGAGAACAGAGAGGTCCAGGATGCCTTCATGGTCGGCCTCTTACGTCACCGCGGCCAGGCGGACGTCGCAGCTGCAATCCAGTGGGCGTTCACGCGCTGGCTGGGTTTTGTTCACCCCTGGGGCTATCTGGCTTCAAGTCATGACAAAGACGAGGAGCGGGACAAGTATCGCCGCCTTGTGGAGGAAAGGCTGGGTTCCACCGCGACTCCTGGGGAACATCAGGCTCTCTCTATCCGGCTCGAAGTCATCGAGTCGCCAGGTCTTCTCCGACTCGCCGAGGTTGCCCTTGCTGTGATCTCCCACAACCATGCTCAGGGTTATGTGGACGCACTGGCAACGGGGATTGTGGCGAGTACGGTGATGGGTGGTACCCGCGCAAGTCTCGACTGGGTTCTGCGCACCGCAAATGCAAGCACAACAGATGCCTTGCTTGCGATCACCGACGAATGGGTAAGACTGAAAGCCCCGCTGGGCTACAGGGCCGCCTATTTTTGCTTGCAGCGTTTGGCCAGCATCGCTGCCTATGAGCGTATCGAGCAGATCCCGGAAGAATACAAGCCACAGTCGCACGGGTTTGGCTGGCTGAAACGCTGGAATGAAGACAATTATCTGCAGGAATTGGATGTGCAACCAGAGCTCGACGCAGATTTGGTTGCGAAAAACCTGAGTGATGTGGCGCTCAACCCCTCCATGCACCTTCCGTCGGCACATCAGGCACGCATGAATCACGTTGGGGCAGGACTGGACCTGCGGAAAGCCTACAGCTCCGAATACACCCAATCTGAGGACCTGGCCCTTGAGGAGCACACTCCTGCGCTATGCGCTTTTGCGCCCCTGCACTACCAGGACCTGATGCGCAGTCTGATTCGCACCCTTGAATCACGGGACGCTATCGCCCGGCGGCAACTATCCTGGCGGATCTTGCAGGCGTTTCCGGTGCTCGGAACAGATGAGAAAGCCCTCGTGCTTCAAGTTTGGCGAGCCATGCTCTCCAAGAGCAGCGAGGAAGACAGTACAACCGAGTCGTGCATGTACCCCGCAATTCTGATGGATCTATCAGCCGCAGAGCAGTGCGAGCGTGTCATCGAACGCGGTGAAACTGAAGGGCATTTCACGAACCATGGCCCCCAGTATCGCACCTGCGCTGCGGCTGATGCCCTGGCCATTCTTGCCGATCCAAGAACCGAGTGGCTCAAGAGCCCCAGAAGGCTTGAGAACATACTGAGTTACTTTTCAGAGACACTCACATCGTCGAGCCCGGAACTTGGAGCCTGGCTACTGACGCAGTTTGCAGCACTGACTTCAGTCGCCCGAGGCGTCTGCATGGAGCTGATCTGCAACACTGCAGACACAGATACAGCCCACGCCATCATCGACGCTGGCTGGCGGTGCCAGAGCGAGGACGATCATTATTACGAAAACAAATGGGGAAGCATCCTGCTCGCACGTTTCGGCGGGACGCGACCATTCTCGGAGTTGATCGCCCGAGTTTCCCCTGCCTGGCTTGGCTACGCAGTCGAACAGCGCGGCAAGCATCCAGGCGCTGTCCGGACATACGCTGACTTCCTTGATATCACATGGCAGCACTTGGCATCGCGCAAGCCTTCCCCGGGGCTGGAACGGCTCAGTCGGCACATTCAGTTGAAGACTGATCACGGTACGGCCCCGCTGCACGACGTCTGGTCGGCGACAAGCAACCCGAATGGACAAAAGCAGGGCTACATCGGCGCATGGGGAGGCCGGTACAGGAATCCGCCATCGGACGACATTTCTGAAATCTGGGATTCAAAGAAACAGCGCGACGCCCATCTCAAACTGCAGGATGAACTTCATGAACTCGCCGCGTGTGAAAACCATAAAGGCAACCCTTGGCTTACCGCAAGCTTCCACCACGGCGGCCTCGCCGAAGTAGTCTCGCAAGATACCAAGCATTGGGTGGCTTGGCTGGCACCGGTGCTTCAGGGAACTGTGCAGGGTCGTTACCTGCTGGCGGCTTGCCGGGGCTTTTACGAAAAGCTCTGCGCCGTACTGCTTGCCTGTTCCCCACCAGACGGTGCCGCGCTATATGACGCGCTTAATAAAAGCGAGACCGTCCACATCGTCAATCACCAACTGGACCTGCCGGAACTCCTGCTCGATGTCTTTGCCGCGCCAGACTCAGCTGAAACACTCCGAATTCGCGAGCACCTGCTTGATGCTGCAACCACCGACACTGATCTCTTCGAGATTGTCCTGCTCTCCGCATGGGGGGCCAAAATGGACTGGCTGCACCGACGGATCAACGAGGACCTCGAATCTTCCTGGGAATTCGAACGTGCCCGCGCCTTGACTCTTCTCGGCGCATCGGATCATGAAACGGACGGCCTGCGCCTTGCTGAATGGATAAAGCAGCATCCCGATTGCTGGCTGAGGCGGGTAGCCGAACTCGCTCACCTGAGATTCACGCGCAATCGATGGGCTCATATCTGGTTCGAACGCTTCCTCACCCGCACGGACCGTACTGAAAGCTGGGCAGCCTTCCAACTGTTTCTGCGCTGTGTAGACCGGCGATTCTGGCTTTGGCAGGAGCGTGCGTTGCTTACAACTGCCGAGCAGTGGAAGCGGGACGCTTTTGGATTCAATCTTGGCGATGTTCTGTCTGCGTGCAGGAAAAACGAGAAACACTTGCACAAGAGCCTTATCGGACACCAAGTGAGGTGGGGCGAATACTGGCCTTGGATGGGGGAGTACGAGCAGCAAAATTGATGCTCGGTAGCCGAACGTGGGCCCAAACTGGTAGCCAGACCCTGGATCAGATAACACCATCATGAGCAACGGCCCAACCCATTCCTTCGACGCTTTCCTCAGCTACTCCACCCGTGGTGACTACCGGATCAGCCGCAGGGTCGAAGCTTTTCTCGAGCGATTTCATACTGTCATCACCCGTAGTGGTGTCGAATTGCCAGCTCTGCGCGTGTGCAGGGATGGAAGTGACTTCCGTCAGGTACTGTCAGGTACAAACGGCCCTGATGATGCGATCTGGCAGAGGATCCAGGCATCCTTGGCGATATCCAAACGCGTGATTGTTCTTTGCTCGCCGGAGTCGGCAGCATCTCAATGGGTTGATCGGGAAGTGCGCTGGGCCCTGGCCAATAAGGAGGCAGGTTCAGTCCTGCTTGTGGTGACGGCAGGTGAAGACCCGGCAACAGATCCCGAAGGCGTCATCCCCCCTTCCGCCATTGAGGCGGGGTTGCATCGTGGTCAGCTCTGGTATGACCTGCGCCAATGGCGAGGCAATAAAAATGAGCGGGTACGGGACGCCGAGGATGAACTGGTACGCCTCGCCCTGGATCTGCTGGATCACCCTCTCGACGCACAGCCTGATATAGCCACGATATGGCAACGGGAAGACTTGAAGCGCCGACGCCGAACCCTGCATCTCGCCACCACCGCCCTCGGCATCGTTACCCTCGCGCTTGGCGCGGCGGCGTGGCAGTTTGACAGAGCAAGTACCCGCGCGGCGGAATCACGCGGCTCATCGCTGGTACGAGTGGCGAGTGCCCTGCGCGATGAATCCCCACTTATCGCCGCCCTGCTGTTCGCCGAGGTCGATGTAAACAGCGCTCCGAATGACGCCCTCGACGTAGGCTACACCTTGCTGGAGCGGGAATTTCCGCTTGCTCGCCTTCGGGGGCATCAGCACATGATCGTGGCGGGCACCCTGGCAGATGATCAGATGGTACGCACGATCGACCAGAGCGGCCATGTGCGTACCGCCGCAGCCAACGGCCATGGCCCCGCACGGGACGCGGTGATTGCCGGGCACGGAAAGATCCAAGACGCCTTCGTGCATGAGGATGGACAAACCGCGGTGCTCGCCTTCCGGGATGGCGACATCGTTCTCTGGCGCAACGATGGAAGCAGTACGACCTGCCGTGCACCAGGCTTCGAGCCAAAGAAACTCACCCCATCAAAGAACTCCAGGCGGGTACTGGTGATTGGCTTCAATCGCAGGAGTTTGGTCTGCGACTTTGAGCGATCGGAGCCGGATCGGGCAAAGCCCGTCACTACCGACACAGACCTGGTCAGTGCATGGATAGACGATAGCCAACGTGACACCTGGCTCGCAATGACCCACAACGGTGTTGCCCTGAGCATCGACGAGCGGACGGCTGAAGCCAGGCATTTCACTTCAATGCCACCGCCCATAAAGCTCACCGCATCGGGATACGTCGACTGGGTCACGCCCGGCTCGGGTGGAGCGATTGCCGTCAAGGCCGGGGAGGCGCTGTTTGTAGGACGAAGCGAAGACAACAGCGTTCGAATGCAAGTCATGCCCCTAGTGACGGGTGTCGGGGTTGCCAGCTTTGCACCAGACGGCGAGAGGCTCGCCATCGCAACTAACGACGGGAACGTATCCCTGTTTTCGACAAAAGGATGGCGTTTGCTTAGCACGCTAGCCCACCCGCGCCCCGCGGGACCGAATACGTCAACGGCGGACGGCGTTCGTCCCCTACAAATTACTGCGCTTGCCTGGTCGCCCGATGGCACGACGCTGGCCACACTGCAGGCAGGCGTTGGCCTGCGACTGTGGCGCGAAGACGACGAAAAGACCTGGAGAGCCCGTACCCTGCGAGGCCATGATGGAGCTTTGTCTGTACGCTGGTCCCCCGACAGTAACCGTGTTGCGACACTGGGCGATGATGGTGAAGTCCACGTCTGGGCTGCGCAGAAGGAATTGGCGAATCCGTTTCGAACTCAAATTGAAGGCAAGACTTACTCTGGCGCCGTGTTTGCGGAAACGGGCACCGTGTTGATTGGGGGTGGCAGCGGACGAGTTTGGATCTTCGACAAGGGCCGCCTGGAGAAAACCCCGCAGGCCCTCGAAGCTACACCGCCATGCCCTGGAGCAGAGGGCTCGCAGAGCGTCGACCTGCTGGCCCCGGAGGCCAAGGGGGGTGGTTTTTGGTCAGCCCGATCCGACGGAGCACTGACCCTGTGGCGCTCCGCAACAGGCAACAGCTACACCATGGAGGCTCCCCGTTGCACGGGGGGAAAGCTGTTTGCTTACAGCCAGCACCTCGGCGGAATGGTGTTCATGGGGCCGGACCACAGCCTGACTTTTGCCGACGCCAAGGGTGCCCGCCTCATCGAGCATGCCCCGCCCACGCAAGACATCACGCGGCTGAAGCTGTCCTCTGACGGGCGCAGGGCGGTCGGTGCAACTGAGGAAGGCTCTCTTCTTCGCTGGGATCTGTCATCACGCCCAGCTCAAATGCGTACCTGGCGACTCCACAAGCGCGAGACCATGTGTATTGATGTCAGCAACGCGGGCGAGGTGTTGTCCACTTCCATGGATGGAACTGCTGTTTTTAGCCGGCTCGGGGCAGACTCTGTTAACACCGCTGCTTGGGAAGGAGATGGGCCTGGTGACGAGAAGTGGATGGAATCCTGTGCCCTGGGCGAAGACCGGGCGATCGTGTCCTCATCAACCGGCCGCGCCTGGGTGATTGACCCGGCGAAGCCCGGAGTGAAATCGGAACTGCGTCATCGCATCGGTGCCGCCCATGTCGGCTCGATCAACAGCATCGCGCTGGCCGCGCCAGACATTGCCATCACCGGAGGAATGATGGACGGGCGTGCGCGAATCTGGAATACCCGGACTCAGCGACTGCTGGCGCAACTGCCTATCAATAGCCAAAGTGCGGTCACCGCCCTGCTGATCAAGCCTGACGGCAAGGGCGCCTACATCCTGGCGGAGTCCGGCGAATTGCGCCTCCTTCCCCTGAGCATGCAGGGTATTCAAAAGGCTATCCGCGACAGGACATCCGCAGAGCTTTCACCGCCCGAGCGGGGCGAGCTCTTGGGTGAAGATGCAGATGAAGCCTATGCCCGCTACGCAGGACGGGAAGCCTCCCATGCCCGGCAGGCGCTGCCAAAGGGTTGGCAATTTGAGATTCCGTTTTAAGGGCATAAGAGAATCGATACGGGGGCACGGTAAGGCCTACGGCGCTACGCCGCCGCCCAGTGGTCAGCGGCTCGGCGCTTCAGCGCCCAGCGTGGCGGCGTCCCGCGTTTCGATGGGGGAACCACGACACACCCGAAAGCCGATGTAGAGGTTACGGAAGACGGGCGCGAAGCCGAAGCGGTCGGCAGCGCGGCAGCCGTCCGGAAAGTAGTTCCAGGCCCCGCCGCGCAGCACACGGGACGGCTGGTCTTCATCGCCACGTCCAACAGGGTCTGTCAGTGAGGCTGAATCGAAGGGCGCACGAGCATCCTCAACCCACTCCGACACATTGCCGAGCATGTTGTGCAGCCCAAACGGTGGCTCCCTGTCTTGCTTCTCTCCACGCTGGGTGACTGCCCATGGACGTTTTCCGTTAGCACAATTGGCATACCCCTTCTCGTAGCTTACCCCCCACCAATAGGCCGTGCGGGTGTCGCCACGCGCCGCGTACTCCCACTCGGCTTCCGTCGGCAGGCGCCATCTCTTCTTCGAGTCGGGGTAACGGGCATTGAGCCACTCCAGGTAAGCATTGGCATCACACCAGTTGACTTCGACTGCCGGAAGATTGAGATCCTCCAGTGAAGTGATTGGCGGGTACTTCGGGGCGGGGACAGCTTTGCATTCGACCCGCTGGCTGCCCTTCTCACCGGAGTCCCGCAGGAAGAAGAGGTACTCCCGCCGGGAGAGCTCGAACTTGCCGAGGCTGTAGGGCTTGGTCAGGGTCACGTCGTGAAACGCGTTCGACTTATCACAGGTGAACCTGAACGGGCTGGAGATGGAATCCTTTTTCTCGCCATCGAGGACCTTATCCGCGTCCCGCTTCGGGTCGCACCCCATCGCAAACGTCACCGGACGGTCAGTGACGATATCCACGAGCTCGGGTGGGGGTGGAGTGTCGATGCCCAGACTCCATTTGATATCGAGCCAGATCATCTCCTTCGGCAAGCCGTGGCGGTCCGTCCAGCGTTCCAGCTCCCGGTAGTAAAGCCCGAATGCAATGCCCAGAACAGCTAATCCGGCCAGTCCCAAATGCACCCCGCCCATCTGCCGGCTCCATCGCAGGAAGCGCGCCTCCACGCTGCCCGCATCAACCGCCAGCGGACGGTAGGCCAGCAGATCTGCCCACCCGGCCAGATGCCACCAGCGCCCGAGCCACCGGCTATTGCTCCAGGCCAGTGCCTGCTTCTTCAGGCGACGCAGCTGGTCGCCGCGATCGGGATTGGCGGCGATGTAATCGAAGAGCGTTGGCCAGTAGCCGATCGGCTTGCCCTTGTCATCCTTGCCCCGGGCACGGATCAGGGTTTCGTGAATCAGGTCCACATGCCCAAGTTGTCTGCCGTTCTCGTCTTTGACGGGCTTGCCGTCGGCACTCTGTTCGGCGGCCACCACGATCAGGCGGAGGCCTTGATGGGCCATGGCGGGGGCGTTCTCATCGGGATGACCGGACAGGCGGCGCACGATGTGCTCGCCGATGTCGTCGCGCCCGGCGCCCGCGGTGAGGATGGCATCGTGCCGGCTGATGCGCTGGCGGGTGTTGCGCCCGTCGTCATTGACGCAGGTGAGGCGCAACAACAGCTCCAGGGCACCTTGACGCCCCCGACCTGCCACACCGGCCTTCAACTTGATTTCGGCATCGATGCGGGCGAGGAGGCTGTCGGCCTGGCTGGCCAGGATGCCGGCCAGCTTGCCGAGGCTGCGATACTTTTCGCCACTGAGGCGCTTGCCTTCGGGGCCCTCCCGTTTTTCCCACAGCACGCTCAGGGCGTTTTCCACCAGCGGCAAGGCGCCGGCCATCTCCTCGCGGGCGTCTTCGAGGATGGCGGTGCGCACCTCGCTCACATCCAGCCCGGCCAAGCCGGCGGGGCCGTCGATGACTTCGCGCAAGCCCTGCTCGGAAATGCTCGGCAGGAAGTATTGCCGACACGTGGCGTTGTAGGGGCCACCGAGCTTGGGCAGTTGATCGAAGTGGTCGAGAAAGTCGGCACGTACGGTGGTGATCAGGAAAAATGGGCACCCCGGGTCTTGCAGGGCATGGGCAAGCAGGGCCTGGAAGGTGTTGCGTCCGGCCTCGTCGGCAAAGGTGAACAGCTCTTCAAACTGGTCGATGACCAGCAGGAAGGCGCGCCGCTGGTCCGACCCATAGGCGCGCAGGGCGTAGGCCAGCTCGCGCTCGCCCCGCTCCAGTTGCGCCCGGCGCTTGCCGATGTCGCGTTGCTCCGGCTCATTGATCAGGCTCCGCTCAAGCACTTCGGCGAGCATTTCAACCGGCTCCTGGCCGGGCACCATCGGGCCGATAAGCGTCCACTGCTCGACGCCGGTGCGAGCCCACAGGGCGCCGCTGCGGATCATGGGCAAGAGGCCGGCCTGCACCAGGGACGACTTACCTGCGCCGCTGTTGCCTGTCACCTGCAACCAGCGTGCGTACTGGGATCGGCCATAGCCGGCGAACTGGGTGGGGTCGGCCTCGGTGGCGTCGCCCAGCAGGGCCAGGGCGGCCAGGGTTTCGCTGCGGCGGCCGAAGAACTGTTGGGTGTGTTCCTGGGTGAATGCGCCCAGGCCGCGGAAAGGATTGCCCTGGAAGGTCGGCCGGGTGGCCTGGAGCGCGTGGCGGGCACTCAGGGCTTCGATCAGTGGTTCGGGAAGTGCGGAGACGCCGTCCCAGTGAGTGGCCTGAAACAGGGCCAGGAAGGGCGGCAGGCTTTCGGGTACGGCATCAGGGAGCAGGATGGGGAAGATGGGCAGGCGTTCGGCCTCATCATGGGGCTGGTGATGGCGGATCAGCGCCACCTCGACCTCGGCGCCGATCCAGCGCTGCACGCCATCCCGCCCCACCTGAACAACAAAGGCGTCGCAGCTCCCAACGGCCGTCTGCAGGCGGCCGAGCCAGCGGTCGCCTGCACGCAGGGAGACGTCGTCCTTGAAGACCTGCAGGCCAGCCCGCTCAAGGGCTGCTCTCAGTGCGCTGGCCGCCGTGTTGTCGTTGCGACTGTAGCTGAGGAAAATCTCGCTCATGGAAATGCCTCCCGGTTGACTCTGCCGGCTGCGTTGAAAACGCATTTCAAACGAAGTATGCCATTCAGGATGTACAAACGCTCGGCGGACCGGAGCACAGGATGATCCAGTCTTAAACCATGAGGATTGAGCTTCCTCCATGAAATACGATGTCTTCCCCTCCCATACCAGTAAGGACTCTACGTGCTGTCGCCGGGCTCCGCCTCTTCCCAGTGGATGCCCTGGGAGATGGGCTTCTTCGACGGCGCCAACGGAATGGTCTTCATCTGGCCGGTTGATACTGAGGCTGAGGCCTACGCAAAGGGGCTCCGCTATGTGGACCTGTATTCGAAAGTGCCGGCCACGGGGCGCAAGGCGTACCTGGAGAAGCATCTACCTCGGGAGCTCCGTCCTGGCATTGTCGCGTGCCCGCTGGTGGCCCCAGCCGATTTCCAGCCGCCCCCTCCACCCCTCTTTGGGTTTGGGCAGCGCCTTCCATCCATGATGCTGGACTCTACCCAGGCCACTCTGGCCGCAACCGAGATCCTCTATGCCTGGTGTCGTCTCTGGGGGCTGATGCCGCCACCGCAAAGACCGGGCGGTGAGGACTGACGGCAACACGTGCCCACCCGCGTTATGTCATCGACTTGGGATCAAGCGAGCTGCCGTGCGGATTTGTAGCCACCAGAAAAGTATGCCTTGTGAATTTCCATTAAAATTAAGGAGGTTTCTTTATTCTGAAAATCTCTAATCTACATGTTCGATCGTTATCTAAACACTCAGCGCCGCCACAAGGTATTTGTCAGCTATCACCACGCCAGAGACCAAGGCTATCGAGATCGCTTCGAGCGGTTGTTCGCGCATAACCACGACATCATGGTGTCGAGGTCGGTTCAGATTGGTGACATCCCACCCTACCTCACCACAGAAACGGTTCGACAGAAAATACGAGACGAATACCTGAGCGACTCGACCGTGACGGTGGTGCTCATTGGCATGGAGACTTGGCAACGCAAGCACGTGGACTGGGAAATCGCGTCAAGCATCAGGCACACGGGGTTCAATCCGCGCTCGGGGCTGCTTGGGATTTTATTACCTTCTTATCAGAAGCCTTCCCCTGACGAGTACCGGCCAAGCACCATCCCGCCGCGTCTCTACGACAACATCAAATGTGAGTTCGCCAGCATCCATAACTGGAGCGAGGACCCAGAAAAGGTCAGCACCTGGATCCATGAGGCATTTCTCCGGCGTAACAAGGTCACCCCTGACAACTCCTTTCCGACCTTTGCCCATAACCGTACCGGATTCCAGTGGCAGCGCTGACCTCCAGAGCGGACGAGATCATGGAAGGCATGAAGGCCCAGGGGGCAGCCCCGATCATCCAGAGCCGGCTGGCGGAGTTGCTTGCTACGCGGGAGCGGGCCGAGATGGACGATTCGGATCTCGTGATCGATGGCTGGGACTGACATCTGAAGCGGCCCCGGCTGGTGGAGGCCTGGGGCCTGATGGGCTTGGCGGAGCGGATCGACTGGAAAGGCCGTAAGCGTCGTCCCTACCCCGTCTTGACGCCTCAGACCCTCAGCCTCTCCAAGCACTCATTCACCGCAGACAAATCAAAGCGCCCGGGCTCGAAGTCCTCCCCGCGCCACTCACGCATGGCTTGGTGTTCGGGGTGATCTGGGGCGAGGATGGCCTCCAGGAAGTGGGCGTAGCCCGGCGCACCGCCCACGTCTTCGGGTGGTGCCGCGTTGGCGCCGGCCAGGCACAGGGCACTCGCCGACAGGATGGGATCCGGCAGGTGGCGTTTTTCCACCTTGATCCGGTGCTCCCAGTGATCGCCGAAATCGTAGAGGTAGGTGAATGACCTCATGCCAGCGAGCGCCGTCTTGAGGTGGATGCGCTGCTCGGAACGGGGCGGCTCGCCCCAGTCGAACTCCGGATCGGGGATGCCGTAGCGCTCGCCGGCGATCTCGAATTCGTGCAGATGCCCCCCGTGCCAGCCCATGACGGACTGGATCACGTGATGGAGCCTGGCGAGGGTGATCGACTCGGGGACGACGATCCGACGCCAGATGGCGGGTTGGATCCCGGCCAGTTCGATGCGCAGTTGCAACAGATCGGCCGGTTTGCGGGTGCGCGGCTTGAGGGGGACGACGGTGCTCATGTCAGGCGGCGTTGAGAAGGGTCTTGGCGGGGTTGAGGTTCCAGGGCAGCAATTCGTCGATCCGGTTGATCGGGTGCTCGGCGATGCGCGTGAGCACTTCGCGCAGGTAGGCCTCCGGGTCGAGCCCGCTCAGCGTGGCGGTGCCGATCAGACTGTACATCGCCGCCGCCCGCTCGCCGCCGGCATCCGATCCTGCGAAGAGAAAGTTCTTCCTCCCGAGGGCGACCGCCCGCAGCGCGCGTTCGGCGGCATTGTTGTCGATCTCGAGATGGCCGTTCGTGCTGTAGCGGACCAAGGCCGGCCATTGATTGA
>Ga0268298_10001949_pt1 | contig 23263 bp, 19 predicted proteins | sample WWTPWeurt_MetaG_FD_194462 | JGI IMG/M metagenome (GOLD analysis project Ga0268298, IMG submission 194462) | Activated sludge microbial communities from WWTP in Nijmegen, Gelderland, Netherland - WWTP Weurt | ecosystem: Engineered > WWTP > Aerobic digester > Activated sludge | place...
TGTGTGGGCTGTGGTTCATCTCTTGTGGCATAGACCAATTTTAACAAAGGAGCGCGGCTTCCTCCACCCGCTAAAGCGGGGTGGTTTCCGCCGCTAGGAACTATGAAGAAATGAGCCTAAATACTCCGTAAACTAAACTTCCTTGAATTTTTCGTTGTTTGCCTGAACCTTAATTTCGTGCAATTAGTGCACCTATCCGGAGTGCATCACAACGGGTTCGATCCGTCACCGAGGAGGAAGCAGGGACGTTCAACGTAGCATACCACTGGAAAATCCGGATCATATGGCACAATGTGTAACGCACCAAAACCTGTTCCATCTGCGCTTAAATCAGGTATCCAGTTTCCCAATACACCAGGTGCGTTTGAGATATGGTTTCAGTTCGTTTTTTTGAGAATACTGGCTACCTCCGCGTGAGAATCTCACCGCAGTAGCCCAATTCGACTGCCTTATCCGCCATAAACCGAAAATGCCAACGTACATATCCTTCTGGCTGCAAGCCGATGCTGTGATATTGGCCCGGTGGGCGCCGGTGATTCTGATCGGTCTGCCGGAGCGTGATTTGCCGCCCAGCATCTTTACTCTCTTTTCTCGTTACTGTATTGCTCAACCAGATACCGGGTTGAGGGCAACGCCCAATGTTTCTGCTAACACAGTTAGGTCTTGCCGCTATCCAGTTCTAATAGGCCAAGTACTTGACGGTATGTCTTGACTTTCAACTCGTCCTTGCTGATCAGGTTCTCGAGACGTTCTCGATCGGTTCTCGTGAGTTGCATATGCTGTCTTTTCATCCTTACATTTTCAGCCATTTGGCTGATTTGTCTAAATGTTCGCTGATTTTTTAAGGAATATAAAGCCAAACGAAAGAAGATGTGTTCCAGAAGAAACCCGAAAGGTTGCCAAAACTACATTTCTAAAAGGAATGTTACCGTTTTCTCATCCAATAGCATAGTATTTCACTCATACAGGATCCTCTTTGCCCTTCATTTTTTCCGTCTCCACTATCACCTATTTGCATCCTTCACTCTGTATCAGTTTAGATTAGGACTGCTCCAAGAAGTCTTGCAGTTTTAGCTGGTGTGGGAAATCACTTATATCAATCCGCGAAAATTTTGTGCAGAACTTGGTGTAAAGTGCTAAAATGTTTTATAGATTTTTGGGAGCGAGATTAAAGGATTTCAGCAGTAAACGACCAACATTGAGACTTTAGAGGCAAAATTTTGTGAATTCGAATTACATTCCACTCGTTCAAAATTTAAGACTGTACTTGTCAGTTGGGCTCATTGCTTTTTCCATCGTGTTTTCAAGTATGCAAATTTATGTACTGGTGTTACTAATCCTAATTTTCTTATCCAGCATTACTTATGGAAGCTCGTTTTATTTAAAGCAATGGATCTATGTCCCTGTTATAGTGTTAGGAATCCTCTCGTTATCAGGATTAATATGGACAGCGGATATTCAAACAACTTTGCCCCAGGTCATTCGGCTTCTCACTGGAATAATGTTATTTTTTATCATAATAAGCAATGTCTCTCAACTTTGGCAGCACAAACACGTAGTTTTGGGTATGGCCCTTTTATTAAATGCTCTTGTTTTATATGGTTTTTTAACGGTAAAGTGGGAACCTCCGTTTGATATCTTGAACAACTGGATTACGAATACTATGCCAGTCAAAATCTCCGATGATGTGAATAGCAATGTGTTATCTGGCTTCGTCGTGGTTTTTTGGGGAGTAATCGCGGCAGTTATGGTTTACGCGAAAAGTGATTTGCGTTTTTTAATCCGATTATTTTTTTTGGTGTCGTTGCTTCCGGCTTTAGTAATTCTTTATTTGAGCCAGGCGCGCGGCGCCTGGATTGCATTGGGCTTTATCCTTCTGGTGATCTTATATCAGTCCAATAGTAAGGTCTTATTGACCAGCCTGGTAATAATTTTTTTGTTTGGTTTGCTGGTCGGAATTTTGTTTTTTGATAATTTCTACCATGTGATTGCCTATCCAAGTGAAATCGAAGGTCTTACTGGCAGACTTGAAATCTGGAGAAGCGGGATCACACTGTTACGCGATTTTCCTTTTACTGGTGTTGGGATGGGAATGTTTGGCCCAACAATAGATACATTCTATCCCTTGACAGAATTTGAACGGGGAAAAATCGTTCATGCTCACAATTTGATTTTACAAATTGGTGTGGACTTAGGGTTACCAGGAATTGTGACCTGGTTGATTATTTGGTCAAGGCTCACATATATGGCCTGGGAAATAGCCAAGTATGGACGAAAGGCGAAAAGCTTTTTTACTTTTTCATTAGGAGTGGGTTTACTTTCCGGTCAAACTGCATTAATCGTTCATGGAATGTTTGATGCAGTCATATGGGGTATGATTCGCCCATCCCCTTTTATTTGGGGGGTATGGGGCGTGTTAGTAAGCGCCTATTTGGTATCAGGTCTTGAAATAACTTTAGTTTCCGCTAAAAGCAATTAGCCGAACAACCCGGAAATTGCTTTCGGGCATAGTAGAACCTTACAAGCCACAAATTTCTGTGTCAAATAGTCAAACAAGGAACGGCAGGCGCCGTTTTTTGCTGGCGAGCCAGGTTTCCTTTCGGTAAATGGGCTGTCGCCGAGGCCTTTTCTCGAATTCGCTCTGGTAAATGGTAACTTTGCGGAAAAGGTTTACCCATCAGCATTCGGCGAAAGCGTCCTGGAGTGCGCTTTGGGTGGCGATCCCAGAAGCCGGTTGGCGCAGGCGCAGATATGGCTGCCAAAAAACTCAAGATTGAACCAGACAGTAAAGCCAGTTCAGGAAGGCGTTGGATACTCTCCTGGTTATGAACAAACTGACGATGAGCACCAACCATTTGCTTGGCGGCCAAGGGAATTTGCTCCACAGGCCAGCGATCCTGGTAGACCGCTTTTACACTTGCGGCATTGAGTGTTAGTGGCGTGGCTAAGAGCCAGGGTTTTTCGTAAGCCGGATCGTAGATGGCGTATGCCTGGAAGGTTTTGGCATCCTCGCCCGGAACGACACCTGGCAAAATCAACGTATCCCAAATCTCAGCTCGCATCTCAACGCCATTTTCCACCCAGGTTTCTACTCGATCAGCTGTACTTTTGGCAATCGTCTTCCCTTTGTAAGTGCGTTTCAAAGGCCGGATCCGTTCACCATACACGGGGGGACGTCCTTTGGTCGAGCGCATTGCCGGATAATTACGCCGAGCAGTGAAGTTATCGGCCAGGCGAAGTACATACCGATAAATCCCGGCTGTTTGCAAATGATTGATCTTCACCCCGGCATCGACTGCCAGGATTTCATCATCCGCCAAACTGCTTTTTACATGCTTGAGTACGTCTGCCCACAAGCGTGTCTCGCTGTTGTCTTTCGGATGTACTCGCTCAAAAGCTCGTGGGCAAGCTACTCGCTGGCCGCCTATCTCGCCGACCACACCCACAATCCCGAAAATCACAGCTGGCAGCGCTCGGTTCGCCATCGGATGATAGTGTTTACTTGGGCATTTCTTCAGTGTCGGTCGCCAAAACGCAGTCACATCCGCTGTTACCACTCGATATCCTTCGTAACGTCGCTCTTGCCATCCGGGTAAGCCCTGAATATGGCCTTGCCAAAGCCGTAACAGGATTGCTATTTGCCAAACACCACCTCGGAAAGCCGCCCATGCTCGCCGTGTCGCACCATCGCTCAACCCACTTGCCTTCAAGGCCGGGAACAACGCTCCACGTTGTGGCAGCAATGCACCACTAATCAGCATCCACAGAAATTGTAAAAGTGCCAGGTTGGTCCCCTTCGGAAGACCTTCGGTCATTTTGACCAATATTTTCATGGTATCATCGGTTGCGGTAATGGGTTCACCTCATGGCTTTTGGTTTTAGTCGACACAAGATTACCATGGTTTGGGCCCATTGCCCTTATTCACCTCCATTCAGTTAGCGGAAACTAAAGAAATAAACAAGTCCTGATTACTCGAGCTTTTTCGCATTTTGTTGTTTTTTTTGGGAGCGCTACACCACAACAAATCTCGAGCTGAATTAGGTTATCTACTTAAACGCTTTTGATACTGATTCATCTCCCTTCGTTCACGAGTCTGATATGTTCTTATCAACATAAATCCCTGTGATAAATAGAATTTATTGACCGCATCATTATTGATAGCATCCGTTTCCAGGTCTATACCGCATATATTCCGGTGTAAACATTCAATTTCATAAGCAGTGAGCAATACCTTACCCAAACCATTTCCTTGAAATTGGGGTAAGATTGCAATCGACATTAATTTTGCGAAGCCAAAATTTTCATTTCTTTCTTCAGTTTTAGAAAAGGCACGGAGTAGTCGAGGAATAATGCTGGGCCGCCGTAAAGTCGGGAGAATTGATGCGAGAAAAAAAGGTATTAAGCGTTGGTGAATCAGACGTTTATAAAAAACTGCGGGCTGGTCGGTTCCAGCGACAAATCCTGCAATCTCGCCGTCAATCTCCACAACATAGGATATACCTGAAGAATCATTTTTGATACCTAAATACAACAACTCTAAGAATTTAGGTCCCAAGAATGAAAGGAAGAATCCGTTGAACGCTTCGAGGTGGATCTTAACAACCTTTTTTATATCTGTTGTTTCCATTGGGCGACAAACGCTATGATTTTGCATAATTAATAATCGAGCTTCCCGTTTTTTGCCCTAGAAAGCCTATGAAGCCATCTTATGGGCATAACATTTTTAATTGATAAAGAAATTATAACTGCTCAGACGTGATTTCTCAAGTTGAGTTTATTCTGGGACTACGCCTTTCATAAAGTCCAAAAACAGCGCTGCCTTGGCCGGAGACGCGTTGAAATTCCTGCGAGCTTAAGCAAGGTTCTAGAAGCCCTGGTTGTTTGGCAGACTAACCCTAAATTATTGATAATAGCCATAGATTCTCCCATTTTCTTGGCAGTCATGCGGGTCTGATCTTCTTGAAACCTAACGTCTCGGCGATAATGCAGCTATTCTCAACGCCCCATTCGCTGCGGACAATGGACAGACAGTAGTCTTTCAGGATTGGCTTTCTTGCGAGTCAAACTGGTCAGACCGTAATAAACCTCGATTTCCACCTTAGGGTCAACTCTGAATGTTTTGTAAGCAACATCCTCTCTTTCAAAAGGTGAAAAAAACCTGGAGTTTTAGTTGATGGAGACGATCCCAAGCCACAGGCTGGATTGAGGGGTTCCCTAACCAAACAAACACTGACCTTATCTTTGTCATGCGCTGGGCAGCGTGTAGAAAGCTCAATTTATATGGCCCTGGACAGTGAAAATCGGTAAAGCTTTGAGCCACTCCGCTCCGTCTATACGGCTGCCACTTGTGGGCTGTGTTCCAATACCCGGCGTTAGATTTCCACCAAGCTAGATGTTCAAAGCGTTTCGAATCCACCAGACAAGAAAGTAAGTATTTTTTCGTGTTCCATTTTTCACGATCTATTTTTGTCTGAGCCCCCTTACAGCTAAGATCGCGACCTCGCCATTCCCCTTGTCGTAACGGCATCACAGCCCCATCTGCACTCATAACGATTTTGTCCGTTCTGGATAGATTTTGATCTCGACCAGATGCTGGGGACCACATAATTATCGGTTGGCTATGCCACTGAACAACCTATAATTTTACAGATGCAATCACCATTCATGTGTGTCTTTTGACAGGCTACGCACATGAGTGTGTGCAAGGGAAATCAGAATGTCCACCTTTTTCTAACGTAAGCCCTTGGGTTTCTTCTTCAACCCCTTATTGTATGGTGGTTTGGCTCGATTGTTGCTGTCCTTGACGATTTGAACTTCCACCTGCTGGATACGATCAACCAGCCTGCCCAGTGCTTGGCAGAGAAGCCCGAAGACATCTTCTTTACCAAGATCGTATACAACAGCAAGCTATTCATCGCTGTCGGAGTGGTTCCAGAACTACTATTTTCTCGGGTATTATGTTATTGACAATGTTAATTGAGCCAATTCAGGCTTTTCATGCCTCATCCGTTCCAAGAATTTTCACTAAATCTATCGTTATAAGATTTTTCTATCTACAGCTTGGCTGATGGAAAATTTAACAGCATCCACAACAATTTGAATATGGCTACTAGTCATCCCAGGATAGAGCGGTAAAGTCACCTCTCTCGCCGCAATTTCTTCGGTGAGGGGAAGGGAAATATGAGGATATTTTTCCTGGTAAAAACTGAATTTATGAATTGGCGGGTAATGAATACTGGTTTGAACTTCCTGTGAGCGCATAGAATCAATAAATGTTTTTCTATCTACATTTTCCGGCAATAAGATTGGAAGAATATGGTATGCAGATTGTCCAGCTGCAATTTGGAAAGGAAAAGTCAGCCCAATACCACTCAGATCACGCCAGTACTGCTCAGTAATTTCCTGCCTTCTTTGATTATTCTTAACCAACTTCGCTAATTGAGAAATGCCAAGTGCCGAACGCAGTTCGTCCATACGATAGTTATAACCTAGGCCAATAACATCATACGAGTAAGCATGACCTTTATGCCGGTCCCAGGTTAGACTGGTCATGCCGTGAGACCGCAACCAACGGAATTTTTCAGCTAGATCTTCCCGATTTGTTACAATCATCCCGCCTTCGCCAATGGAAAGATTTTTATTTGAAAAAAAGCTGAAACAGCCCACATCTCCAAATCCACCAACGTGCTTGCCATGCAGGTAGGTGCCCACACCGTGGGCGCAGTCTTCGATTATGGCCAAATTATGCTTTTGGGCGATTTGTGTGATTTTTTCCATTTGGCAAGGATAGCCAGCAAAATGCACAACACTAATCGCCTTAGTCTTCGTAGTAATCCGTTTTTCTATATCTTCTGGGGCAACATTCAAATCATGATGCCCAATAACTTCTGCGAATACCGGGTCCGCACCAGTATAAAGGATTGAGTTGGAGGTGGCAACAAAAGTCAGAGACGGAACGATTACCTCATCTCCTGGCCCAATGCCAAGGCTGACGCATGCTGCATGCAAAGCGACGGTGGCGTTCGATACAGCAAATGCATATCTCACACCTGTGAACTGAGAGAACTTTTCTTCAAATTCCTGAGTTCTCTCCCCCATAGTCAGCCATTTTGACTGAATAACATTGATTACAGCCTGTTCTTCAGACTGATCAAAATCGACATCCGAAAGTGGAACGCGCCATTTCATTAGTTCTCTCCTAGAATTTGATCGCGAATATTAGAAAACTCGGCTATCGCCTGTTCGTAATCATCTGGCCTGCCTAGATCCTGCCAGTATCCACTGAACGGATACCCCATTACTTTTTCATTTTCCTTAATCAAACGCAAAACAAGGTCGGGGAAATCAAGATATTTACCCTTTGGAATATATTGCAATACTCTAGGCTCAAAAACATAAATTCCCATACTTACACTAAATTCATAGGTTGGTTTTTCAATATATCCGGATATCTGGTTAGTATTGGATAATTCCAAGACTCCTAAATCAATTTTCACCTTACGCTGGTGCATAGCGATTGTTGCCGCCGCTCCAGTATCCTGATGGTACTTCAACAGATCCCCGAAATTCAATGTGGTAAGAACATCCCCATTTGTTACAACGAAAGTTTCGTCGTGAAGACCATCAACCAGTGCTAGGGGACCAGCTGTTCCAAGCGGAATATCCTCAAAACTATAGCGAATATTCATATTCATCTGCTCGCCATTTTGAAAAAATAATTGCAATAATTGGGCTAAATGCCCAACAGTTAAAATTGCCTCATTTATTCCATAGCGTTTCATTTGACGCAATAAAATTTCCAAGATAGGCATGTCGCCAATTGGCATCAATGGCTTAGGTAATATAGTTGTGTAGGGCTTCAACCGCGCACCTTTTCCACCAGCAAGAACCACAGCTTTCATCTAATTTCACCTAAATTTCGACATTATAATTGATATTTTTCTGGAGTAAATAGATTGAGGTTCTTTTCTACCCATTCTATTGTTTTTCTAAGGCCTTGGCGCAGCGTATACTGGGGGACCCAGCCAAGTACTTTTTTTGCCTTTGCATTGTCCGACAGCAACCGCATAACCTCACTCTTTTCAGGTCGGATACGGTTTTTATCGACAATAATATCAAATTTCCTACCTAAAATTTCCTCTATCTCCGCTACAAGATCGCTAATAGAAATTTCACAGCCTGTACCAAGATTGAAAGTCTGTCCTTCTACCCCAGGTGTTTCGGCCACTTTAATAAAGCCCTCAACTGTGTCCGACACATATGTCAGATCGCGTTTGGTTTCCAAATTGCCGAGTTGGATCCGATCGCTGGTTAATGCCTGTGAAATGATGGTAGGGATTACCGCTCTCGCTGACTGGCGCGGGCCGTAAGTATTGAACGGCCGTAACGTCACGACTGGCAAGTTGTATGATAAGTAGAAAGATTCTGCAAGCTTATCAGCCCCAATTTTGCTCGCCGAGTATGGAGACTGCCCTTGAAGCGGGTGATTTTCATCGATTGGCACATACAAGGCTGTTCCGTACACTTCACTTGAGGATGTGTGGATTATTCTCTCGGGTTTGGTTTCTCTGGCTGCGAGCAAGACATTTAATGTTCCAATCATGTTCGAATTGACAACTTCGGATGGGTTTATATATGAATAAGGAATAGCAATTAACGCTCCTAAGTGGAAAATGTAACTGCAAGAGCTGCTGACTTTTTTTATAGTTGCTAAATCTCGCAGATCACCAAAAACCACTTCCAAATTTTGATTTCTCTTTGTATCAGAGCTGACTTCTTTTAAGTTCCCGATATCACCGCGAGAATTGTAGTGGACTAGTGCCCGAACGGATGCACCTAAATCTATTAATCTCTCAACTAAGTGGCTTGGTATAAAACCAGCAGCTCCAGTTACCAAGACCTGTTTATTTTGCCAATTATTGCCCACGAAAAAATTTTCCTTTCTACTGGTAATTGTTATTTATATGAAAGCTTTTTTAATTCACACCGAATTCTGTTGAGGAAATCCAGTGCTTTTGCGCTATACCCCAATTCGATCATGCCCTCCAGATTTTCAATCCAATTCAGGGCAATTTCTGGATCAATGCCTAAGCCAGTGAGATTTATATTTAAGGAGGAATCATCTGGCGAGGCTTTGGCGATTGTAAAGTCTTTGACAGCACCAAAGATGTCAGGCAAAACAAACAGCTTGACATTCAGATTTCTACAGGTCTGAAGATATACCTGGCGATCCTTTTCATTTATATTGTGGATAGCAAATAGAATTACACCAATATCTTGTTCCAACACAATCCGTTGTATGTCTTCCCTCTTACCAATTATGTTCACCCCACCAATACGTCCACCTTGGACATAGCGATCATCGTCAATATATCCAACAATAAAAAAGAGATTTCTTTGTTTAGAGTTTGTCAAAATCCATGTTGCCAGCCTCCCGGCTTCTCCTCCCCCGATAATTAAGACGCGCTCCTGCACCGCACCATAAAATCCCGAAAATGATAACCAACGTCGCAGCAGTGATGAAGGAATCCGATCACGGAAACGGACTAACACAAAGCCAATATATGCCAGTATAGCTGCCGTTCCAATTAACCTCATTGGAAGAACCTGGAACCCGGCAAGATACCGATTTGCAAGCAAACCAAAAATCACCATGATGGATACGGCGATTCCCAAATCAATGGCGTCAGTTGCCATTGCTCGCGACCAGATAACTCGATTTAATCCTAGCAGGCCACCACTCAAGCTCATCAAAATCGGGAAAACTAGTGTACAAATAATGGCATAATTATATCCCCATCGCAGCACATACTCAAATCCCCATATAGCTCCAGCCATGAACATGGCGACCAAAGTAATTGTAATATCCACAAATAACCAACTAAAATACCATTTACTCAACCAAGAAAATGGTCCCCCAAAAAGACGATCCTCATTCGGTGAGTCAGTGCGAGTCCTTGTCAGTAGAACTAAGAATGTCCAAAATATAATATCAAGATCCAAAATAAATGAATTATTGCGTACATATAACTGGTCTAATCTTATTTTGCTGGGGAGAATAAAATTGAGATAATTGGACATTAAATCCTCTGTATCTAGCAGTGTCTCCTCATTGCGGTACAAGACAGAAGCTGGGCTGGTAATACCAGGTTTCACAGAGAGAATTTCATTTTGGACATCTTGAGTCCATGTGCGTACGATATCCGGATCTTCCGGGCGAGGGCCGACAAGACTCATCTCACCAAAAAGGACGTTGAATAATTGAGGCAGTTCATTTATTTTGGAGTCACGAAGCTTCTGCCCAAGTGGAGTTATTCTATCGTCGTTTTTCGCAGTTATCTTAGGACCTGAATAACTCTCTATCCTTTCGTACATTGTTCTGAATTTTAGTATTCCAAATGGTTTTTTATATTGACCCATCCGACTGCCTCGGAAAAAAATAGGTCCAGGTGAGTCAAGCTTGATCATGATACCAATGATTACAAACAAAGGCATAAGTATAAACAAACCAGTAAGCGAACACGAAAAGTCAAAAATCCGTTTTGTTAATTGATTAGTACAAGTTATCGCCTTATTAAAATTATATTTCATAATATTTATTATTGTTCAATCCGCCTGGATTGAAGATGAAACAATCTAAAAAAACTCCTCGAAGTCGGTTTAAATTTCTTATCAGATCCCAACTGGATTAATCAATCTGAGGATTTATCAATTGTATCTATTTGATGGAGCAGCTCTGTTTTATCGTAACAGATCAGACTCCGTCTGCATTTTACTCTGGGTAAAGAATTTTTGTGATTTTCTACTGAAATCGGCGGAACGAGGTTCACTTGAAATTAGAGTGTCCAGACGATAGATATTAATTACTGCAATACACAAACCCAATAGAACCCAAAACGGAATAACTCCAATCAGAGAACTCGAACTCGTCCCTCCAATTATAATACCTATCATACTTAAAAATAAGCCTCCCGCATATTGATTGTATTCGTATTTTTGCGTGAATCTGATTATAAATAGTTGTTTAAGTATTTGAGCGTAAACAATAATGAAGGAAAGAAAAATTAAGACGCCATAATTAAATAAAATTTCAAGCCAAAAATTATGGACGTTCATTGTTTCAACGGAACTGGACATATAAGCTGGCATTAATGCATTGACATTTCCTGGACCAAGTCCCATACCCCACGAATTAAGAAATGACTTGAAACCTGCCTGTAAAAGCTGTAGACGTATCGAATCTGGAAGTGTTTCACTGGAAAGGGAGAATAATTGCAGCTGCAGGAACCTTAGCAAGGGCTGATCTAAATTCAACAACCCGATAGAAATGATAATGCCAATGACACCCAATGCGATTAACGCAATTAGCCTATCCTTAATTTTCCCGGTAATAATGAACCACAAGAAAAACTCAATGGCTACTGCTATATAATTCGCACGAGATTCAGTTTTTATCAGAATATATATTGAGGAAATTATCATTATAAACCCAAGTAGCTTCAAAGATCGAGATTTATTGCTCACGGTCCAGATCAAGAGTATTGGAAGAAAGATAGTAATATAAGTTGCAAAGTCGTTAGGGTTGTAGAATGTTCCTGTGGGTACATATCGGTAAATTTCGTACAAAGGGACATAATATGAGGATAACTCAAGGTGGCTGCCGGTCCATGTTTCCCATAGACCAACGAGCAAAGTTAAACCCAGAACGAATACGGACAATAAAACTAATTTTTTGAGCGCTTTGGCGGTTGTTACGTAATTGACTACGAAAAAGATCAAAACAATATTTTGTATTAAAATGCTCCAATGCAATAAACCCAGATCTTTGAAATCTGCCCAAAGTAACGATATCCCACCATACATAATCCAAAAAAATAAAAACATCATGGTCCCCCTCACTTGAATATGAGGAAGGTTCATTCTTTGTTTAAAATTTCTTAGAAAGAATATTAAAACTAAAAATGGAAATAAAACCCGAAATGGATAAATATAAAGGGAGCCAATTGTAACATTCACTAGGTTTGGCCCCCACAGCCCACTAACAATCATCAGAAAAAAAATCGGCTGCTCGATTTTATAATACTTGGGTTGCGTATTGTTCATTTTTGCACTTTCGCCAAGAAAATTTTGGTGTATGTTTGGAATGTATGGTAAATTAGTATGATCACGGACTTGACTATTTTACCTCAAACTTAAGTTCCAGTATCAGTGGAGATAGTGCAAAAGGCATGCCTTTCTTAAAGATACCATTGGTGAACTCGGCCAAGAAATGAGGCTTAGACCCGAAACTAAAACTCGAGCCTCTGTGATCGTGTTTATTTGCTTAGCATCTGGTTCAAGCCCTCTTGTTTGGGCCAATTGCCCGCTTTTCTTCCTTTCTTGAGGTCATTTCCCAACTAACTAATTGGATGTCCGTACTAAACTGATCGCAAATTGAAAGATGCAAAAAAGTGGTAGTATAGACGGCAAAAATGAAGAGCAAAGAGGGTCCTGGATGAGCGATTTACAAAAGGTACTTGAAACTTGGAAAATGGATGAGAAAACCGTACGAGAACGAGTATATGGAGCGCCAACAGCCCGAGAACGTGAAAGATGGCATGCGATATGGTTATTAGCCCGGGGATGGACAGCCACCCAAGTGGGCGAAGCTCTTGAGCGGGATGGGCATACGATTGGTAACTGGGTGGAAGAGCTAAGACAAAAGGGGCCGGAAGGATTAGCGTTCGAGCAGAGCGGAGGTCCCCCCCCGTCCTCAGCCCGGAAGAACAGGCAGCATTGAAAGCAGCGGTACAGGCTGCCCCAAGTGATGCTGGGCTAAAATTGGCGAAATGGAATTGGAAAAGGGGTGCGGCAGTTTGTGCAGGAACGATTTGGGCGATTGCTGAGTAGTCGAACCTGTTTAAATTACCTCCACCGACTTGGGTTTGTACTAAAAAGACCGAAGAAACACTTTCTCAAAGCAAACGAAGAAAAACGAACTGCATTCGTGGGCGAATATGCGGCTTTACGAACCGAGGCACAGAACAAAGGAGCAAAGATATTCTTTGTGGACGAAGCACATTTCCGAGCAGATGTCGAATTGCGAAGTCAATGGGTGTTGCGTGGACAACCTGCCCTGGTTAATACGACCAGTCCCAGATTTGGTGAAAAAGCAACATACTACTCGGCTGTTTGTATTGAAACAGGCGAGGTGGATGCGATGCTGGTAATGGGGAACACGAATGCTGAAACATCGGTCGTGTTTTTGAAACAGCTACGAAAGAAGTTCAGTGGAACAATCATCGTAATTTGGGACAATGGCCCAGCCCACCGAGGGGATGTAAAACGAAAATATCTCACTACGCCAGATCTGAATTTGCGCCTGGTGGCTTTACCTGCTTACAGCCCGGATTTCAACCCCGACGAGGCTATCTGGGATTGTATGCGCGAGGAGATTATTGCCAATACGTGCTTCGGAACCGCTACGAAAGTGAGTGAGAAAATTGATGCGTTTTTCGCCGGATTGGCAAATAGGACGGACTCAGTGAAACATAGATGTCGTCGGGTGCTGCAAGCGCTGGCTGGCTTATTGGCTCCGTCTCATCAAGTACCTGCCGATCAGAGATTTGTAGATCTCGCTTTGCGATCAGTTTAGATTGACTCCACATCCAGTGAAAACAGCTTGTTGATGCTGTTTTTGCTGACTTATATACCGCCCAATCCGTAAGCCATTGCCTCGTACCATGGCCGAGAGGCTACCTTCAACTCCCTACGGTGCTTGTGGTAATCTTCCTTGAAAGTTTTCGTCTTTTGCCTGTTGCATGCAGCTTTCAATTCCAAGAAATATGGGCTCACCCCATCAGTAACAAGTTAAGCACCTTAACAAGCTGTCAAGGTTTGAGAAATAGGGCTCATGGGGTAGACTCATCCTATGAACGGTCAACGACCACCCGCTAAAGCGGGTGGTCGTTGACGTAGGGTTTATCAACAAAGTGCTCTCCTGTCGCAAGCCCATTTTCTAACAAGTCCCGATGACCGTTGGAATTACTTCACAGTCGGGCTCTCAAGCAATCGTAATTTCCACATGCACAATAAAACCCGGACTATCTGCATCACATATTTCGGTCAAATGTACCTTGACCCAACCAACCTTCGCCTCTTTTCTCACTATAACGTGCTTCAGGATCATATGGAGAATCAATCATCAATTTGCCGGTGGGCAAGCCCACACCATTCCAAATGCAATCTCATTGTACGATTACTTACAAAATGATTAGTTTTCTAGTAAAATAACTACAACAGTAACCCAATCCCTATCATGAAATAATCAAGAATCCACCGCAAGCCTTGTAGTACACCTTAGTATTCTAATAAAGAGCGAAAATCGCAAAGCTATGACGACAGATACGCAATATGAATTCACTTTTGGAAACGAACAGTGTCTGTTGGGAAAAATCTTGTCGTACACCGATGATATGAATCCATCGATGCAGCAAGAAATGCTCGTATTGCTGACTGCGCTAACTGAAGAAGATCAACGAAATTTAATCAATACAATTCGTCATAATCGAATTGAGGCACTCATTTATTTTAAGGTCAATAAGCTGTCTGTTCTAAGCCCATCAAATGAAAATCTGGCAGACTTTGCAGCGAAATTAAGGAAATATTATTTTTATCATTTGGCTAATGACACGCAAATACAAAATCAATGGAAGAATATTTTAGCCACCTTAAATAAGAATAACATCCCAGTGATCGCCCTGAAAGGTATAGGGTTATCCAATTATTTATATCCAAAATCATTTTTTCGCACAATGAGCGACATAGATATTCTTATACCTCCAGATAAGTTCGAGCAAGTTCTTACTCTTTTTCAAAGTTCAGGCTACTTGATTAGCAAGATTACCTATCACGCAGTTCTGAATCCTCCATTGAAATTTCAGCTCCCGATTGAGGTTCACTGGAAGCTGCTGGAAAATCGTGAAATGCCGAACTCTTCAGACCTGGACATGATCCAGTTTAGCCAGCCGTGGATCTCGGCGAAATCGGATGACATTAAAACCATGAGACTGCTTATACCAGAGATGGAATTTCTTCACCTAAGCTCACATATATATTTCCAGCACCGTTCAAGTTATGATCTCTTATGGTTTTATGATATTTTCTTGCTTTTGGAAAAGTACAAAGAAACCTTTGATTGGGAAAAAGCCATTTATTTGGCATTCAAACTTGGTTGGCAAGAAAGCCTTCGTCCAATCTTGCTAACTGTCAGTTATATTTTTGGATCAGTGCCTTCGCAACAGGGTCTCCAAACTCTGCCGGCATCTCTTGCACGCTCAAACCAAAATGGTTTTGAGAATACTGAAACAAACAGGAATCGCGATTTAAGTAACTGGATGATCCACTCCTGGATTTCATTAAAGTGGAGCGAGCGGTTCATGATGATCCGTTATTTTTTAGCACCCAATCCAATTTATTTTAATAAATATTTTGGAAGCAAATCTAGAATCGAAGTGATGCAACAATTCTTCAAACGATCTCTGTCTATCATAAAAAAATCATTCAATTGGTTTCTCGGGAAATGATATTAATGCATATTCTGATAATTCCTCCTTTTCGTTACCTGAGTCCAGATTCGCCTTTAAGTGGCATATTTCAGCGCGATCAGGCAGTTGCATTAAAAAATCTGGGGGATAAAATTGGGATAATAGCTCCAGCACCCAGAACTTTGAGACATTTATTTTCTGGAATGAAGACACCTTCAGGGAAAATTCTTACACGCATTGAAAATGAAATCCCTGTGATAAGCTACGAAGGCTTCAGTTGGATTACCAGCCGTGTTCCTTATTTATCCATGTATGAATGGGTGAAAATTGGGGTCAAACTATTTAGACTTTACTCAGAGGAGCACGGACTTCCTGACGTTCTTCATGCACACAATGTACTTTATGCGGGTATATTGGCGAGTGAGCTAAAAAAAAGCCACAAAATCCCAACAGTTATAACCGAACACAGTTCATTATTTGCGACGGGCAGAATAAATAATTGGCAAAAGGAATTTCTCAGGTCAGCTTACCAATCAGCAAATAAGAGGATTATGGTAAGTCCCGCACTTCCAAAATCTATCGAACCAATTCTTGGAAAGTCCTCGATTATACCTTGGGAATATATTCCCAATATTTTGCACAAGAAATTTGAAGACCTCCAGCTTGACAAGGAAGGTTCAAATTGGCAAAAATCAGGATTCCAGTTCCTAGCTGTGGGAAATTTAATTTCACACAAGAATTTTGAGCTTCTATTAGAATCTTTCGCACGAACATTTAAAAATAACCCCAATGTATCACTCCGCATTGCTGGCCATGGCCCAAAGCGTCAGGCATTGGATGCATTGACCCAGAAATTAGGTATCGTTAATCAAGTAAAATTTTTAGGACTCCTGGACAGGGAAAACATTTTGGAAGAAATGCGCAGATGCGATGCACTCGTATCGACAAGCAAATACGAAACCTTTGGTGTTGTGCTTATTGAAGCTCTAGCTTGTGGACGTCCAGTCATAGCTATTGCCGGTAGCGGACCAGATTCAATAGTTAATGAGAGGAATGGGTTGCTTGTCAACGAACAAAATCCCCAAAAATATGGACAAGCCATGTCGGAATTACTTACAAATCACTCACAATACTCACCATACGAAATTCGCAATGATTGTTTAGCGCGGTTTGGTCGCGACGTTGTAGCCAAACGACTCCAGGAGGTCTACCGAAGTGTGCTCGAATGCCCCACACACGTGCAAGGATAAACTCTTATGTCGGGAACAAGAAAATCTAACACAGAGAGCAAAACAACGGCATTAAGGGGAAGGGAAGAAACAAACCCACCCCAACCTCATATTGTCACTTTGGAAACGTGACATGGAAAATATATGAGTTATCGAAATATAAAGGTCCACTTGTATATAAATTTAAAGTCCAAACTTGAAACTTTTCCCGATCTGGCTCCGGGACAAAAATGCCTCGATAATCTTTCCAGTCCGAGGGACGAATATATTTCATAATGTAACTTATTTGACCTAAATAATATTCCAAAGAATTACCATATACATTCCGGCCAAACCAGCCTTTTCCGGCGATTCCCTTAAATTCTCCAGATTGCACATAAAATCCATCTGATTTTATTGGATAATAGCGAGTTGTCAGACTAGTTTGCGTAAACGTTTCGGTGTTATCCATCACAAAAACAGACGAGAGCAATCCTCCTTTATCATCTTCAATAATTTTTTTTGTTGATGTGTCACCATCTACGGGATAAATTCCCGTCATATACCCTTTTGGATAACCATTTTCGAAACCCAGCTCAAAGCCGCCATTAACAATCTCACTCTGAACATTGTTTACCATCTGAACACACCAATCCCCAAACAAAAACCAATTTAAATCATTCTTCGGACATTCATGCCCAGAATCAATCTGCCAATATAGGAAAACATCGACGGGCTCGCCGCGTATCAAGGTCATTTCATCAACAGTATAAGCCTGGAACGTCAATCCATTATCGAATGTATTGGGCACGACCTTGAACTGACTGTTTTGAAATAATTGAATTAGCTTGTTTTCTAGAAAATCAGAAGTAATCGTAATCTGCCCATTTGGGCGATATTGGGTGCAATATTGGGCACCATTGTTGAACTGATCCAGTCGCGAACATAATTTATATATCCGGAAGAGCAAAGGCAGTTTTTCCATCGCCTGATCTGAAGTAAATAAAATATCAAGAATTTGGGTAATATTGTCAATCGATTCTACATCTTTAAGATTGGCGTAATCATCCTTTACAAGTCGAATAATTGCCGCAGTGGACTGGGGCTCAATTGCTAATGCATGTCGATACAAATTATAGGCTTCGGAAATCTTTCCAAGGCGGTAATATATATCCCCCAGATGAATATTCCATATCGATTCATTTGGGAAAGCTTCAATCAGGTCCACCATTAACAGTTCACTTCCACGGATGTCTTGGCGAGACCAGGCAAGATCCGCTCCAAAAAATTCAAGCTTCTCCCTTCGCAAAATTCCTGCTTTTACTAAATTTACAAATGCCAAATGATCAAATGCGAATAAAAATTCGTTTTCAGCAAAGCCACTTCGAGTTACTAAACGTAAGCGAAGTTCTTCCGTGCGCTCTGTTTCTTTTGCTTCTATTGAGGAAGCCCACTCTAAATAGTTGAAGTACATGTTATCTGGCAATAATTTTTCAATTTCGATTTTGGCATCCGCCAAGCTTAATTTACCTCCTTGTATTTCAACGAAATAAGCATAAGTCAACGCTTCTTTGAGTTTCAAATTTATCACAGTTGAAAGATTTTGCCTTTTGTATAGGCTGATTGCTTCAGCAGGTTTTCCTCCGTAACTAAAGGCAATAATCGCATCCTGGAATAATTGCGGCTTTTTTTGAGGGTCGAATTGAATATCCGTCAAATAATTGGCCGCTTCGGATCCTTTCCCAAGGATTAAAGCGCATCGGGCGGCTCCCCATTTTGCAAATTCCTGATCTGGAAATATAGCTAAGGATAAATCAAAATTATTCTTTGCCGCTTGAATAGACGCATCCGCCGTAATTAGTTTCCAATACGGATATTGCCCTGAATTTGCCCTAAAATAGTCCGATTTCAGCAAAGTTTGACTTAACTGAAGCATAGCAACATTTGCCAAAACACTTCCGGCAAGTTTATTTGCATTAAACATCAAGAATAAAACAATCACTACAATAAAAATGTTTCGATATTTCATAATATTAAAAATCATTGTTTTCTAACGCTGCCCGGCTGAACCGTTTATTTTCCGGGTATAGCATGGCTTCGTGAAGAAGGATAGATTCCACACTAAAGCGTTTTCTAATTTGCTTTGCAGGAACGCCAGCGACAATTGTGTACGGAGGTATATTTTGGGTTACGACACTTCCCGCAGCAACGATAGATCCACGCCCAATAATGACGGGTGTCAGAATAATTGCGCCATATCCAATCCAGACATCATCTTCTACCATGATTTTATATTTGTCCCCCCGCCCGGAATCAAACATTGCCTTCCCAACAATATCAAAACGATGATCGTCAGAATTTAGGAATGCCACATTAGACGCAATCAAGACCTTGTTCCCAATTTCCACATCCGCTGAAAACAAACATCTATAACCAATACCCACATCACTTCCGAGAACGATATGGCGGTGCGGTGACCAAAAAGTAGTAGATGTCTGGCAGTGTACATTTTTCCCTGTTTTTACCCAGCGATACAAGATGCCAAACATAAGTATATTTCGTATTTCATTAAGGACGGTCTTCATGATTTTTTGTAGAGATGTTTTCCTAACAATCTGCCTTCACAAACGGGAAAATAACATTTTTTATTACCGTTTATTGATCTTTTCAAATTTATTCGCAAATCGGATATTCGACCGATCTTCGTTTAGAAGTATACAAAATGATAATGAAATACATACTTATAATCCCTGAGTTTTGCAAGACCGTATTTCTTCCAATCAATTATTAAAATTAACGTAAATCAACGGTGAGTTGTCAAGGTAGTGATTTAAGTAACTTTTTCATTATCTTGGAAAATTTAGAAATATCCGTTGTTTTTTAGCAATCCATTGGAACTAAATACACAAAACATCCGAGCCACTCCCATTAATTACCACAAACTGGCTGCCACAGGTAACGCTTCGATTAGTAAAACAACATTTGTCTCAAAATCGATTGATAGCATAAAGCTAGGCAAAGTTCGCATTCAATCTATGACTTGTTGCCGATTAAAATAATTGCAAAATTTTGCACCAGCTATCAAAGTGTAAATACTTTGGGATGACTTCGTCCAAATTTTCCCAGAGCATTGCGGGTATCAACAATCAACTGCGCTTGATCCAGAATCGCCGCGTAATCATAGCTGCTGTGATTGGTGATAATCACAACGCAATCAGCGGAGCGCACCGCAGCCATCAAATCCAAGACACAGTACATTTCAGGAAGGTCATAATGCGGGTCTTGACGAATAATCGGGGCGTGGGGGTCATGGTACATCACTTCCGCTCCTTTTTGCATCAACAGCCCAATGATATCCAGGGCTGGCGACTCGCGCAAGTCATCAATATCTGGCTTATAAGCCACGCCTAACGCCAAAATTTTCATACCCTTTACTGGTTTACCAACGCTGTTTAGCGCATCTTGTACCATAGACATTACATGGCGTGGCATATAAGTATTAATTTCCGAAGCCAACTCAATAAAGCGAGCTGTGTACTTCACCGATTTTAACTTCCAAGAAAGATACAGCGGGTCTATTGGAATGCAGTGCCCACCAAGTCCGGGACCGGGTGTAAACTTCATAAAGCCAAAGGGTTTGGTTGAGGCGGCTTCAATCACTTCCCACACATCAATTCCTAGGCGGCCGCACATTAGCGCCATTTCATTGACGAGGCCAATATTTATCATGCGGAAGGTGTTTTCTAGCAACTTTGTCATCTCTGCGGCTTCTGCCGAGGAAACCGGCACAATCCTCTCCAAGGCCTGAGCATAATAAGCCGCAGCTACATCTGAACAATTCTGGGTAATCCCGCCAATTACCTTAGGAGTGGTCATGGTAGTCCAATCTTTTCGACCGGGGTCCACTCGTTCAGGGGAAAAGGCCAGGAAAAAATCTTCCCCCGCAACCAGACTATGGTTCTCACCTAGTTCGGGTAATAAAATTTCACGCGTGGTACCTGGATATGAGGTCGATTCCAACACTACAACCATTCCTGGATGCATGTATTTTGATAATTCTTTGGTAGCCGCAAGGATATACGAAACGTCCGGGTCACCGGTTTTACGCAGCGGTGTTGGCACGCAGATGCTAGCCGTATCCAGGTCGGCAAAAACTGCAAAATCGGTCGAAGCATGCAGCTTGCCGTTCTGCACAAGGCGCGCCACTTGCGACGAAGGAATGTCTTGAATGTGGCTCTCACCACGCTGAACGCATGATACCTTCTCGTGGTCAATATCCACTCCATACACTTCGAAACCAGCTTCTGCAAAAGCTACCGCCAGCGGTAAACCGACATAACCTAATCCGACAATGCCTATACGCGCACTCCGATTGACAAATTTATCCATCAAATTTTTTTTATAATTCATTTGTACTGCCTCTTTCTAGTTATTCACATCAAACAAACTGTGATCAATTTTCCGTCAAATACGCATATATGTCAAGTCAAAAAACTATAATACCGTGCTTGCGTGATGAAGCCAATCGATTGGACATGTTATAATTAGTCAATATTGGGATTTTGGATTGCTTTCCAGCCAAAACATCATTTCCCAAAAAATTATTTGCTGAAAAATTACCACAAAAGGAATCAAGTTTTATCAATATGGATAAAGAGCATTTTTATAAAGAACGTGGCATAACATACAACAAAATGAACCCTGAGTCCGTGATACGGTATCAGCGATTGATGAAATGGATGCCGCTCCAGGAAGATACCAGAGTAATTGAAATCGGTTGTATGTTCGGTATTCTCCGAGATATGCTTGAAGAATCGGCGGGTAAAAAAGTCCAATATAATGGCCTGGAAATAGACCAAAACACAATCAACAAAATTACAGACCGACGTGAGGATTTTATCTGCCACAATGCTAATCAAGGTCTGCCTTTTAGTGACTTGACAGCCGATTATATCGTTGGCCTTGAAATCGTTGAGCACCTCGAAAATCCCACATTCTTTTTTGCTGAAGCCAAGCGAGTTTTGAAACCGGGGGGGAAGGCCATCATTTCAATGCCCAATCCGTACTTTTATGGTGAAATTTTCGCTCAACTAAAACGCTCTCCCGACACTGAAGGTCATCTTTCCAGCTTTTCTTATGTAAATATTGACGCATTGATGCGCTTTGCCGGCCTGAAGCTGCTAGCTGTCCAAGGAACCTATACGCGTATTCCTTTTTCACAAAGATTATTTGGCAAATATAAACTTTTCAAAACGGATCATATTTTCCTGACTCGGTCATATATGTATCTGATCACAAAAGAATAGTCACAGCAAAAAAGCTATACTTTATCTAATAGCGAAAATCAAACCGTGAGCTTATAAGAGGGTGTCAGATGATTCAATTTGTGGTCTGGATGTTTTGGTTCATAGTTCCTAGCGGCGGAAACCACCCCGCTTTAGCGGGTGGAGGAAGCCGCGCTCCTTTGTTAAAATTGGTCTATGCCACAAGAGATGAACCACAGCCCACACAGCGCGTATTTAATCAATTACCATCTGGTCTGGATACCACGCTATCGAAAAAAAAGTTTTGGTTGGGCCTGTCGAGGCAAGATTGAAAGAGTTGTTGGCGGAAGTAGCCATTAAATACGGTTTTGAGATATTGGCAGTTGAGGTCATGCCCGACCATGTACACTTGTTTGTGAGCGCACCTCCAAAATTTGCTCCTGCTGAAATTGTCCGTCTGTTCAAGGGGATAACATCCTGCAAGCTGAAGAAAGAGTTTGCAAGCCTTGGCCGCCAGTATTGGGGTAAAAATGCGACATTGTGGGCGGAGGGGTATTACGTTGGTACGGCTGGACACGTCAGTGCGGAAACCATCAAGTGGTATATCGAAGAAAGCCAAGTCTTGAGATATTAGAACACCCGTGCTACAATGTTGAGTATGAAGTTAATTGCCCAAGTCAAACTTCTCCCCACGCCAGAACAAGCCGACACACTCAGGCACACGATGGAACAAGCCAATGCTGCCTGTCGGTGTGTGAGCGATACCGCTTGGCAAACCAAAACTTTTCGACAGTACGATTTGCACCACAAGTGCTATCAGGCGGTGCGGGAGCAGTTCGGCCTTTCGGCACAGGTTGCGGTACGTGCGATTGCCAAAGTTGCTGATGCATACAAACTTGACCGCAAGGCCAAGCGCAGGTTCAAAACAATCGGCAGTATTGCTTACGATGACCGTATCCTGTCCTGGCGATTGCAAGACCAAACCGTGTCGATTTGGACGGTGAACGGGCGGCTTCGCATACCGTTTGTCTGCGGTGAGAGGCAGTTGGAATTGCTCCAAACGCGGCAGGGGGAAAGCGACCTGGGACTGTATAAGGGGAAGTTTTCTCTTTCCGCTGCTTGCGAGGTGGACGAACCAACGCCCAATGACGTTGAAGGCGCGTTGGGCGTGGACTTGGGTGTGACAAATATTGCCGTTGATAGCGACGGACAGGTACACTCGGCCAGCCACATCAACAACGTGCGCCATCGCCACCGCCGATTGCG
>Ga0268298_10001950_pt1 | contig 23261 bp, 22 predicted proteins | sample WWTPWeurt_MetaG_FD_194462 | JGI IMG/M metagenome (GOLD analysis project Ga0268298, IMG submission 194462) | Activated sludge microbial communities from WWTP in Nijmegen, Gelderland, Netherland - WWTP Weurt | ecosystem: Engineered > WWTP > Aerobic digester > Activated sludge | place...
CAGATTCTGTGGACAACTGCCTGAACACCTGCGCCCTTCCCGCGTCCCTACTGGCCTTGCGGCCGTGCCCGCAAAATAGGCGCCGTATCTGCGCGCCACCGCCACCCCGGCCCGGGCCGGCCCGTTGGCCTGGCTCTGAGCGGCCTACACCTTCAAGCCGTGCCCGTGGTGTGGAACTCGGCCACTACCTCCCCCAAGCGTATCCCAGCGCAGAGACATAAAAATATCTTTAAGAGATCTGAAAAATATCAATACGATATCCAACAGATGCAATTTAAGGGGCAGGGCTTCGACAGCAGTAACCCGAACAGTACGCCGGCAGCGGCTCAACGCCCCCCATCCGTCGCGGTTGAGTTCGGCACTCGTAGATCCTCGGGTTTGCAGAGTTACGCACCCAGTGAACACCGGCTCAGCTTGAGGGTCCGTGTGGGCGCTGGGCTCGCGCGCCGTGGACGGTGTGTCACGCCAGCCCGGCGCGAGATCGCTGGCGGTGCTCGAAGGCCGCATAGCCAGATGCGCCGCGCACGCGCCGCGCCCAGTGTGGCCTACCGCTACCGCTACCGCTACCGCCACCGCAGCCCAGTCCGTGTCGCAGTGCGTGTCGCAGTGCGTCGGCCTCGCGCCGTGCCGACGCGGAAGCTACGTTCGAATTCGCCGTCCGCAGCCTTCCAGGCCCGCTATCGCAGGCCTGCACGTAATTCACAACCATCCCCGAGCACGCTGTACAACGGGCTGAGGCGGCGGCCACCCGGGGGCCAGGGGCACAAAGAACTGATGCTTGGCGTATCAAAATGACACTTAACGGAGGCTTATAAGATGCACGAAAGATATCTTAAAGATATCATTTGTGTGGTTCATAAGTAGCAGTAGCAACGGCGGCAACCGTAACCACAACTCACCTGTTTTGGAGGTGCGCGATAGTTTCCGGTGTTTTTCTGAGTTCTGGGACGCGGTCGCCGTCATTCGTGCCGATGGCGGAAGACGGTCGCTTCGCCACCTACGACACCCGCATTGATCCGTATCTCACCCCTCCCCCGCATCCGCGGTTGCTTACCCGTGGCGCAGCGTCGAAGCCGCAGCGGCTCAGATCGACACTTTCGAGCAAACGCTCGGCGTCAGTTTTCATGTCGAATCAGCCGGATCGGGAGCATGAAGACGGCGATCGGCCGTCAGGCCCTCGCCGACCTCTGGCGTTCCTCTGATCATTGACACCGCCATTAGGATGCCATCTAATGGATATCCATTAGATATCATAAAGATATAGATAATGATATTGACCGTAGGCAACACCAAGGGCGGCGTCGGCAAGACGACCCTCGCCGTGAACATCGCCATCGCCCGCGCCCTCGCAGGTCGCGACGTGTGGCTTATCGACGGCGACCGCCAGGGAACGGCACAGACTGCCATCGCGATCCGTGCCGAAGCCAGCCATCAGCCCGGTATCGCTTGCGCGACCTATCCGGACGGCCCGACGCTGCGCAGCCAGGTGCTGCAGCAGCGCGACAAGTTCGACGACATCATCATCGACGCCGGTGGGCGGGACTCAACCGCACTGAGAGCGGCTCTGATCCTGTCCGACGTGCTTCTGGTCCCCTTTCAGCCTCGTAGCTACGACGTGTGGGCGCTGGAGGATATTGCCGGGCTGATTGAAGAGGCGCGGGCAGTGCGTGACGGCTTGACTGCCTACGCGGTACTGAACTGCGCCGACCCGGGCGAGGCCTCGAGCGATAACGCCGACGCCGCTGCAGCGGTCGCGAATTTTCCGCAGTTTGAACTCCTGCAGACGCCGATCCGGCGCCGTAAATCGTTCGCGAATGCCGCAGGGCAGGGGCTCTCCGTGCTCGAGGCGAAGCCGTCCGACAAGAAGGCTTGCGACGAAATGACCGCGCTTGTGAATGCGTTGTTTTGATATACAGTCGATCTTTATACGATATCCGTTGGATATCGTAACGATATCGAAAAGGTGTTAGTTATGGCCATCACATCCAAACCAAAACCCAAGGCGGCAGAGCCTACCGTTGCAGACAATGATGCGGCCGAGGCCTTCATCAGCGGGGCGCCGGATGCGCCGAAGGCGCAGAGCGCTCGACGCGAAGCGAAGAAGCTCATCAGCCTGAAGATCGCACCGACCCTCCTTGAGCGCGTCGACCAGCTCGCAGCCGAGCTCGGCCAGAGCCGCGCAGCAGTGATCAACCTCGCGATCCACCGCGCTGTCGAGCGCGGACTTGAATTTGACGGCCTGGGTAAGGCGTGACTCTGCAACTGAGGTGCTCATGTCTGCCAGGCTCGACCACGACGGCTTTGTACAGGCCCTGATTCCGAAGGGCAGCGATCCCGAGGCGCTCGCATCCAAGCCGGCACCAACGTCGGCACCGAATGCTGGCCCAGCGGCTACATCGCATCAGCGGCCGGCCGGTGACGCTGTCCTTGAACTCGCTTGCGCAGCCGTCCAGCGCGCTCGCGACTGGATCGCCATCAATGCGCTCATCCTCGACACCGAAACCACGGGCCTGGGAGAGGACGCCGAGGTGGTCGAGCTCGCCGTGATCGACTGCACCGGGGCAGTGCTGCTCGACACGCTGGCGCGCCCGAGCGCACCGATCCCTGCAGAGGCCGCGGCGATCAGTGGCATCACCGATGCGATGCTTGAGGGCGCTCCAACGTGGACACAAATCGCCGACACCTTCCGTGCGCTGTCCGCCGGGCGGACGCTGGTCGCGTACAACGCGGCATTCGACACCCGCGTGCTCGAGCAGACAGGGCGCCGTTACGCGCTCCCGGCGCTCGATCAGATCGCAGGAGTCGGTTGTGCGATGCAGGCCTACGCTGATTTTTATGGCGAGTGGAGCGAGGAACGTGGGCGCTTTCGATGGCAGAAGCTCTCGGCTGCCGCCCGACAGATGGGCGTACCGGTCGAGGGTGCGCACCGCGCCCTGACGGATTGCATCAGCACGCTCGGGGTGATCAGAAGCATGGCTGACGACCGCGGGGCAGGGGACATGTCCTCTGCTGCGGTCGCTACCGTCCTTCCCGTCTCGCCTTCCTGAACTCCCACGGCGCGACTGGCGCTGGATCGCCCCACAGGCCGACCCTGTTCACGCGCGCATGCGCTTCCGCTTGCGCGTAGCGCGCTTGATCCGCTGGCCGCTGATCTCTTTGATATGCCTTGTAGTGCCAGGCCATCCCCGCTTCGATCTGAGCGAGGTTGGCGTCGGTGCCATCAACCTCGAGTTTGCAGAGAGGACGCTTGTACCGGTCGGTCTTAGGGCAGTCCGCGGTCACATCCCGGCCGAACACCTGCAGTCCGAGGTTCAGCCGTGCACGGTTCCAGAATGCCTGCCGCTTCTCGGGCGCATCGATTCCGATCAGACGAATCTTGTGCTGTCGCAGGTCAGCGTCGAGCAGGGTGACGGTGTCGCCGTCGGCGATCGAGACGATACGGCCGGTGAGCGTTTCCGCGATTACGCTTTGTACGCTTAGAAGGAGGAATGCTGCGATCACCAGCTTTACGGGTGGGTTGGTGCCCATTTCATAACCATTCGAACCGATGGGCCCGGCATTCTGCCCCATCCACGAGACCCTTCCGGCACCGATCTGGCCCGTTCCGGGAAAATGGCAGGAAGCCCGTGTCCGGGCTGTGCATGAAGATCAGTAGGCCGCAGATCAGCACGCTCCAGCGCGCCCAGGCGTGCGGTCACGTAGTACTGCGAAGAAGATAAAAGCGATATCTAAAAAGTATCGAAACGATATCTGACGGATTTCAGAGAAACATCATATATATAGTAAAAGGTCAGTTTCCACTGTAAGTGGGTTGGCCTTGGAGGTCGGAGTCGATCGCGGCAATGCCCCGCAATGGGGTTCTATGCCGGGATCCGCTTGAACTTCCCGACCACCACACCCCAGATCTCCAGTGCGTTGCCGTCGCGGAGCTCGAGCGGGGGATAAACGGGGTTTGCCGCCAGGAGCGCGACTTTGTCGCGGCCGCGGTGGAGCCGCTTCACCAGTCGCTCGCCGTTCACGAAAGCGACGACGATGTGACCGTGCGCCGGCTCGATGCTGCGATCGACGACCAGGATGTCGCCGTCGACGATGTCCGCGTCCTCCATCGAATCGCCTTTGACCGTGAAGAAGAAGGTCGAGACGGGATTGCGCACCAGGTAATCGTTGATGTCGAGGCGCTTGTCGGCGTAGTCCTCGGCCGGCGACGGGAACCCGGCCGATACGGGTGTGATGCCCAGCGGGATCAGCACCAGGGGTGGGTTGACCGCAGCCCAGTTGAGATCGGGCTGGGCGAGCAGTGCGTCGGGTGGCGGTGGTGCGGTCATCGATGTCACCGTGCAAGGACGATCGGAAGATCGGTCCATGATGTGGTGTAGGCCGGGCTCAGGCGTTCGCGCCGCATTTGCCAGGATTGCTTGCGGCCGGCGGTTGCGGCTCGCAGCGTGCCGCGCCCCCATTTTCGGTTGATCGCATCCATGGCGTGCATTGCTGCCTGCCGGCGCTCGTCTTGGGCGGTGTCGTCGAATAGACCGCACTGGCGGGCGCTGGCGGCCCTGAGCTCGGAGAGCATCACGCCCGCCTTGTGGTAGGCGAGGCCCGGGCGGTAGATCTGCTCGAGCACGCCAGCGGCGACCGCTACCAGGTCGAGCGTGTCAGCGGTGGGGCTAGCCAGCGGCACGGTGACCGTGCGCTGGTACTGCGGCGAGGTGGGTTTGAAGGGGTTGGTGCGGATCATGACCGTTACCGCGCCAGCCTCGTCGCCCTGCGCGCGGAGCTTCTCCGCGGCGCGGCTGATGTGGTGAGCGATGGCCTCGCGCAGCTCGACCAGGTGGAAAACGGCGCTGCCGAATGATCGGCTGGCCATGATCTGCTTTTTCGGGGGCGCGACGGTTTCCAGATCCAGGCACGCGGTGCCGTTGAGCTCGCGCACCGTCCGCTCGAGCACGACCGAGAAGTGCAGCCGGATCCACTCCGGATCGGCCGTGCGCAGGCCCTCGACCGTTTCGATCCCCAGCTCGGCCAGTCTGGCGGTGATGCGGCCGCCAACGCCCCAGACTTCATTCACCGCGGTTGCGCTGAAGAGCTGTCCGCGGGTGGCTTCGTCCAGGGTGCCGATGTGGCAGACGCCATCGAAGATCGGCCGCTTTTTGGCGAAGTGGTTGGCCAGTTTGGATAGCGTTTTTGTCGGTGCAATGCCGACGCAGACCGGCAGGCCGACCCAGCGCGCGACGCGCTGGCGGATGTCCTGGCCGTAGGCGACCAGGTCGCGCTGCGCGAAGCCGCTCAGGTCGAGGAAGGACTCGTCGATGCTGTAGACCTCAAGCTCGGGCGTGAAGTCGCTCAGGACCTCGACGACCCGATTACTCATGTCGGCATACAGAGCGTAGTTCGAGGACAGGGCGACGACGCCGTGCGCTTCGACCTGCTCGGCGATCTTGAACCAGGGCACGCCCATCGCAATCCCGAGCGCTTTCGCCTCGGCCGATCGCGCGACGACGCAGCCGTCGTTGTTCGAGAGCACCACGACCGGGCGGGTGGCCAGCTTGGGGGCGAAGAGCTTTTCGCAGGAGGCGTAGAAGTTGTTGCAGTCGACTAGGGCGAAAAGCAGGGTAGGGGGCATGGGGGGTTATCCTCTTGAACTGTATTTTTGTACAGTTTAAAGAGTCAGGCAAGGGCCACGGCGTTGCCTTCAGCCGCTTACCTTCGTCGCGACTGAAATGGCGGTCGGTGACACGAGTGTTGGGTCTACCCCGAGTACGCGCGCGAGCACAGTTAGCGGACCGGTGGCGCTACCGGAAAGCGCAAGCCAGTGCCCGAGGTGCGGCGCTGTTCGTCAGAGTAGGGCGCCCGAGAGCGCCCATCCGGCAAGTGCCCCGCCAATCACTCCGCCGGCGAGGCCTACGGCTAGGGCAAGGGTCGCGAAGCGCTGGGCTGACCGATGTACGACGGCCGCCGCCGCGCTCGCTTCTTTTGTCACCGTTTCGACACGGGAGAGCAACTGGTTGCCGGCATGCTCGAGTTCAGTTTTGAGCTTGAACGCAGCGGCAGCCGTCACCTGGTGGATCTGCTCGGCTGAACGCTCGCCGGCGCGGCCGGCGAGCTCCGAGGCTTCGGTCAGTCGTTCGGAGATGGCTTCGATGCGTCCGACCAGCTCCGAGACTTCGCCCAGAACTTCCTGATAGATGATGTCGAGCTTCGTGCGCGGATCGGCCATCGCTGTTCCCCTGTGCCTGACTTACGCGAAGACTGCGGCAAACACGGCGTCGAGTTGCCGATTCACGCCGCGGGCCAGGCCTTTGATCGCATGCATGTCGGCGTAGTGCGCAGCCTTCTTCTTGTCCGCATCCTTATCGAGCCCTCTGAGTAGCGCCTTGTAGTCGGTCTCGTCCTGCACGACAGCAGTGATCGTGGTCTTCTTGGCCGAGAGCAGGTTGAAAACCTCGTTCTCGTAGATTGCCGCCGCCGGGTTGGCAACGCAGGCTTTCGTGGTCTTTGCGTACCCGAGGATCGGGGCGAACTCGTCGGCAACATCCGTATCAACTCGGTTGAAAACGACTCGAATCTTGTTCGGCTCGACCCCAACGCCGGCCAGTGCCTGGATCGACTTCAGCGTTTCCTTCTGTTCCTTCCCACCGCTTGTGACCGGAACAATGAAGTAGTCGAACTCAGCGTGCGATTCCTCGAACTTGATCATTCGGTCGATGAAGTCCTCCACGTTCGATGCACCAACGTCGACGATCGCGTTATCTGCCATCAGCAGTTCTTTGTAGAGCTTTCCGAACTTGTCGCCCTTCATCTTTTCGATATCGAGGCCGAGATCACCCGCGGTCTCGTTGATCGTTTCAACGGCGTAAATACGCGCTTGCTCCATACGTGGAGCAAGAAGGTGTGCGGCGATGGTCGTTTTGCCAACCGTACCGCAATAGTTGATCACAGCTACTTTCATTGGTTCACTCCTTGTCTTTGGCTGCTTGGGCCAACTGCTCAAGATCAAAATCCACGGCCCGCGCTTTCGCCAGGTCACCCTTGTTACTGATCGGGGGTGCTGGCGAAATGCCCGGCTTGCCGACCGTCACTGGCGCAGTCGTGGGTCTGGTGATGGCCCCCTGTTTCTCCGTGGGTGCCAGTGCTGCTTCGGTGCTCTTGGCTTTCTTCCGGTAGCGATACAGGTACTTCCTGAAGGTCTCGAGCTTCACTTCAATGCCATGCCGGTTGAGTGTCTCTACGATCTCTTCATGACCGACGCCTTCTCGAACTCGGCGATCGATGTCAGGCATCAACTGTCGCAACTTCGCAGCCAGTGTTCTGCCCGGCAAACCCAAGATCGCCGTCTTGATGTCTTCCGGCTGGTGCACGTTGTGCTCCTTTTTGTTTGTTGTCCTACATGGGTCCGAAGATTGCCCTCTGTTAGTCCTACGTGTCAATAAAGTTGTCTTTACAACGTCCTAATTTTGTCCATTTTCTGTCTATCTAGTGTCTGCCTTGTGTGCGATGCCCTGTCGGTCATCGTGAAGGTGTAGACACTCTTGATCTTGGCTCCTTAAAGGGTGGGGTTCTAAGGCGGTTTCCGGTTCCTTAACCCTTAAGTTCCAGGCATACACCATACGCACCTTGTCGGTGCGCGCAATCCGTTGTAAAACAACGTCTTGCGAACTCGAAAGAATATTGTTCGTAGTCGAAAGCAACTACGAACAAGCCTACAAGCCTTGTATTTGATAAGCTTTAGACACTACAACGGCACTACAGAGGATGAAATGGCACTAGGTGCGCCTGTACAGCTCCGGTTGGAGCCCGAAAAGCAGCTCATCTACGAGGCCGAGGCCGCTGCGCGCGGGCTGCCCCTCGTGGGCTACCTACGGCAGCGCTTGGAAGAGCGCGACATGCTGCACAGCGAGTTGATCACGCTGCAGAACCAGGTGGTCGGGCTGCGTCAGTTGGTCGAGCGGCTGGTCGGCCGCCAGGGTGACGCGTCGGCGCGACCGCCCGCGTCGGCGCCCGATGCGATGCTTACTGAGCTTGTTCTACTGCTCAGAAACTTGAGCAAGCCGGCAAATATGCAGGTTGTTCATAGCGAAATGAGACGCCTTGGAATTCCGATTTGGAACGGAGAAAGCGGAGGGCATGATGACGCCTGAAGATCGACGTAAGTTGGGGCTTTTGATCTTCATTCTACTTCCTGTGCTTTTCTGGTTTGAGGTGGTGCGAAGAACAGAAGTCTTGCCGCCTAAGAAGGGGCCAGCGCTATGGGAGCTCATGAAGCAGACCCCGGATAAACCCATCCTTATCATGGCACTCGTCGGTGGAATAGTTGTGGCGATTCTGCTGATCTGGCTCATGAACGAACTTGGGAAGTCGGACTTCGGAGGCGCCCCTTTTAAGCGGTTTCTACGGGGCACGAAGCTGGTAAGCAAGGACAAGTTGAAGCGGATGACACGGGAGAAGAAGGTCGAGCAGGTTACGGTCGGCGGCATCCCAATCCCCACGAAGGTCGAGAATCTTCATATCGCCATTCAGGGTTCTACGGGTGGCGGGAAGTCGGTTGCGATCCGAGAGCTCCTTTTCTCCGCGCTGCTGCGCGGTGATCGCGTAATCGTGGTGGACCCCAATGGGGATCTGTACTCGAAGTTCGGGCGGGACGGCGATGTCGTGCTCAACCCCTACGATGCGCGAACCCAGGGCTGGAGCTTCTTCAACGAGATCCGCAACGACTATGACTTCAAGCGGTACGCGCTTTCGGTGGTGCAGCGAGGCAAGACGCACGACGAGGAAGAGTGGCGAGGGTATGGTCGCCTGCTGCTGACCGAAACCGCCCGTAAACTCACCCTCATGGGCAAACCGTCGGTGCAGGACTTGTTTCGCTGGACCACGATCGCAGCCCCGAAGGATCTCAAGCTGTTCCTTGAGGGCACGCTTGCGGAGTCGCTGTTTGTGGGAGCAGAGAAGGCTCTGGCGAGCGCGCGGTTCGTGTTGTCCACGACTCTTCCCGAGCACGTCACCATGCCGCCCGGAGATTTCTCCCTTCGCCGCTGGCTGGAAGATCCGAAGGGGGGGAACCTGTACATCACCTGGCGCGAGGATATGGTCGAGGCGCTGCGACCGCTCGTGTCTGCCTGGGTAGACGTGCTCTGCACCTCGATACTTTCGCTTCCCGAGGATCGGAACCGCCGCCTTTGGGCGTTCCTTGACGAGTTGCCGAGCCTGGAAAAATTGCCCAGCTTGATTGACGCCGCTACGAAGGGCCGCAAGATGGGGTTACGCCTGGTGACCGCCTTCCAGTCGACCGCCCAGCTCGACGATATCTATGGGAAGGACGAGGCGCAGATCCTGCGTAGCTGCTTCCGGTCGCTCGTGGTGCTCGGCGGTGCCAAGACAGACCCGAAAACATGCGAGGACATGAGCCAAGCGCTTGGAGAGCATGAGGTCGAGCGCGACAAGTACAGCCGCAATAGCAGCTCGAAGGGCTCGAGTACCAATCGTTCGCCCGAGCGTAACCGCGAGCGGGTGGTGATGCCGTCTGAGATCGCCTCGCTTCCCGAGCTGACTGGCTATGTGGCTCTCGCCGGCAGTTTCCCGATTTCGCGTATCAAGCTTGAGTGGGTGGACTTTACCAACCGCTTGCCAGCCTTCGAGGAACGGAGATTCGGCCATGCTTAGCCACAAGGTGCTGACGCGCCAAGATGTCGGCGACGCAGCCGGGTACTACGAGGACGGCGCCGATGACTACTACACGCAGGAAGGCGAGGCCTCGGCGTGGCAAGGTAAGGGGGCGGAATCGCTAGGGCTGAATGGCGCTGTCGACTCCAAGCGCTTCCGTGAATTGCTTTCCGGTGAGGTGCAGCCGGGTGTGGCGATTACGCGCGATGGCACCCGCAAGGATAGCAAAAGCCGATTGGGCATCGATCTCACCTTCTCAGCACCTAAATCGGTGTCTTTGCAGGCCTTGGTAGGTGGTGATGCGCAGATCATCAAGGCCCACGATCGGGCCGTGGCGCGTGCGCTCGAGATTGCGGAAGAGCGCGCACAAGCGCGAAAGAAGATCGATGGTCGCAGCCAGGTCGAGACGACCGGCAATCTGGTGGTCGCCAAGTTCCGCCACGAGACGAGCCGCGAACAGGACCCGCAGCTCCATACGCATGCTGTCGTGATGAACTTGACGCAGCGCGCAGACGGGCAATGGCGAGCCCTCAAGAACGATGAGCTCGTGAAGATGAACAAGTACCTCGGGGCGGTCTACCGCGCCGAGTTGGCAACCGAGCTGCAGCGGCTGGGGTACAACATCCGGCACGATCGTGATGGCCTGTTTGAGCTGGCTCACATCGACCGTAAGCAGCTCGAAGGCTTTAGCCAGCGGGGCGCGCAGATCGAGGCGCGGCTGTCGGCCGCTGGGCTCGATCGGGATACAGCTACGCCCGGTCAGAAGCAGCAGGCCACGATGCAAAGTCGAGCGCGGAAGGTTTCGGTGGAGCGTGAGTCTCTGCATGCAGAATGGCGCGGTCGAGCCAAAGAGTTGCGCATCGACTTCGACCGCCGAGGCTGGGCCGGGCAGGGTGCGAAGGGTGAGGGGGGGCGCACTGTCGCCCGAGAGATGGCGCCGGAGTCCTTCCCTGCTGCCTTGGCCGCCCGTAACGCTGTGCGCTACGCGGTTGATCACCTCACCGAACGTCAGTCGGTGATGTCCGAGCGGGTATTGCTCGATACGGCGATGAAGCAAGCGGTGGGTGCGGCGAAGCTCAACCACATTCAGGCCGAGATCCGGCAGCAAGTAGAGAAGGGCTATCTCATCCAGGAGGCGCCGAAGTACCGGCCAGCCGATCAGATTGGCCAGGGAGAGGGGCAAACCCGAGCAGCATGGGTGGCCGAGTTGGTCGCTAAGGGGCAGGACAAGCGAGCCGCAGGCGAGCGGGTGGATAGCGCGATCGCACGAGGCGGGCTTGTGCCAGTCGAGCCGCGCTACACGACGCAGACCGCGCGCGAGCGCGAGAAGCTGATCATGCAGATCGAGCGCGACGGACGAGAGAAGCTGCCTGCGATCATGACGCGAGAGGCTGTCGCCGATCGCCTGGTCGGCGCCCCTCTCAACGCTGGTCAGCGTTCGGCGGTTGAGCTGATTTTGACGACGCAGAATCGGGTGGTCGCGGTGCAGGGTTTCGCCGGCACCGGTAAGAGCCACATGCTGAACGAGGCTAAAGCCGAGATCGAAGGGGCGGGCTACCAGGTGCGCGCCCTCGCGCCGTACGGTAGCCAGGTGAAGGCACTGCGCGAGTTGGGGGTCGAGTCCAATACGCTCGCCTCGTTCCTAAAGGCAAAGGATAAGGCCATCGGCGCGAAAACGGTCCTCGTGGTCGACGAGGCTGGTGTGGTGCCTGCTCGTCTCATGCAGCAGGTTCTGCAGGTGGCCGAGAAGGCCGGCGCGCGTGTTGTGCTGGTGGGTGACACGGCGCAGACGAAGGCCGTTGAGGCGGGGCGCCCGTTCGATCAACTCCAGGTCGCGGGCATGGCTACGGCGCGCATGGATGAGATTCAGCGCCAGAAAGATCCAGTGTTGAAGGAGGCTGTAGAGCTGGCAGCCAAGGGGGCGACTACGGCCTCGCTCGATCGCATCAAGAGCATCAACCAGATCGAGAATGACCAGGAGCGGCGGGCGGCCGTTGCAAAGGATTTCATCCAGCTCCCGGCAGGCGAACGTGATCGCACGCTGATCGTTTCAGGCACGAACGAAGCCAGGCGGGAGATCAATCGCATGGTGCGCGAAGACCTAGGGACGGCGGGGAAGGGCGTGGAGTTCGATACCCTCATCCGACGTGATACGACCCAAGCCGAGCGTCGGTTCTCGAAAAATTACCGGGTAGGCGACATCATTCAGCCAGAGAAGGACTTTCCCCGGAGCGGGCTCAAGCGCGGCGAGCTCTATAAGGTCGAGGACACCGGCCCGGGAAACCGCCTCACAGTGCGCGCAGAGAGTGGTGTGAGCATCACCTTCAGCCCGATGACCCATCGGCAGCTCTCGGTCTATCAGCCTGAGCGGGCCGAGCTCGCCCGCGGCGACGTGGTGCGGATCACCCGTAACGACGCGCAGCTCGATGTGGCCAACGGCGATCGGTTCAAGGTGGCTGACGTGGCAGCCGGCAAGCTGACGTTGAGCGACGGGAAGCGTACCGTCGAGCTTAAGGCCGACAAACCGCTTCACCTTGACCATGCTTACGCGACCACGGTGCATAGCGCCCAGGGCCTCACCTCGGATCGCGTGCTGATCGACGCGCACAGCAAGAGCATGACCACAGCCAAGGACGTTTACTACGTGGCTATTTCCCGTGCCCGGCACGAGGCGCGGATCTATACGGACAGCGTGAAAGAGCTTCCAGCGGCGATTGCACGTGAAAACGTAAAACTCGCCGCGCTCGACATCGAGAGAGAATCCACGAGGCGCCGGGACCGGCCCGAGTCAGGGAGGGGTGAGAGCCATGTTGCGCCGTGGCGGTTCATCCGTGAGGATCTGGCGCGCGAGGTGGACGCCCCCGGCGTGCGCGAACGCTGATCGGGAAAAAGCGTACTGCAAGCGTATGTCATTTTACGGCGACGGTCTCTTGACGACCCTGACCTGCCTGATGATGCTTGAAAGGTCGAAGTCGGCTTTCTGATCTTCAAGCTGCCAGTCGTTTCTTCAGGCTGATCGCCTCGTCCTCGGCCTGAGGAGCCGTTCAGCTTGCACCCAGCGAGCGGCTGCAATCCTGTCGACACCGGTCGCCCAGCGCTCAAGCGAGGTTGAACGGCAGGTCTCTGATACCTCGAACTCACCCTCCCGACCCTCTGCTGCCGGTCGAACCGTCGAAATGCTGGCAGGAAAGCCGACATAGGAAACCACTCCTCGGCGACCATTCGGCTCGCAGTTCACGGCGAGGATGCGCTGGCATTCGATGCAGACACCTGCATCAACGCTTCAAGCTGGCAATCTGGGCGATTCAACCCATTTGCGCAACGCAAATGCTCCCTACCTTGACTCAACAAATCCTTCGTATTGCCGCCTGACCTCCCTTTAGATCTTCTACTTCTGCATTGAGGCTCCGAAGTGGTAGATCGGCTCCTACCTGTTCACTCCGTTCTTAAACTCCACGTGCACATGGCTCTTTTCGTCGAATACGAGGGTCGCGCCGAGACCCTTGCACAGCGATTTTATGGCGGCGTTCTCGCCTTCGATGTCGAGCGCATAGCCGGTGCCGTGCTTGCTGGTGCCCGGCGGGGCCACGGGCGCGGCGGCCAAGTCAAAGGCGTGGTCGCCCTTCTTACTCTTTTTCTTGAGCTCAGCGCTGACTGTCAGCTTGCCAAAGGCCCGCTTCGCGTTCGACAGCGTCTTGTGCCGCTGACGCGCGTCTTCGACGGATGAGCGGTCTTCAGGCTTGCCGATGGGACTGGTCGCGTAGCCGCTCGTTGGATCTGGCTTGCAGCCCATAAGGATAGAGCGAATGCCGTTGAGATCCTTCTTCTCGTTGTCCTTGAGCGGCAGCGTGAGGGAATGCTCCACCATCTGCAACAGGTACTCCCAGTGATAGTTCACCTTCCAGAATTGATCGGCGTCCGAGAGAAAGCCGGCGATGACCCTGGCGCGCACGTCGGTGAGGCGGGGAACGAGATCATCGATGATGCGTGTTGTCAAAGCCGTCTCTTTCACCCGGGGGTCCACGCGCTTGGCGCGCACTTGGCGGTCGGCCTTGCGTGTCTCCATGCTCTCGCCGGTGCCACGCTCACTTCCTCCATTGCTCAACTCGCGAAAGGTACGGCCCTGGGGGTCGACGCGTCCGTCCGGCGAATTCATGCCAAGGCAGCGCGCTTGGAATTGACGGATTGCCTCGATCGTCAACGATCCACTACGGCCATCCTCTTGAAGCTTTTTCAGCGGTGAGAGATCCCGCCGATTCAGGAGTTGCTGCACCAGGCGGACGTCGTTCTCGACGTTGTCCCCGTCCTGGCCGACCGACCCCTCGATCCTGTTCATGAGCCGTACCCTGGTCTGGTGGGCAGCATGCGATCCAGAAGAACCAGCGCGTCGTTGATCCCTACCAGCCCTTCCAGACGAGTTGCCGCTCCCCCCAGGTCAGGATCCTCGGTCATCGCTCGCCAGATGGCTTTCAACATGTCGGAGTGGGTGTACACATTAGGTGCTGACACTTGTGAGATCCCCTTTCGCTGTGCCACGGCCAAGATCTGTCGCATCAGCTTCTCCCCTTCTGCGAGTCGCGCCGCATCCGCAGCGATCGCCTGAAGGATGACCTCCGCTGCCTTTCGCAACACGTCCGCAGCGGCTGCCTCTTTGATCTTTCGCGCCGTGGTGCGCGCGCTAAACGCCATTCCCGGTGGGATGACCCCACGCTCTGCAGAGATCAACACCCCGCGTAGGGCAGCAACCTCGGCGGCAACTGGCAGTCGGTTGTTGATGAGGATCTGTTCGCCGTCTGTGAGCCATGTCTTCACGGAATCGATAAGACTCATCTGCCGTTCTGCGAGCTCATGAATGAGCCCCGGAACCCGGAGGAGAACGCACTGAATCTCTTCGAGATTCACGATGTTCAGCATTTCAGCGCTACTCAGGAACCAAGCGAGTGCTGGTCTTGCCCTGTGATTCGACCACGGACCATTCAAACGCCTCTTCTGAAATCGATAGATGAAGCTGAGCAAATAGCTCTTGCGGTCCCGACTCTCGCAATTCTGCGGTGGTGACCAATACGGATAGCCGCGGAGGGGCGGTCCTCAGATTCGAGAACTCCTTGTGGACCACGGTTTTGAGCTCGTCTGCCAATTTCTCCAGTTCAGCTGATTCGACTCTACGCTCTGAGTTGCCCACCGCCTTCATGGTAGTCCGGACCAGTTCGTTGCCGAGGTCCATGATGCTGACCGAAACGTAGGGCGGCCTGGCAGGGGGTGACGTTAGCTCGACCAGCGTTTGATCGAGGGTGCTCCTCTCAGGATCCGACAGTTTTATCCCGGCTCGCTCAAGGTGCAGGTCGAGGAGTTTGACGAAGCGCTCGCGTACAATAGGAAGCGGCACATCGCCTCTGGGTGATTCGCCTAGCTTCGCCTCCTCCATCTCTTTAATGACGACTGGGACGTTCAGCGTCAGTGTCGGCAACCGAAAGTGAGGAACCGACATGTGTCGGAGCAGGGGATGGCTCGCATACATTTCTGCCAGCCGCACGGCCTCCAGATCGGCCTGGACCCTTGCCATCGTGATCTCCGACAGCAAGTGCCCAATGTAGTCTCCCAAGTACGGCATTTTGGCTCCACTGGCCCCACGGTTATGCGGGCTGCGATCTCATATTGGCTTCGAGGATATCGAGCACTTTCGCCATTCCAGCGGGCATCTCGTCTTGCACGGCTCTGATGTGAACTGCCATCGAGTAGGTGCGCTGAACATTCGTGCCTTGCTGGGTGTTTCGTTGATATCCCACGGAAACGTTCAGCTTGGCGGATCCCCAGCCCCAGCCAGCCTTCGCCTCAAGGGACGAGTCGATCTTCAAGCTATCGTCGATCTTCGTGTACTCGACGGAGTCGATCTTGGCATTGAAGTCGATCGTCACATCCTCGATTCGAAGGTAGGGGATCGGAAGCATGGTCAGGATCGGCACCTCGAGTTGCTGCGTCTCGTACACGGCTGGCACTGCGGGTGCCGCCGCGACTGCCGCCACTGCTGGTACCGCTGGCACCGCTGCTGTCGTGATGTTCCCCTGCGCGTCGCGCACTTCTGGAATAGCGGGTACCGCTGCAACGGCGGCAACGGCTCTGACTGCGGGAATATAGGGACTCACCTCCTTGGGGTACTTGAATTTGACGTAGATGGGATCGCCGGTCTCAGCACTCGTCGGATCCTGCCCATTCTGTCCAGCGGGAACTTGAAGCTTCTTGAAACCGACCTCCTTGATGAAGTTCACGGCGCTCATTGCAGCCTGCGCCTGCGCATTGACCGCCGCGATCAGCGGTCCTCCAAGCATCGAGGCAAAATCAATGCTGGATAGTTCTTGACCTGGTGTCGGCATGATCTCTCCTTTGATTGAGTTTTCATACTAGTCTTGGGGCTATGGATTTCAAGCGTGGTCTGATCGGGCCTGTGGCGCTCGTAGTGGACCAAGGCGCCATCCGGCGCCCGTTGGGGTTGCCGGCCGATGTCTTGCACGCGAGGCTCCCGAGGTTGTGACCTCGGACGGTCTCAAGTCCGGCCACGCATCTCAACTCGCTCCGAGCGCCGCCTACCTGTGTCTGCATGCTTTTGTGTGGTCACCTCGCTGTCCCCTCTCGCCTGATGATCGAGAGATGAGACGCCGGGAAGCTGTCCGTGGCCACCGGCAGCTGATGGCCGATACGACTCCCACAACATCGTTCCCGTAACCGGCCATTGCCGCGTTCGGTACTCCATCGGCTCCATTCGTGGCAACGAACCCTCTTATCTCTTTGCTGACCCGGCTTTCCCTGCGACGGGCCCGAGGATCTCCACGCCGTCCATCACACTCGCCTCGGATTCGACCACCCTGTGGAGAAGCGCGTACGCCACTCGCCATTGCTGCTGCTCGCAGTCGAGCGTGACGGTCTTGTCGTTCAGGCGGATGATCCGACCGCTGCGCTCCTTGTGATCGCGACCGACAAAGCCGACGAGATCTCCAATCGCAACCTCGTTGCGCCCCAGCCCTTGCTGCGGCCTTTCACGGATTTCGACGTCGGCGCCGTCGAGATTGATCGCCGCATAGGAGATCAACCACCGCCGGGCGGTCGCCTTGTCGAGAATGACGGCCTGCTTGCGCCTCAACTCCAGCACCTGGCCTGTGTGCGATGCGTTTGCCTGAGGATCGAAGTACTCGATCGTCTGGCCGATACGCAGACGCGCCTGGACGGCGACCATCCAATTCGGTTCATCGAGCGTGCGGTCGATGGCTGCGCGGAGCCGGTAAAGATCGAAGGCGGAGGCGCTTTTCAGCTGGGCGAGGATGTCGGAGTAGTTCATCAGGCTTGCGCGGGGTGGTATCGGACGGGTGCCAGCGGCACCGCTGTCAGCAAGAATCGGATTCCGATCAACAGCAAAGGAGTCGGTAATGGAATCCTACGAGCATCGGGAACCATGGAACAAGGGAAAGCTGGTTGGCCAGAAGGCCCCGCTAAAGCCCAAAGACATCTGGGCAATCCGCATCCATCTCCAGAACGGCCACCAAGTGAGGGATCTGGCCATGTTCAACCTCGCCATCGACAGCAAGCTGCGCGGATGCGACCTCGTCAGCCTGCGCGTTCGCGACGTCACCCATGGAGGCCAGATCCTGTCTCGCGCCATGGTTGTCCAGAGGAAGACGCAGCGCCCGGTTCAGTTCGAACTCACCGAGCCAACGCGCACAGCAGTGGCGGCGTGGATCGACACGGCCAAACTCAGGTCTGAGGACTACCTGTTTCCGAGTCGCCTGCACGAGTCACCGCACGTATCCACCCGGCAGTACGCGAGAATCGTCGACCATTGGGTGTGCGCAGCCGGGCTGGACAGCTCAGCGTATGGCACGCATTCGATGCGCCGAACGAAGGCGACGCTGATCTACAAGCGTACGAAGAACCTGCGGGCCGTTCAGCTTCTGCTTGGTCATTCCAAGCTGGAGTCGACAGTCCGATACCTTGGCATCGAGGTCGACGATGCCCTGGAAATCTCGGAGCAGACTGAGATCTAGCCGTGCGGTAGCGGCCGCGCGCCGCGAGCAGTTCTGGCGGCGGGCGGCCGCTTCCGGGACCGATGCTGAGAGAGTAGTATCGGCCACAAGCTGCCGGTGGCCGTTACATTTCACTTGCGAGTCCTCGGCGCTCGTCTATGTTTGAAGCAATGGCATGAACGGAGGCTCTTCTCGGCCACAAGCTGCCGGTGGCCGTTACATTTCACTTGCGAGTCCTCGGCGCTCGTCTATGTTTGAAGCAATGGCATGAACGGAGGCTCTTCTCGGCCATCAGCGGCCAGTCGTGCGTCACCCGGACCGGCCATTTGGCTGGCTGCTCTACTCATGCAGCTGCCGCTCGCCATCCGAGTGCGCTCGTCGTCTCGTCCGCTGCTGCTGCCACTTGGGCGAACCGCCTGGAACATACCGGACGCAACAATGCGAGACCCACCTCCCCCTCGTTCAAAAATAAAATGCGAAATCGCGTCGGCCATCGCCTTTGCCAAACGCTTGCGAAAGTTCTGTCCCACCTCAACCTGGTGAAAGACCGAATGGAACTGGTGCCGCGCTGACCGAACCCCACCGCGCGATATTGCAGCTTCGCTCCCACTGGGCCTCATGGGCGATGGATACAAATCGGATATGCAGGGCGATCAATGACAATTAAATGCGTTGGCCCTGGTCTGCCTGAGGACAGAACGACCGCTTCTGGCCGGCGCCATCAGGCTAGCCTCCACCGCAACCTGCCCAACCCCTTCTGCCTCGCCTTCGTCATGCAGTATCTGCACCACCTTCAGTGGCGGACGCAGCGATCCTCGGATGCGCGGATAGGAGCATGTGACTGTCGCCACAATTTACATGCTTGAACAGAGCGTGAAGGTGGCTTCATAAATAATTACATTAAAACATGAGATTAAACGTTTTGGTATGAATTGTGCTTGCGATGACGACGGGGCAAATACTTGGCCTTTGCCACGTGTTCGAATGACCCCATGGGAGGAATCATGCATTCAAGAGACATAACGTCAGCAGTGTCTGGCATGTTGATCTGCGTCGGTTTCGCTGCTTCGGCCCCGGCTGCCGCAGCGCCGATCGAGCTTCTCACCAACGGTGATTTTGAAGCGGGGCTCGCATCCTGGACCGTGACCGACCAGATAGGAGGTAGCGGTAGTTGGTTTGCGACGGGCGCGCTTTCTGGCCCCGTCAGCAGCCTTCCGACGGTTGGACCAGCCGGCGGGGTCTTGTATGCTGTTTCCGATCAGACTGGGCCTGGGACGCACGCGCTCACGCAATCATTTCTGGTGCCGATCGGCGCAACGTCGGTGACACTTGGGTTTGACATGTTTATCAATGATTACGGTGGCGGTCCCATCATCGATCCTGCTGGGCTCGACTTCACTGCATTTCCCAACCAGCACGCGCGGGTAGACATTCTGAGCGCCACCGCGAGCCCCTTCGATACCGGTGCGGGCGTCATCACCAACCTATTTATTGGAGTAGTGCCGGGTGGGTCGGGGCCCAATCCGTGGACCGCCTACGGCTTTGATATTACCTCCTTCGTTACGGCTGGTTCGAGCTACGTGCTGCGTTTCGCAGAAGTTGACAATCAAGGAAACTTCCTGCACGGGGTTGACAATGTGATGCTGCAGGCGACAGTACCAGAGCCCGCAACCCTTACCTTGCTTGGCCTTGCCTTTATGGGGCTTGCCGCTTCAAGGCGCAAGAGCCGAAGCCGATGAATACCATTAGTTGTTAACCCGGCAACCAAATAGAAGATTTGCTGCGCATAGCGAACGTGCTCACGCTTGAAATACCCCGAACCCGCTCCGGCATCGTTGCAATGCGCTCCATGCACGATCGAGCCCTCTCGATCAGCGCAGTCGCGGTCTTTGCGATTGGGCCGGAGCGGATCGTCGTCTTCAGATCGCGGTTCAGATATTCGTCAGGGTTGAGTTCCGGGGGGTACGGCGGCAGGTAGAACAGTTCGATGGCCTTGGCGTTCTCGGCAACCCATGCACTGACGAGCTTGGAGCGATGCACGCGGAGGTTGTCGACGATGAGGAAGACCTTCGGGCATCCCATCGGGGTCAAGCGCGCAGGACTTCGGTGGTGATGCTGTTGGGGTTTTGGAGGATGTGATCGGAGTTCGGTGCAGCGTTATCCACGGCCGCCCGCCAGACTGTGGCTCGTTCATAAGCAGGTGGGCGGCCGTGGATAACGCGTCCGGTCTGGCATGGCGCTCATTCCGTCTTCCCCTTTCCTGATTAGCAATGAATCTCAGCCATCCGAATCAAGCGCTGTGGTTGCGGCGCGCAGGTGGCGGTAGCCACGAGCAATCGCGTATGCAAGATGCGCAGATCGAACCGGCGGTTGAATCGATAGGTGAACGCGGCCAGGTAGCGGGCCGCATATTTTCGGAAGTCGACTGCATGGTACTAACTTTCCTGTTTGTAATGTCAACTTCTGCCTAAGTGATTAGCACATAAGAAACAAGCGCTTAAATCGTTGGCGAGTGCGACACTACTTCCTGAAAAGTTAGTAACTCCCACTCAGGCAGGTCTTGAGGTTGCCAAGCACGGTGTTGATCCACTGGAACTCGGGCAAGTCCTTCGGTTTGCGGCCGCCGACCACCCGAGTTCGACACTTTTTCACGCAAGCCATTGATATTCCACAACCCGATGGTGCGGTTTTGGCACTACAAGCTGTTTCGGGTGGGTGTCGGTAGGCGGACGGTGTCGAAGAGTTCCTTCTGTTCCTGGCTCAGGTTTGTGAGCCCGGACGCCGATTGGCGCTGATGCAGGGTGACCTTGTGAAGCTGGATACGGCGAGCGATTTCAAGCGCCCGCTCGGGTGAATGGGGGCTTGCGCGGTCTTTCAGGCGCATGCGCAGCACCCGATAGAGCACCAGGGCCAGAAAGCAGATCAGGGCGTGCGCACGGATGCGCTCGGGTAGCCGATGAAACACGGGCGCGATCTCGATCTCCGACTTGAGCACCCGGAACCCGCGCTCGATGTCGGCGAGTGCCTTGTAGCGGGCGATCAGTTCCTGCGCCGGGAGATCGGGCACATTGGTCACGAGTACCAGCTTGCCATCCATCAGTTTCGCGCGTGCCAACGCCTTGCGGTCGATCGCGTAGGTGAAGAGATCGGACTTCAGATCCACCTTGATGACCGAGGCGAGCTTCGCCTCGCAAACCGCCTGATAGAAGCGCGCCTTGGCGCCGCTGTCCGAGAGCTTGCGGCCGCGATAGCTGCGTCCCTCATCCTGCTCATCGAGTTTGCCCGCCAGGCGCTTGGCTTCGTGCTCGAGCGCCTTGATGCGTTCATCGCGCCGGGCGCCGAGTTCGGCCGCCAGGTCGGGCCGATGCGCGACCGCCAGTCGAAGGCCCTGCCACTCGAATTCGCCGAACACCTCAGCGCTTGCGTTGCGGCAGCTGTCGCGGTGAAAGGCGCCGAGCAACTCATCGAAGTCAGCATACCGGCGCGCCGGAACCGCGAGGATGAATTCCAGGGGCCGGCCTTGCACCTCGATCTGCTTGACCGCCTCCAGATTATCCAGCGAGAGCAAGCCGCGATCGGCCACAAGCACTACGCGCCGGATCGCGAAGCGACCGAGCACCTTCTCGATGGTCGGCACCAGTGTGTGCGTCTCGGCCGCGTTGCCGGCGAACACCTCGTGGTGGATCGGCAACCCCTCGGCGGTCTGCACCACACCGAGCATCACCTGTCGGGCGATGACGCCTTCCTTGGCCATGCCGTAGCGGCGCAGTTCGCCGGCCACCTCGGTACTGCCCTCGGCGCGAATGGTGGTGAGGTCGTAAAACACGATCGACAATTCCTGGTCGATCAACGGGCGCAGCAATCCTGCAAGGCTCGACTCGAGCGCTTCCACGCAATCAACCACCGTGTCCATGGTGCGCAGCAGACGCTGATGGGTCACCGTCTCTGGCGCCACCTCCGGCACCAGTGCCCCCTCGAGCCAGCGCGCGATGCCCAGCTTCGATTCCGGATCGCACAGCCGATTGAATACCATCACCCGCAACATGCGCTCGGCATCGAACTGGCGCCGAGGACGCAGGATGCGTCGAAACGCATCGGCAAAACCCAGCTCCTTCCACAGCGCGGTCAGCATCCACGTGTCGCCGACGGACAGCGCCGGTGCGAAGGCCACATCGCCCGTGCCTTCATCCATCGTCGGGCGACCCGCCGCGCGCAAAAGCCCATTGATCAGCGCGTTGTTCTCGCCCGCGCGCACCGTCTCGATGCGTCCGAGCGTGGCGATTACCCGCTGCCGTGGCGTGCCGCCGTCGCGGAAGGACTCGACGAGCTTGACGTACTGCCGGCCGGCCGAGGAAGTGATCTTGACGAACATGTCGTCACACTACCCCGCAGCTCTACTTCCTTCAAGGGGCTATGCGAAAATACGTGTCACTACATAGCATTCCGGTCTGCAGACCCTAAATCATTGATTCGTCGGAATTCAAGGGGCTAAAAACGTCCGCAAATCGGCCCGAAGTGTCGAACTCGGGCGACCACGGTCGGCTGATGCGTGCAGCCTGCCGTGGTCACTGCACCGAAGCAGGCCAACCCATCGGAGAACACGGTGCTGTCCGGGGCCAGATGCGTCTTGGGGTCAACTCAGAATTCGGAACTCAAAGCACGCTAGCGAATGCGCGATTCAGCAACGGCGCGGCTTTGAGCGTCGCCAGTTGCCGCTTGAAGTGGCATCGCAGCCGTTTTCGGAACTCGGCAGTCGTGGCCGCTCGAGGCGAGAACGGTTTTCGAGAGTGGCATGATATAGGCCAGCACGGGCGCGGACTGCGTTCTCACGGCCGCTTTTCGCAAATGATCGTTTGCGACCAAACTTGGCCATGCCATAGACCTATCGTACGATATATTCCGAATTCTGGGGTGACCCCTACTATTCACCGAGCGAACCGGGCATGAGCATCCACGCCAGCGTACCGTGCTCGGGAACTATAGGGGCCTTCTCACCGCGATGGGCTGCGATGAGGCCGGGCAAGAAGCGGCCATCGATGCGCTGGTGGAATCAGTCAAACAAAGGGGCAATCTGTAGGCGGGCAAACCGCATGGGGTGTGTTGTGAGAAGAGCCGACCTCCTCGCCTATCCGCTGAAGGAAGATGATCGGATTCGGCCCAAACGATTGCGGATCGGTGCTGAATAGATCGGCTCCACTGTACATCCCGTTAGCCCGAGCGGATATCACCAAGAAATCGGTTTCTTGAATGGCCACATAGGGGCTGCGGATTCAACCGGTCGATGCAACACACTAGATGCTGCGTACGCAGCAGGAGTGAAGCGCCATCATGGAGACTCGGGGTCAGGGCTCATATCGTTACATCAGGTGGATTTCAACTTGGCTTAGTGGCCGGCGGATTTGGCGGAATGCTGCCCAACCGCGTACCTTCTCAACGACAGCTTTCTGACCAGCAAGCCGCCAAAGTGCTTGCGAACGTCATGTGTCAGCAAGGGGTCGAGACGACTCGTCGGCGCGCGGCGGCTTAGGGGACGCGAATATCCAGCGGCGCCTTTCCGGCGATGAACCCGAGTAGGCGTCGGTCGCAGACCGACCC
>Ga0268298_10001951_pt1 | contig 23254 bp, 12 predicted proteins | sample WWTPWeurt_MetaG_FD_194462 | JGI IMG/M metagenome (GOLD analysis project Ga0268298, IMG submission 194462) | Activated sludge microbial communities from WWTP in Nijmegen, Gelderland, Netherland - WWTP Weurt | ecosystem: Engineered > WWTP > Aerobic digester > Activated sludge | place...
CTGTCACATCCTGATGAATTAATTGTTTTGTATGGATACGTTCCACTTTGTGTATACTTTACATTGTTCCAGCTGTACTCATCGCAACTTGTACGATTGCTTAACGATTGATTTGAATTTGAAATAGTCAGTTGCAAAGTAGCAGTGCTGTCACATCCACTTGCATTTTGTGTTTGAAAAGTATATGTACCGCTTTGGGTATAGGTCTTTCCATTCCATACATAGCGGTCGCAAGTGGTGTGCACCGTATTCGAACTGTTGGATTTATGGATGGTTAGTTGCAGGGTAGTGATGCTGTCGCAGCCTTCGGAACTTTGTGTCGTATCCGTATAAATTCCTGATTGACTGTAATTGCGTCCATTCCATTGATAAGCATCACAAGAAGTTTGAACTATGGTTTTATTGATCTGAGAATTTATGCTCAGATTTAATTGCACCACACTGTCACAACCGAATTGATTGACGGTGTCCAGTGTGTACACACCACTCTGTGTATAGGTCCTTCCATTCCAAACAAATGAATTGCAGGTTTCGATTTGCACACGGTTGGAATCGGAATAGTGAAGAGTGAGTTCTAAAGTTACAGTGCTGTCGCAGCCGAAACTATTTTTTGCTTTGTACGAATAGATTCCACCGGTATCGTAGGTTTGTCCATTCCAGCTGTATGCATCGCAAGCAGTGTGTCTGATGTTTGTTGCATTGGATTTAAGGATCCTTAAATCCAGGTTAACGATGCTGTCGCAACCAAATTGATTAATGGTGTCAAAGCGATAAATGCCCGTCTGTGTCAAGGTCTGATGGTTCCAGAAGTATGCATCGCAAGTTTGAATGGATTGATTGATGTAAATGGTATCAGCTGTCTTAAGATCCAATATCGTAATTAAACTATCACATCCTCTCACAGAACTTAGCTTGCGATAATACTTACCTGCATCCACGATGCTGGTATCCACAAACCGATAAGAGGATCCCTTGCAAATCATTGCATGAATACTGTCAATCTTCGGAAGATCAATTGTACGGGAAATATTATCCGTGTAATCACATTCTGCTTGCAGAAAATCTTTATCTCCAAAGGTGCCCGGGGTATTGCGTACCGAGTTGATCACCATAAACAGATCTGAAAGATTGCCGGCAGAAAATTTAAATTCCAGATTCAGCAAACTGTCTCCCGGATAAATGGATCTCAGCGTATAATAATGGCCGATCAATGTTCCGGCAACGGTAGGATCCCCGTCAAAAAAAGAAATCGCCAGATTGGAGTCTGCCGCCGCAGAAGCATCCTTGCGATTGAATAAATCAAAGGTGATGGAGTAAAGTCTTGTGATGGGATCGTAGTTTATGCATTGAATCTTTCCGGTCAAACTTGCAGCGGGTCTTTTGTAATAGCCATTGGAATCCAGCAGGGATTCCTGTTGCATGAAGTTGTTGTATTTCCCATTCCCATACGTCGCCTGATTCTTCTGGTAACGCGGCACTGTAAGGTCGTCGTTGATGAACAGTGGGTTGTAGGCATACTGATTCCAGATGCCGCGGGCAGGGGCCCATTGGTCTCCTTTTGGTGGTCCGAATACGGTAATTCTAGCGTTCCTGTATGGAGGTGGATCGGTACATGTTATACAAATCTTAATGTCACCACTTTGATTATAGTCTGCAATAGTAGGCAATTCTCGAGCAGTTACAGAATAACATTCAATTTGATTAATAATTTTTGGATTGTTACCTTCTCCAGAAAAAATGCTTATTCTATTCATATCTCTATGGATGAACTCCTGCTTACCATCGCCATTAATATCAAGTAAGCTGACTCCACAGACACCTGAAGTATCCGTCGTATTTAACATCCAATCAAGGTTTAATTGTTGTGAACCATTGAACCTAAAAGAGAACATCTTTTTAGAGATATTTACAAGAATGCTTGGATTGCCAATACCATTTAAATTGCCAATAGATGCATTGGAGAGTTGAAGAGCATTTGGAAATATGACATATCCAATCAAGCTAAGATTATTATTATCTAAATAATATGCATATAAAATAGGATCTTTATTCCGGTTTGTTGCAGATACAATCACATCCAATATCCCATCAGAATTGATATCTGCAACACTGGTCGTTCCATCTTCAATGGTACCGTTGAATAGAATATTGTTTGCAATCATTGTGTTTCCTGTCACTCCATTTGGGTTAGTAATGATTACCTTATAAATACTGAATCCGGCCGCTAATTCCAAATCACTTGTATCAGAATCCAGATTGGCTGCAACACTAATAGGAAAATACGATCCAATTGACAATAAGTTGAAACCTAGCCCATTATTGCCACCATCTACTAACTTTTTACCGGTTAAACCATTAAAGATTTTATTTGAGTTATATACTTCTGGTATTCCATCCTTATTAAAGTCACAGATTCCAATAGTTCCAGAACGAGCATTTATGTTATTAACTGCGTTCACAGTGGTGTCAGATATCCAAAGAATTGAACCATTCACACCATAACAAATAAGTCTGTCGCTATCAAAATTATCGGGATTTGCAGGATTTCTAACTGTTTGCGTTATAATTTCTGGAGAATTATCTCCAACCAAATCAACGAGTAAAATACTATGACTACTAGCGTCAACGGTACTTATTGGAAATTTTATTTTTGTAGTCCCAGAAATTAAATCTATAATAAAAATAGAATCACCTCTTCTTGAGATTGTGATAAGTTCCGATTTACAATCCCCATCAATATCAACCAATAATTGTATAGAACCATCAATAACTTGATTAGAAAGTTCTAATTTTTTTTCAATTCTGGTAGCGATTGGGGTGAATTTTTCCATCTTATAGCAATGCCTAGAGTCTGGATAAATAAAGCAATGTTGTGATTGAACAGCTTTTATAGAAATTAAAATGATTACAACCAATAAATTATAGAATTTCATTCTTGTTCAATAAAAATTTTAATTAGTCTTAAAAAAAATTTAAAAATCTGGAGAGGATTAAATGTCAATTAATCCTCTCCAAATGAAATCAATTAATGATTAATAAATTTTATTAATCTATTTTCAGTAATTCCATCTGAATACTTTAGGAAATAAATACCAGAAGGTATTTCCAAATTTAAGCTGATTGATTTTCCATTAAACGAAGTAGAATACAACAGTTTGCCATCCACACCCAGAATATCCATTGTGGTATATTCAAATCTGGAATATATCCTGAACACCCCATTTCTTGTCGGATTGGGAATGATTAATATGTCAGGAGCATTCATCGACTGTTTTGATCTTGAAGAACTTCCTTCCCCATAATTATCCCCATCACAATTCAGGTAGGGTACATAAATTTTTTTAAGACAAGCTTGGTTACTGCAGAGATAAACGGTCAAGTATATATCTTCGGTAAAAGTTCCTATGGAACCTGAAGGGAGACTTCCTGTACGGTTATTTAAATTGGTCGAGTCCATTGGTGCTGCTACGGAATTAGATCTGTAACATAAACTGCCTGATCCTGGATTTACTATTTCTAATCCAAACGAAAATTCCTCATCCTCACATTGATAATATCTTACATAAGCTTCAAGATTGCATTCGCTTCCGGAAGAACAGGATTTTGGTGGACAGATTAAGAATTCTGAAATACAGTTAGGATCTAAATCTTTTGTTTCTAACTTTATTTTAATACATCCACCAGAAATTGAACCTGCCGAAATGGTATGTGGGTTATTATAACTGAAATCATTAACGTAACTAGTATTCTTATAAAGCGCGTAATCTCCACTATATCCTAATCTATCAACATATAGAGTAAATTTCCAGGTATCATCAGTTGGAGTAGATGAGGTTTCATCTTTACAAGTAATTTCGTTGATTTCGGTTTTATTCAAATAGCTGCAAGCTCCACAGAAATCCGGTGGCTCGATTCCATCTGTAAAATCGCAATTTGCAATATCTACTCTTATTTCCCAGCTTCCCTCCTGAATTAAAAACGGACCTAAAACTAATATGCTATCAACCGATCCGCTTCCAAGTGTATAAACGCCTGATTCACCATCATACGGATCATCAAGCGCTCTTTTAATGGTCCAGCTTTTGCCATAGGTATTGTCTATCTCTAAATAAACATAATAATAGTCATCTGACAACAAATCAGAAGTTCCGTTATCATAACAATTACCTCTGGTTGCGCTAATTACGATGCCTTGAAAATCATCCGTACATATTTCTATCGTATTGGTAAGTACGGTTGGCAATTTGATTGTGCCATCACTAAAATACAACTCTACAAATAAGGGTCTGCAGGTATCGATTAGAAAACTATCATTGGATAATATAAAACAGAATGTATGGTAAGTAGTATCAATGGATACTTCGTAGATTGTAAAATTTGGTACTTTAATAGAATCTAATCTCCACTCCCCACAAATAGAGGGTATAGTATAATCTCCACAAATTTTAATTGAATCTCCATCACAGGTATAATGATCAATGCCCAATCCTGTCTCGTCAAGTGGATGGTCATATAAATTTCCGGAACCCAATGCACTGCCTGTGCATTCTTCGCATATTCCATCAATGTAGGCATATCCTATATGATCTCCTATTCCACAATCGGATGCCATTATTTCCAGGGTTGCAATTTGGTCTATTTGATCCTGAGGAATTTTTACCCGATGACAGGCCCAATCAAGTACCTTAATCGGTACAAATGGGCAAATAGAATCCGAATAAGTTTCAGGACAATTTAATAAATCTGAATCGAAGCAAAGATCATAAGATGGAGCCAAATCACATTTAATGCTGAAGAATGGTTGGTCGTCATTGTGTACTGGATTCGTAGGATATTCCAATACTGCTGCATACCATACGGTAAATTCTCTATTTTCCTCCGTTACTTTAAATCTTTTTGTTAACTTGTTTACATCTTGAGAACCATTGCAACTCATGCTCCCATCATGTCCATATTTATAATTGATTCTAGCTGCCTTACTCCCAAACTTAGTTTGATTTATACCAACTAAATTATCCGTTCCAGAGGATACTATTTCAAATCTACGGGAACTGGGCAAAGATGTTGAAGTAAAAACTGTTGGCACTCCTGAAACCACAGGGATGCACGAATTACTGCCTTTCAAAAAAGATCCTGCAGCTCCAAAGTAGTATAAAAAATCATCCTCAAATCCTCCATTGTCGCAGATGAGTGTATCCTGGGCACTAAGCCTTGCAGTACTGCTGATCATAAAAAATATAATTTGGAAATTAAGAAATGCTAACGATATGAGGATATTTAATTTGACATCCCCTGTTTTTGTTTTATGATTATTCTGAATTAAATAATATGCTTTCATATTAATCAATTTTAAGAAAGTTAAAAATAAGAAAATAATGCGGATATGCTGCTATCCTTCGCCATAACTCATCCACAGGATTATATGGCAGATTTCCGAAATCAATCCAGCAATCTTGATTTCTGGTACACCGTTTTCATAGGCAGGGTGTTTATGAAAGTATGAACAATGATTTAATTCTACATAGTTCTTTCAACATTCTTCTCCTTTCATCAGCGGAAACACTGATTTTAGAAAATTAAGGGAATACCCGTATTGATTTTGTATTTAGTTATGAACTTATAAATTCATCACACTTAGTTCCCCGTCAACTGTCTGATCCATGATTTTTGGGATGCATGGGATGGGTGAGATCGAGATGATGGTATTTTTTACAATGGTCAAGAATATTACATCTTCAATCCATTCAAAAGAAAAAAATATTCCTTCCCACAAATCCCAGTTCAGACAATATTCCCAACAATCCCATAAATCCCAGTTCAGACAATAATCCCGTTGACTGTCTGAACCATGATTTTTGGGATGCATGAGATTGATCAGATTGAGAGGATGGAATATTATTAAATCTTGAGGATGTTTCAACTTCAATAAATTCAAAAGAAAAAAATATTCCTTCCCATAACTCCCAACAATCCCATAAATCCAAGTTCAGACAAAATGCCCGTCAACTGTCTGAACCATGATTCTTGGGATGTATGTGATTAATAAGATCGCGATGATGATATTTTAGACATGGCCAAGAATATTACATCTTTGAACAATTCAAAAGAAAATAATATTCCTTCCCAAAACTCCCAATAATCCCACAAATCCCAGTTCAGACAATATTCCTTCCCACAACTCCCAATAATCTTATAAATCCCAGTTCAGACAAGAGAGGCATCGTGTGAATGACTATGGAATAGTTGCTACTTTAACATTGTGCCTATTCTGTCCATTCCAGGAGGGCATTGGTCGAAACAAAGCAGCCGCAATGGATGAAAATCCCTAATATTGCGTTAGTTTATCATTAATCTATGAAAAAGTTTTTTCTAATTTGGGTGCTCGCTCCACTGGCCACACAGGCTCAGGAACAATGGAGTCTGGTCAAATGCATCCGTCAGGCACAACAAGAAAATCTGACTTTACAATCCGGGAGGGTCAACGTACTCAGCGAAGAAATCAATCTGAAGGAAAACAGATACAAGAGGTTGCCGGACCTGAACGGTAACATCAACATGGGCTGGAGCATTGGCCGCAACATTGACCCCACCTCAAACGACTTCATCACCCAGGACATCCTCAATGGAAACTACGGGCTCAGCAGTTCCGTCATTTTGTTTCAGGCAGGACTGGTGAATAAAAGTATCAACCAAAGCAAAATCAATCTATCCGCAAGCAAGGAGGAATACCAGCAAACATCCAACGACATTGCCCTGCAGGTTGCCAGCCAATACCTCAATGTGTTGCTTGCAGACGAACGGCTGGAGATCGCCGGAAAAAATCTTGAAGCCATCCGACAGCAAATGGAACAAATCCAAAAAATGATCAGTGCAGGAGGCAGACCTGAGGCAGACCTGTACGAAATTAAATCCCAGGTAGCCCGCTCCGAACAAGGAGTGGTCAGTGCAGAAAATGCACTCGACCTGGCATGGCTGTCTCTGAAACAATCCCTTCGGCTGCGGTCAGACCTGGAAATGAGCCTTGAGCCTCTTTCAGAAGAACAGCTGCGCAATCTGGAATCAGAATCCTACACCTATGAGAATCTATATGAATATTCCTCTGTGAACCAACCGGGAATGAAGGCCGCCAAATTGCGACTCGAAGCAGCCAAACTCGGTGAAGGCATGGCACGTGCGGCATTTTATCCATCTTTATTTGGAAACATATCAGCAGGTTCTCGTTATTCCAATGTAAAACTACCCAGCTCCTACAACATCATCGGCAGCAGGGCCATCCCCGGTATCCGTATTGATGGCAAAGATGTGGTATTTGAAGAACCTCTCGTCATTGGAACCAATGAAAAGGCCATCCCATTTAAAGATCAGTTCGATCAATATTTAGGTTATAGTTTCAGCATATCCATGAACATCCCAATTGCCAATAATTACCGCAACCGGGCCAATGTAAAACGCGCTAAACTTGCCTCAGAACGCAGCAGAATAAATTTTGAAACGCAAGGCCTGAATCTTAGCCAAAACATCTCACAGGCCATCGCAAATGTCAAGGCAGCCATTAAGGAATATGATGCCGCCAACAGCGCTTATGAAGCTGCGAGATCTTCTCAAAATTTTACACAAAAGAGATTCGAAATAGGTGCTACTAATTTGTTCGAATTAAATCAATCTCAAAATAATTTACAGACCGCAGAATTGAGCTTGCTGATTTCAAAATACGACCTGATATTCAAACAAAAAGTGCTTGACTTTTATGCAGGAAAAGAAATAAAATTGTAGACCGCCTTAAGCTTCTCCTTGCTGTAATCTTGGATCCATTAATCGCTGACAAACATCGGAAATTAATAATCCCAACAAGGTCATCCCTGCAGCGAGCATAAATAATCCATGCACCACTGGCCAATCCCGGTAATGAATCGAGTTATATAAAAGTCTTCCGCTACCGGGAATGCTAAAAATGGTTTCGATCAAAATCGAACCACTGATCAGAAATGGCACTGCCGAAGCTATCCAGGCCAAGACAGGAATCATGGCATGCGGAATCAATTCATGCCTAAGCCCATCCAACTCCGAAATACCGCTGCTTTTGGCCCGCATCCAAAATCGTTTTTGAAAAGCATTCTCCAGTCCCTTTCTAAACAAATTGTATATGACCGCCAAAGAAGGAAATACAAGCGCAACGATCGGCAAAATCCAAAAAGTGGGTTGATGCATCCAAAGTGCAAGAGGATCCGAGCCTTCACCAACCTCCGGAATAGCAGGAAACCAATTGAAAAAATCTGGATTTGAAAAAAATATCAACAACAGACTCCCGAACCAAAACACCGGAAAAGCATGCAGTGCAGTGAGGCCCATATCCATGAATTTTCTGAATTTCTGATTTTTGGATCGCGTGACCAGAAATGCCAACCATAATCCTAAAACAAAAATGAGCAATACAGCAGGAATTTGCAAAGCCATTGTCCATTGTATGGCGCGGAGTATTTTCTGTTGAACAGGTATCCCATCCCTAAGGGATTCTGAGGCATGCCATAACCATCGATGATAGAGATTGTGTGTTCCATTCCATTTGAATTCCGGCATCAAAGAATTAATTGCACGGATGCTGTCGGCTTTCTTTTCAGGAATGAATCCAAAATAAAATAAAGGCAAGATTGTCTTAACATTTTTGGTCTGTTCTGGATCGGGTGCATCTTCTTCTCTGCTCATGTCGTCGTAGCTCCCAGGAATGTTTTGAATCATCCAATGCCCGATCAGTCCAATACAAAGCATCAGGATACATGCATTCAACAATCGCCTGAGGATAAAAATCAGCATCGCATTAACGTAACTTGATCAAATTTTCTGAATATCCCGGTCTGCGAGAAGTGGCTTGCAGGGAAATCCTCTTGTTATACACCAACCGTTCCAAAGGTGCAAATAAAAATATCTGTGCCTGCTCATTGTACAACAGTTCCTGAAACTTCAAATAAGCAGCATCGCGTTCTGTTTCAGAAGTTGCATTGCGAATGGCTAAAATCAAACTGTCGGAAAGTGCCGTGGCAAAACCTGATTTATTAAATCCTCCTGCTTTGGTATTGGATGAATGCCAGGCCTGATAGGGATCCCAAAGAGATGGGGATTGACGCGCAGCCATGGTAGCCAATTCAAATTGATGTGCATTCATGTCCTTCATCATCATCGCGGACTCCTTGCTGACCAATTCTATTTTTACGCCAATTTTAGTAGCTTCTTCCTGCAGCAGAATACCAATGTTTTTTCCAATTTCTTTGCCGGAAATAAATAAATTCAACGCCAACTCTGTTTGCCTACCTTCGATTAATTTATCCAGTGTACCGTTGCCGTTGCTGTCTTTCCAGCCTGCCTCCGCCAACAATTTAACCGCCTCCTGAGGAGAAAATCCGACAGGTTTTAGTGAATGATTGTAATAAGATTTGGAAGGATTTACCGGACCCACAATTCTGCTTGCAAGTCCATTGAATTGTGTCTGAATGAATTTGTCCAAATCAAGCAATTTGGCCAGGGCCTGACGTACAGATTTATCCTTTAAAATAGGATTACGGTGATTAATTTCGAGATAATAATATTGTGATAAAGATGGATTTGCAAATTCAAACTGATCGGCAGAATTATTTTTTAATTCGTCGTATTGTTTATGACTTAATCCGGTAAGCAAGTCAATACTTTGGTTTTTCAAAGCTACCACTGCAGCGGCTTCGTCCGGAATGACAACATATTGAATTTCCTTTGGATATGCTGCAAGTAAGGGATATGCGCTGGCCAGACTGTCTCCCCACCAATTTGCTTTCTTTTCCAAAACAATCCTGGTTCCGCTTTCCCAGTTTTTCAATCGGTAAGCACCGCAACCCTGAATTTTATTTTTACAGAATTCTGCACTTTGGTATTCTGCAGCAAAACGATTCAACAGATCCCATTCTGCAGGATTGTAGGATGCAGAATCTTTGGTTGTCAAATCGGGAATGGTAAATTTATCCATCATTTGAGCCGGATCGTAGACATGGGCAGGATACAAGCAATAATTCCCGCTCATTTCCTGACCCAGCATATAATTTTTTCGAACAAGGATGCTGAACTTTTTGGGATCGGCAGAGTCCATTTTGAAATCCACAATATTTTTGAAAAATCCGCGCCAGGTCCCATTTTTTAAAAGAGGATTTAATGCCGCTTTGATGGTAAAGGCCACATCCGATCCTTGGACCGGACTGCCATCATCCCACACGGCTTGTGGATGCAACTCATAGCTATAGGCAATAATACTGTCGTTTATACTTTGTGCCGGGCCCATGTTCTGCACCAGCATTGGGGAAAGTTCCAGTTTGTCGGGATGATACTCAAACAAAGGTGGCATGATCAGTACTTCTATCTGAGTCGCGAGAGAGGACTGTGAGATGACCGGATGCAAGCAATCGGGTTCTTCAGCGATTCTTATTTTTAAGATAAGTTCCTTTTCTTTGGGTTCTTTTTTGCAACTGATAAAAAGACAGATGAAAAGTAATAAAGTCGTTAGAGCGTGGATTCCTGGAGAAAACTTAATCATCGGGAGAATTGTTTGTAACGCACTAATGTAAAGCTTAATCATGATTTCAGATACAGAATTGAAAAACATTCTCATTGCAGGCGGAAGCGGCATGATTGGAGAGGCTTTGAGCAAGTTCCTGGCAGATAATGGCTATAACATCAGCTGGCTGAGTCGTACCAAACGGGAAAATGCACCCTACCCCATTTATCTTTGGAATCCGGATCAGGAATATGTAGACCCTGCAGCATTTGACAACAAGCCCATTCTGATCAATCTTGCCGGAGAAAGTATTGCGAAATGGCCCTGGACCACCGGTCGCAAAAAAAAGATACTAAATTCAAGGTTGCAGGCCATCAAAGCATTGAGAACCTGTATGAAGGAACTGGACCTCCGGCTTCCTTTGATCCTGAATGCAAGCGCCATAGGGATATACGGACATAAGCCTGGTGAAGTATTGTATGAAAAGTCCATGCCAGGATTTGAAGGATTTTTGGCTCCAACGGTCAATCATTGGGAGTTCGAAGCATGTACCTTGGAAAAATATTGCGACCGACTTACCCGGATTCGCATCGGACTGGTGCTGTCCAACAAAGGCGGTATCTGGCCAAAATTATTCCTCACTCAAAAATTCAGAGTCTTCAATTGGTTTGGGAATGGGCATCAGATTTATTCCTGGATTCATATGGATGATTTATGTCAGGCTGTATTATTCCTTATTCAGGGAAAAGATTTAGACAAGGTGGTAAATCTGACCGCACCCTATCCGGTGGAACTAAAAAAAATCATTGAATTAATAATCTCGTATCAACCAAAATCTTGCTTAAGTTTCGGGATTCCAAAGTTCTTGCTTAGAATTTTTCTAGGCGAATTTTCTACCATGCTCACCATGGATAACCACGTCCTCCCTGAAAGTCTGATGCGACACAATTTTAGATTCAAATTTCCGGATATCTACAGTACGGTGGATGCGTTGATGAAAAATGACTGAACGATTTTCGCAAAGTTAAATAAAGCACAACAGTGCTTCAAGTGAAGGACTTGTCCGCCTTCTGGCGGAAGCGCTAAACGGTTAATGAGAGAATTTGAAAATTGTAGATAGATTTCTTCTTATCCTTAATTTTATTCCAGGGAATTAAAATTTCTATTGTCTTGCCATTATAAGGAATCTTTTCACCAGGATTGGTCATTTATTTTGCCAATTCCATCAATTATTTAGTACTATTGGTCCTCTTATGTTGGAATGTATGGATATGAACAATTCATTTAGTTTGAATCAGGTTACTTTTGTCGTCCATTCCTGCTTTTTCAATAAAGCAAAGAATATATTTTAACGCCAACCGATGTCTCTAAATATCCCAATTATGTCCAAAGCTAAAAATTATCTGTTTATGCATCATATTAAATCAGGATTCATCACCCTTGTTTTTCTTTTGTTCACAAGCCAGTTATTTTCCCAGGAAACCACCCTCTTTGGCATTGTAAAAGATGCCAAAAATAACGCAGTCCTCGAAGGGGTAAACGTTGTCATGAAAGGTGGCGGTGCAGTAGCAAACACAAATGTATTGGGAGAGTTTTCCATTCAGGTACCGAATAAGTTTCCTCTTTCTCTAACCTTCAGTTATTTGGGGTACAGCATTTTGGAATTGAATGTTAACGAACCCGGAGTAATTACAGTTTTACTCGAACCGGAATACAAGGAATTGAATGAGGTGATGGTCGTAAGTGGCTATACCGTGCAAAAGAAAAGTGAATTTTCAGGTGCTGTCTCCAAAATAGGTTCCGAAGAATTGTTGAACAGACCGGCTTCCAGCTTTGATCAATTGCTCGGTGGACGTGCTGCGGGAATAGAAATTCTCCAGCCATCCAACATCCTCAACAACACACCTATCCTTAGAATACGCGGTATAAACTCCATCACCTCCGGAATTTTTCCCCTGGTAGTTGTGGATGGGGTGACTGTTTTCGTAGGGTCTATAGGTGGATTTGTAGGAAACAACCCGTTGTCTGACATTAATCCAAGTGACATCCAGACCATAGACGTTTTGAAAGATGCATCAGCAGCAGCAATCTTCGGTTCGCGTGCTGCAAATGGTGTGATGGTGATTACCACCAAAAAAGGAAAAAAAGGAAGAGTCAAAATTAATTACGACAGTTGGGTGAGCAGAAGTACACCTTACAATTTACCTGAATTGTTGAATGCAGAAGATTATGTCACCATCAAAAACGAGGCGATGGTAAATTCAGGCAGAGCTCCGGGATATTTTCTGATGAAAAATCCGGATGGCTCTACAGTGAATACCAGTTGGTATGATGTTGCCTACAGACCTGGATGGTCACACAATCATAATTTCAATGTATCCGGTGCCAATAATTCAACCAATTATTTTTTCTCCTTCGGCTATACAGATCAAAATAATTTCATTCGCTACAACAGCTTTGAAAGATATTCCACCAGATTAAATATCGACAATCAGATTAACGATTACATTAAAATCGGAGCTAACCTATCCTACAGTAATGGATTGAATAAAGGACCAAACACCGGTGCCATTGCAAGCAATACCCTTGCTTCATCTTCTTACAATTCTGAATACATTACCAATGAGCCTCTGGCGCGTATGACATTTGTATTACCACCAAATGTGCCGGTATACAATGCAGATGGATCTTACAGCATTCAGAATGGAAACAGTGTGGGATATGGTCTGAACAATCCAAGTACCATCGGAACCATCAATGCATACAACCTTGCACTGGTACAAAAACTGGATGTCAATACCTCTGAGAACAATACTTTTTTGGGAAATGTATTTGCTGAATGGAAGATCTTAAATAACCTTACGTTCAGAACCAGTTATGGTCTCAACAATCTTCAGGTGCAAAACAAATCATTTCTCAATCCATTGCACGGAGGAGGAGCCAGTGCCAACGGAAGTGCCACCAATGTTTTTTCCAAATATTACCGCGCGGATTGGGTAAACACTTTAAACTACAACAAGGCTTTTGCAGATGTACACAACCTTGGATTGCTTGTAGGTTATGAAAGAATACACACCACCATCGATTCCTGGGGTGCACAGCGTACCAACATTACCGATCCGGATTATTCCAATTATCAGGGTGGATTTGTTAACATAGCACCGATCGGAAATGTATATTCAGAAAACGCACTACTTTCCTATTTTTCAAATCTTACTTATGACTTCGACCGAAGATATTTGTTGAGTTTTAATTTCAGAAGAGATGGATTGTCTGCACTGTCTGCCGGAAATAAATATGGAAATTTTCTAGGTGGATCTCTTGGTTGGAATGTATCCCGGGAAAGCTTCTTTCAGGAATCCTCATTGAGAAATTGGGTCAGCAATTTGAAATTAAGAGCAAGTTATGGAATTGTAGGAAACAGTGAAATTGGTGATTATCCGGCCATCGGAGCTTACACATCTTCCACTTATGGAGGTTCTGCTACACTAAACTATGCCCAGGCAGGAAATCCGGATTTGAAATGGGAGACCAGCACCAAACTTGATTTGGGATTTGATTTGACTTTGTTCAATGATCGACTTGGAATTGAATTTGACTATTATAAAAATTTAATTGATGACCTGATCCTGAAAGCACCACAGGCATTGTCTACCGGTATTCCCGGCGGATTCATTAATGCCAACGTGGGCAGCATGTACAATGAAGGTGTGGAATTAGGCATTTATGGTGTGCCTGTACAGAAAGGAGATTTCAAATGGGACCTTAATTTTAACATGGCTACTTTAACCAACAAAGTAACCTCACTGGTCAGTGATGTTTACGTGCCAAGTATTTTCGGGGTGCAAAACATGACCAGAGTGGGTTATTCCATTGGATCCATTTTTGCTGTTCCGACGGTCGGCGTTAATCCCGATAATGGATTGATGGTGTTTGTCAACAGTGAGGGTAGAGAAGTTCAGTACAATCATATTGGTTCGCCAAGATGGACCTATCTGGATGGAACAGCTGCACCGGCTATCGACAATTATAAAGATGGCGTAATTCAGGGACCATCCCTTCCAAAATTATTTGGTGGAATCAACAACAGATTCACTTATAAAAACTTTGATCTCGATGTGAATTTTACCTATGTGATGGGTAATAAATTATACAACGGAACTAGAGCCACCAATTCAGATCAAAGATATTTTAACAATGGTACATTCATTAAAGAACGTTGGACCACTCCGGGACAAAAAACCGAAATTCAGAAATTATATTACGGCGACAATGTTTCCGCAGGATTCTCTTTTTCAGCTACTTCCAAAGTTGAAAACGGTGATTATTTGAAATTAAAAAACATTGCGCTGGGTTACAAGATACCACTCAAAGCAAGATATTTCAATGGAAAAATTTCTTCTGCACGTGTTTACTTCCAGGCTTCGAATGTATTTACACTGACCAAATATCGGGGATCAGATCCGGAAGTATCCATCAATGGAAATTCCATTCACTCCGGAAAAGATCAGAATGTACCGCCTAATGCACAGGTGATGTCTGTTGGATTAAATGTTGGTTTCTAATTTTTTTATCTATTTGTCAGCAATCATGAAAAATCTAAATAAATTATCCAAAGTTTTTTTGAGTTCCTTTGTTGTTGTGTGCATACTTTTTACTGCGTGCAATGACGATTTCCTCGACACCACTTCCAAGACCAGTGTGGATGAAAAAAATGCTTTCAGCACACCGGGAAAAATTTTAGCTCAGGTGAACAATCTGTACAGCCAATTGCAAAATTCCATTTTCTATGGTGGAAGATTTATTGTATTCAACGAACAAAGGGCAGATGAATTCGGACAGAATGATGGGAATGCGGCAACAGGTTCTGCAGTTTGGAATCAGAATGTTGCTTCTACCAATGAATACATCAACAATGTTTGGGCAGCCGGTTATCGCGCAATTAATTCTGCCAATGTACTAATCCATCAATTGCAACAAACTAAAGTGATTTCAGACAGCCTTGCAAAGCATTATATCGCGGAAGCAAAATTTGTCCGGGCATTGAGTTATTTGAGTTTGCTGCAAACTTATGCAAAGCCTTACAATCTGGACAAGACTGCACTAGGCTTACCACTCAGATTATCGCCAATAACCAGTCTTGGTTACAATGATTTGGCAAGGAGTTCGGTAGAAGAAATTTACACACAAATTATCAAGGATCTCAATGAAGCTGAAGCAGATCTTCCTGTAGCTTATTCCACACCGCTTCTCAATACATCCAGAGCGCATAAGAGTTCAGCCATTGCATTAAAAACAAGAGTGTACCTGAATCAATCCGATTATCCAAAAGTAATGCAGGAAGCTTCAAAACTTGTTCCGGCTGCACCGCCCTACAAATATACTGCCGGGAGTCTTTCACACAATTTGGAAGCTTCCTTTGTGAATGTATTCACAGGAAGCTATACAGGTCCTGAAGCCATATTTTTTATTCCATTTGCCAATTCAAATACCGAAACTCCGGCATCCCAGTTTTCACTGGCTTTTAATTATCTTGCACAACCAATTATTTTTCTAGCCACCTTAGGGGTTGTCAGTAATCCTGCATTATCAGATGCACAAGATGCCAGATCTACATTGATTGGCACAAATGCCGCCAAACAAAAAGTATTGCGAAAGTTTGCGATCACTACTGCGCCTTTTAGAGATTACGTGCCGGTCATGCGCTATGCGGAAGTCCTGATGAATTATGCAGAAGCTGCAACCAGAATGAATGATTTGACAAAGGGTGCTGAATTACTCAAAGCCGTCAGAAATCGTTCCAATCCGAATTATGTATTTCCTGATGCACAAATAAATTCTGCAGATAGTTTGCTGAACAGCATTTGGACTGAAAGAAGGATTGAGTTTTTGGGAGAAGGACTCAGATTGCAGGATTTACAGCGCAATGTATTACCGTTGCCTGCCAAGACGGGCAGCATAGGTACAGCACCTGCTGTTCCTGTCACTGCAAAAAATTACATCTGGCCTATACCGAGTGGTGAATTGTCCACCAACGCATTGTGCCTGCCAAATTAAAATGGGTTAAGTCAAAAATTTAGGGAGAAACCAGTTTTGCGTATTTCGGTATTCACTAAAGTTGAACTAAATTCCATCAAATTGTAATTGTTCTTTTTTGTCTTGACACAAAAAAGAACCAAAAAAAATCAAGGCTGTTTTCATTTCTTAACGCTAAAACTAACTTAAAAAGCTAAACAAAATAAACTCGCCTTAATCATCAGCAATAACTCTAGGCCTTACTGTCATATATCTATTTGCTCATCTGCAAGCAAGCTTTAACAGTATTTTGTTTTGAACGCTTTTTAAATCAGTTTTAGCTAAAATGAAAAAGGCCGGGCTGAATTTCATATTCGATAGCTATATGAAGTATTGGAATCTATTTAATCAGCTATTAAGGATGATTAATTTCTAGTTAATCCCTATAAAATTTATCTGACTCATTAAAATTTGCATAGGGTTTGGTGTGTTAACCAATGAGCAATTCTGCATGGTCATATAAATCCGGATCAGCTTTTTATATGCTGACATTCAAAGGATTTTATGCCTGTACCATTCTTGCCATGTAGAAGCCATCAAACCCACTGTCCGCGGGCGAAACAGCCAGATCCTGTTCCAGTGAAAAAGTAGGATTGTTTTGTAAAAAACGAGCCACCTGCTCCTGATTTTCCGATGGAAGCATGCTGCAGGTAGCGTAAACTAATTTGCCTCCGGGTTTTAGAATTTTGGCATAAGACTGCAGGATTTCTTCCTGATTCTTTTTCATGCGATCGATGTATTCTTTGTTGAGTTTCCACTTGGCATCCGGATTACGACGGAGTACTCCCAATCCACTGCATGGAACATCCAGCAAAAGGCGATCTGCTGTACCGTAAAGACGTTTGATCGTTTTGTTATTTTCAATTTTTCGGGTCTCGATGACCGATACACCATTGCGCCGGGCACGCAGTTTCAGTTCGTTCAATTTCCACTCTTCCGTATCCAAACAAATTAAACTCCCTTTGTTCTGCATCAGGGCAGCAAGATGCAATGACTTGCCCCCTGCGCCTGCACAGGCATCCACTACGCGCATACCGGGCGCCACTTGAAGGAATGGCGCAACCAACTGCGAAGAAGCGTCCTGGACCTCAAAAAAGCCTTTTTTGAAATATTCAGATTTGAATACATTTTTCCTTTGGTTCAGAACCAAAGCATCCGAGTGTGTTTCGGGAGCATGACAGACGATCCCTTCTTTCTGCAAGATTTCTTTGAGTGCGGATCTTTCTATTTTGAGTGTGTTGCAACGAAGGACCACACGGGCTTCTTCATTCAAGGCAGCAAGTTCCCGATCCCAATTTTCCCTAAGCTCCTTTTCCCCCAATGAATCCAACCAGTCCGGCAATGATTCCCGGATGCAGCGGATAGTCTGGGCTTCCTCGTATTTTTTAAAAATTTTTTCTTTGTCGCATTGCTTAAATTCTTCCCAATCCGGTAAAGGAATTTTTTTTAACACCAAATAGCTTTCAAAAATGCGCCAGTTGTTTTTTTGATCTCTGCTGCAGTATTTATACAATCGCCAGTAACGGACCAGATTATAGCAACTCTCGGCAAGAAATGCACGATCACGGGCTCCCCATTGTGGATTAGACCTGAGCAGTTTTTCGATGACGCGATCTGCATATTGTCCTTCAGAAAGAATGCGATCTACTGCATCAATGACAGCAGCTACCAGTACTCGATGTAATTTCATTGTGACTTCATGTTTTCAAACTGGTAACGGCACCAATGTTCGTATGTATGCCCTGCTTTTAACAAAGTCTCGGGAAATTCAGGATGATTCGGACTGTCGGGAAAATGCTGCGGTTCCAGACACACAAAAGATCTTGCGTGATATGTCTCACCATTTTTTCCATGATCTATTTCTGATCCCCAATTGCAGGTATACAACTGCAGACCGGGCTGGCTGGTGTAAATGACCATGCGTCTGCCGGAAATGGGTTCGGACAAAATTGCTGCCGGATCACCTTCCATGGCGCTTTCCTGCAACACAAAATTATGATCGTATCCATTTGTCCATTGCATCAAAGGATGTGGCGTATTTATCCCCAAACCAATCTCCTTTTCCATTCTAAAATCGAGTGGTGTCTGAACTACAGAAATCAGTCTTCCGGTTGGGATGCAATCACGATCAATTTCTGTAATTTGTGCTGCGTTTATCTGCAAATTATGATGGAGTATATCTCCCTTACCACGCAGATTAAAATAAGAATGCGTGGCAAGATTGATCACTGTATCCCGGTCTGATTCGGCACTGTATTTTATGCTTAGACTTTGGTCCGTACCGATAGAATAAGTCACTGTAATTGAAAGGTTTCCCGGATATCCCATGTCTCCATCCGGACTAAGCAATTTTAATATTGCCCTGTTTTCTGCCTGCTCTTCCCAATCCCATGCATGGGATTGAATTCCTTTACTCCCACCATGCAATGTATGAGGTGGAAGATTGATATCTAATTGATAGTTTAGCTGTCCAAGGGAAAATTTACCATTAGCAATCCTGTTGGCATACCTTCCGCAGATGGCACCGTAGTAAGGACAACCACTCAGGTATTCCTCTATGTTGTCATAGCCCGCTACTACATCTGTAAGCTGTCCACTTACATCCGGAACCATAAGTCCAATGAGTTTTGCCCCATAATTGGTGATGATTGCATGAAAGCCATGGGGATCGCCGATCAAATGGGCACTCAGTATTTTTCCTTCTGAATTCTTATGATACTTTTGTAAATTGTGCAATGACTTCAAATTTAAATCCGGTGCAAAGGTATTCAATGATCCTCCAGAACCCTTTATACAGTCTTCAATATTTATTTGTGTTTACGATTCCATTGGTTTGTTTTTGGTCAAGCTACCATATAGAATGGGCATCATGGGCTACCTTACTGTATGCCTTTGGATTAATCCCATTAGTAGAATGGATCATTCCGGCCAGTGGAAAGGCCCACGATTACAAAAGTCAGGATGGTTGGGCCTTTGACACAATTTTGTTTTTGTGCATTCCTGTATTGTTCGGTTTGCAATACAGGGTATTCGACAGCCTTAAAAATCAGGATATTTTCTCTCTGCAAGCCATCGGTTTGATTCTTGGACTTGGGATTTGTGGCGGAGTGATCGGCATTAATGTGGCACACGAACTGGGCCACAGAGCTTCAGTCTGGTACAAATTTGCCGCACATTTACTCTTGCTGCCATGCAGTTTTCTGCATTTTTATCTGGAGCACAATTATGGTCACCACAAACAGGTGGCAACACCCAACGATCCAGCAACTGCCCGCAAAGGAGAGAGTTTGTACCGATTTTGGGTACGCAGCAGTGGACAAGGTTATGTACATGCCTGGACGATAAGTAGGGAATTATACAGACGCAAAGGGAGCATAATACCGATAATGCCAATTTACCATCTGATTATTTTGGGATATTATATTTTAATCGGGTATTTTTTTGGTTGGTCCGGAGTGTTATATCTGGCCATTTCTTCCGCGGTAAGTATTCTTTTACTGGAGACGGTGAATTACATTGAACACTATGGACTGGAAAGAAAGAAATTGCCCAACGGAACGTACGAACAGGTGCAGGCCAACCATGCCTGGGATTCAGAACAACTGATTGGTAGAATTGCCTTGTTTGAATTATCTCGTCATGCTGATCACCATCAGCATTCTTCAAAAACTTACTATCAGCTCAATCCACAAATGGCATCCCACAAATTACCCACAGGATATCCGGGAAGCATGATTCTGGCAGCAATTCCCAGGCTGTGGTTCAAAATAATTAATGATAGGCTAGAAAAAAACACAAAACAGTATCATATTTGAATTTAAATTTTGCATTTTCTTTTCTAAAGAAATGACTTTTATATAATCCATTTTTTCACCTAACTTAACAAAAATGAAACGTAGAATTACCACACTCATTTTTTCATTGGCCCTGGTTGCCATGCTTTCTGCACAAGACCTACCTGTGAATACTCTTACCTTAAAGCCCGTATGGATCAATTATAAAGCCCCCCATAACGACAATAAAGGGATGTTTACGGATTTGACGAGTGCTTTTGAGGTTGGATACAACAGACATTTTGGAAATATGATTTCCTTGGGGGTTCCTTTTAGAATTGGAATTGCCAATTTTCCCATTTTCAACAAAGTAACCAACAGTGTCGATCAATACACGGACAGACAATTTTATACCGGACTGGATGCCTTACTCAATCTGCATTTGTGGAGAGGAAAAGCCATTTCGCCTTTTTTCTATGGCGGCATGGGTGGTGCCTTGCAAAATTTTGACAATTTTTATGTGCAGGCTCCGGTAGGGCTGGGACTTGATTTCAGGATCAGTGATCAGTTTAGTGTCGTGGCCCAGGGGGACTACCGCTATTCGTTCAAGGATGGTTATGACAACTATCAATACGCACTTGGTGTAAGGGCCAATCTCGGTTGCAAACCTAAAGACACCGATAAAGATGGAGTTCCGGATAAAACGGACAAGTGTCCGGAAGTACCCGGAACTGTGATGGGTTGCCCGGATGCAGATGGAGATGGAATTTCCGATATGGAAGACAAATGTCCTAATCTTGCAGGCGTAGTGGAAAACATGGGATGCCCTTCAGACAGGGATAAGGACGGCGTATACGATGTGGACGACATGTGTCCGGATGTAGCAGGTACTTTAAAAGGATGCCCTGATAGTGATCGCGATGGTGTAGCAGATAAAGACGATAAATGTCCTCAAATTGCCGGAACACTGATGGGTTGCCCGGATAGTGACCGCGATGGCATCGCCGACAAAGATGACAAGTGTCCAAATGAACCCGGCCCTGCCTCCAATGCAGGATGTCCGAATGACCGAGATAAAGATGGAGTGGAAGATGCAAAGGATCCATGTCCTGATACCCCGGGTAAATTCAATGGTTGCCCGGATACCGACGGTGACGGACTCGCAGACAATTTAGACAAGTGTCCAAATACTCCAGGTATCGCAGCCAACAATGGCTGTCCTGAAATTAAAAAAGAAGATAAAAAAGTTTTGGATGTGGCCATGCGTAGTGTTCAATTTACTACAGGTACTGCAACGCTGACAAAAGCATCCTACAAAAATCTGAATGATGTTGTTGATGTTCTTAAAAAATATCCGGAGATGATGTTAAACATCGAAGGTCATACGGACGATGTCGGCGAAGCAGAAAACAATCAGAAATTATCTGAGCGAAGAGCTAACGCTTGTATGAATTACATTACCAGCAAAGGAATTGTTGCCGCAAGATTAATGGCTTCCGGCTATGGCGAATCCAAACCAATTGGAGACAACAAAACCAGTGAAGGTCGTAAGACAAACCGACGAACAGAATTTAATCCTGTCTGGAGATAAAATAAAATTTATAAAATTAATATGCCTGAAAGAGTGAGCTGCTTTTTCAGGCATTTTTTTATAATCTAGGATCGTTTAAATGGGTCAAGTTAAAAATTTGGGAGAAACCAGATTTGCGAACCCAGACATTCTCAAACGTTGTCCTAAATTACATCCCTTTATTCACATTGTTCTTTTTTGTTTGGATACAAAAAAGGGAAAACACTGATTTTAGAAAATTCAGGGAATTCCTGCATTGATTTTGTATTTAGTTATGAACTTATAAATTCATCACACTTAGTTCCCCATCAACTGTCTGAACCATGATTCTTGGGATGCATGGGATTAATGAGATCGAGACGATGACATTTTATACATGGTCAAGAATATTACATCTTTGAACAATTCAAAAGAAAATAATATTCCTTCCCACAACTCCCATCAATCTCATAAATCCCAGTTCAGACAAAATTCCGTTATCAGTCTGAACCATGATTTTTGGGATGCATGGGATAGATGAGATCGCGATGATGGAATATTATTAAATTTTGAGGATGTTTCAACTTCAATAAATTCAAAGGAAAAAGATATCCAATCCCATAACTCCCAACAATCCCATAAATCCCAGTTCAGACAATATTCTTACCTCACCACCGTCACCTCCCCCTGCCAGGAGATCACCGATCCATCCTGCAGGGTCAATTGTGCATGCCACACATATACGCCCGGAACGACTGCTTTCCCCTTGAAGCCGCCGTCCCAGCCCAGCGAGGGATCATTGGCTGCAAAGTTTTCTTGTTGCCATACCTGCGATCCCCAGCGATCGTAGATCGATAATTTTGTGATCTGTGCAATGGTCGATCCATCATCGAATAATGTAAATCCATTGTTCACCCCACCGGGATGTATGATGTTGGGATAGTAGATTCCATAATTCTTTTTGATGAGCAGATACAAGTAGTGGATCGAATCACAGCCTACCGTCGAGCGGAAGGACTCTTGATACGTTCCGGACTTTTCATAGGTCTGGGCATTGACAGGCCAGGTGTAGGCTGTATCTGTGATGACCGTATCCCGCTTTTCAAAATCTTCATTTATTTTAAGATTCAATCTGAGGATAGAGTCACAGCCCTGATGGGTTTTGAGTGGAATAGTGTACAAGCCAGATTCTGTAAGCAATTGATTGTTGAGTGGCCACCTGTATTGCTTACACGCTTCTGCTTCTTGTGTGAATTCATACTTCGGATGGATGGTTAATTCCAAATAATAAATAGAATCACAACCTGAGCTGTTTGTATATTTTTCTGAATACATTCCGGAAGT
>Ga0268298_10001952_pt1 | contig 23247 bp, 20 predicted proteins | sample WWTPWeurt_MetaG_FD_194462 | JGI IMG/M metagenome (GOLD analysis project Ga0268298, IMG submission 194462) | Activated sludge microbial communities from WWTP in Nijmegen, Gelderland, Netherland - WWTP Weurt | ecosystem: Engineered > WWTP > Aerobic digester > Activated sludge | place...
TCATCGAGGTCTGCCTGGACGAGCACGAGCGCGTGTGGGTGATGCTGCACTCGGGCAGCCGGGGCATCGGCAACGCCATCGCGACGTACTTCATCGAGCTGGCGAGAAAGGATATGGCGCGCCACATGATCCACCTGCCCGATCGCGACCTGGCCTACTTTGCCGAGGGCAGCGAACACTTCGCCGACTACGTCGAGGCGGTGCACTGGGCGCAGGAATATGCGATGGCCAATCGCCAGGCGATGCTCGATCTGGTGCTCGCGGGACTGGCGCGGCACCTGCCACCCTTTACGGTCACAACCGAAGCGGTGAACTGCCACCACAACTACGTCGCCCGTGAGCACCACTACGGCGCCGACGTGTGGGTCACGCGCAAGGGCGCCATTCGCGCGGGGGTGGGCGAGCTCGGCATCGTCCCCGGCAGCATGGGCGCGCGCAGCTACATCGTGCGCGGCAAGGGCAACGCGGAGAGCTTCTGTTCCAGCGCCCACGGCGCCGGCCGGCGCATGAGCCGCACGGCAGCGACGAAGCGCTTCACCGAGGCCGATCTCGCACGCCAGACCGAAGGGGTGATCTGCCGCAAGGACAAGGGCGTGGTCGACGAGATTCCCGGGGCGTACAAGGACATCGACGAAGTGATGGCCAACCAGCGCGATCTGACCGAGGTGCTGCACACGCTCAAGCAGGTGGTGTGCGTGAAGGGGTAGGGGATCGACGCGGGGGGCGGCGCCAGGCTGCTCACGGCGCTGGGGTGCCCTGGTACTGCACCAACGCATGGTCGGATGAGGCTGCTGTGGTCTGAATTGTAGTTTACATAACACATATTCTAGCTGTTTTTGATGTAGAGCCTGGCGCACGCAGATGTCACTCGTAAGCACTCCGTGGGACCGCCTTGCGCCACAGGCGTCCTGCGCTCGATCGAAAACCTTGGTGCGGGGAAAGAGACTCGAACTCTCACGCCTTGCGGCGCTGGAACCTAAATCCAGTGCGTCTACCAATTCCGCCATCCCCGCACATACCCGGACAAGCGAAGCGGCGCGCATTATACACGTGCCACCTCATGTCCCGGCGGGCTCGAATCGAAGCCCGCCGCTCCCGCCGCTCCCGCAAGGCCGCGACGCGGCGGGCGGGCTCAACCCGTGTTACGGCCGTAGGTATCCTCGAAGCGCACGATGTCGTCCTCGCCGAGATAACTGCCCGATTGCACCTCGATGATCTCGAGCGGCACCTTGCCCGGGTTCGACAGCCGGTGGGTATGGCCGAGCGGGATGTAGGTCGATTCGTTCTCGGCAAGCAGGAAGCTGCGTTCACCGTTGGTGACCTCGGCGGTACCCTTGACGACGATCCAGTGCTCGGCGCGGTGGTGGTGCATCTGCAGGCTGAGCTTGGCGCCCGGGTTGACCACGATGCGCTTGACCTGGAAGCGCTCGCCGGCGTCGATCGAGTCGTACCACCCCCACGGGCGATAGACCTTGCGATGGCTCTGGGTGAGCGTGCGGCCCTCGGCCTTGAGGCGGGCGACCACCTTCTTGACGTCCTGCGTGCGGTCCTTGTGCGCGACCATGACCGCATCGGGCGTCTCGACCACCACCATGTCCTCGCAGCCCACCGCCGCGACCAGGCGGCTGCCGGCGTGCACCAGGGTGTTGCGGCAGGCCTCGAACAGCACCTCGCCGCGCGCGGCGTTGCCCTCGCCGTCCTTGGCCGACACCGCCCACAGCGCGTCCCACGCACCGACGTCGGACCAGCCGGCCGACAGCGGCACGACCACGCCCTGCCCCAGCTCCGGCGCCTCGGCGAGCTTTTCCATCACCGCGTAGTCGATGGAGTCGCTCGGGCTGCGCTCGAAGGCGGCGGTGTCGAGGCGGATGAAGTCCGCGTCGTGGGTGCAGGCGGCCACCGCCGCCGTGCACGCCGCGGCCATCTCGGGCGCGAAGCGGCGGATCGCCGCCAGCCACACCGAGGCCTTCATCATGAAGATGCCGCTGTTCCAGTAATAGGCGCCGCTGGCGACGTAGGCCTCGGCGGTCGCGCGGTCGGGCTTCTCGACGAAATCGAGCAGCGCGCGCGCGCCCTCGCCGTCCGTCAGCGCCTCGCCGCTGCGGATGTAGCCGTAGCCGGTCTCGGCGCGGTCGGGCACGATGCCGAAGGTCACCAGCGCCCCCTTCGCAGCCGCCTTCGCACCGACCGCGATCGCGTGCTGGAAGGCGGGCTGCTCGGTGATCACGTGGTCGGCGGGCATCACCAGCAGGATGGGGTCGCCCTCCTCCGTCGCCGCCAGCGCGGCGAGAGTGAGTGCCGGCGCGGTGTTGCGCCCGACCGGCTCGAGCACGATCTGCGGCGAACGCACACCGATCTGGCGCAACTGCTCGGCGATGATGAAGCGGTATTCCTCGTTGGTTACGACCAGCGGGCGCGGGTCGACCTCGCCGCCCGGAAAGTCCTTCAGCCGCAGCGCGGTCTCCTGCAACAGCGAGCGCTCGCCGGTGAGCGGCAGGAGTTGCTTGGGATAGCTCTCGCGCGAGGCTGGCCACAGTCGGGTGCCGGAGCCGCCGGAGAGGATCACGCTCTTGATGGTCATGCGTCTGGTCCTTGCGTTGCTCTGTCGTTCGGTCGGGTGAGTCAGTCGAGGATCTCGCGCAGCATGCGGGCGACGCCGTCGCGCCAGTCGGGCAACGCGATGTCGAAGCGTTCGCGCAGTCGCGAGGTGTCGAGCCGGGAATTGAGCGGCCGCGCCGCGGCAGTCGGGTAGTCGTGCGTGCCGATCGGCGCGATCTCGCCCACCTTCAGCGCAGCGCCCAGTTCGCGCGCCTGCTCGATCACGAAGCTCGCGTAACCGTGCCAGCTCGTCTCGCCGGCGGCGGCGAGGTGGTAGGTGCCGCCCAGGCTGTGGTCCCTGCGTTCGGCACGGATGGCGTGGGCGCTGACATCGGCGATCAGCTCCGCACCGGTGGGCGCGCCGTGCTGGTCGGAGATCACGGTCAGGCGTTCGCGCTCGGCCGCCAGGCGCAGCATCGTGCGCGCGAAATTGCCACCGCGCGCCGCATACACCCAGGATGTACGCAGGATCAGGTGGCGACAGCCCGCAGCGCGGATCGCCTCTTCGCCGGCGAGCTTGGTGCGCCCGTACGCCGACAAGGGCGCGGTCGGAGCGTCCTCGCGCCAGGGCGTGTCACCACTGCCGTCGAAGACGTAGTCCGTCGAGTAATACACCAGCAGCGCGCCCACCACCGCCGCGGCCTGGGCGAGGACGCCCGGCGCCGCCGCGTTGATGCGCTGCGCGCGCTCGACATCGGTCTCGGCCTTGTCGACAGCGGTGTAGGCGGCGGCGTTGACGATCACGTCGGGGGCCAGCCGGCGCACGCTGCGGTCGATGCCCTCAAGATCCTCGAGGTCACCGCGCAGGCCGTCGGCACCGCCACGGTCGAGCGCCACGACGATGCCGAGCGGTGCGAGCGCGCGCTGGAGTTCCCAACCGACCTGCCCGTTCTTGCCCAGCAGCAGGATCTTCATGCCTGCACCTCGCGTCCCGTATAGTTGCGCGCCACCCAGTCGCGGTAAGCGCCGCTCTGCACGTTGGCGATCCAGCCGGGGTTGTCCAGGTACCACTGCACCGTCTTGCGGATGCCGGTCTGGAAGGTCTCCGCCGGGCGCCAGCCGAGCTCGCGCTCGATCTTGCGCGCGTCGATCGCGTAGCGGCGGTCGTGGCCAGGGCGATCCTTCACGTAGGTGATGAGCCGCGCGTAGCTGCCGGCCGCATCCGGGCGGAGCTCGTCGAGCAGCGCGCAAAGCGTATGCACGATGTCGATGTTGGCCATCTCGTTCCAGCCACCGACGTTGTAGGTCTCGCCGAGCTGGCCGCGCGCCAGCACCTCGCGGATCGCGCTGCAGTGGTCGCCCACATACAGCCAGTCGCGCACGTTCCGGCCGTCGCCGTAGATCGGCAGAGCCTTGCCGGCGAGCGCGTTGACGATCATCAGCGGGATCAGCTTCTCGGGGAACTGATAAGGGCCGTAGTTGTTCGAGCAGTTCGTGGTGAGCACTGGCAGGCCGTAGGTGTGGTGCCATGCGCGCACGAGGTGGTCGCTCGCCGCCTTGCTCGCCGAGTACGGGCTATTGGGCTCGTAGGCCTTGGTCTCGGTGAAGGCGGGGTCGTTCGGGCCGAGCGAGCCATAGACCTCGTCGGTGCTCACGTGCAGGAAACGGAACGCCTCGCGCTCGCCGGTGGGCAGCGCGCTCCAGTGCGTGCGCGCGGCTTCGAGCAGCGTGAAGGTGCCGTCGACGTTGGTGCGCACGAAGGCGCCGGGGCCGTGGATGGAGCGGTCGACGTGGCTCTCGGCGGCGAAGTGCACCACCGCGCGCGGCTTGTGCTCGGCGAACAGGCGCTCCACCAGGGCACGGTCGCAGATGTCGCCATGCACGAAAAGGTGGCGCGCGTCGCCCTCCAGCGGCGCGAGCGTCTCGCGATTCCCCGCATAGGTCAGCGCGTCGAGGTTGATCACCGGCTCGTCGCTGGCTGCCAGCCAGTCGAGCACGAAGTTCGCGCCGATGAAGCCGGCGCCGCCTGTAACGAGAATCACGTGGGGAGTCCTGTGCAAGTCTGGAAACGCGGCATTATCGCACCGGCGGGCACGGGCCGACGAGGAAGGAGGGCACGGGCCGAAGCGTGTTTCCTTGTGGCGGCGGGCCTGGTTGGGTGCGGGGCAGTCGCTTTCGCGCCTGCCGGCACGCCTACATGCGCAGGCGCTCGGCGTAGCCGGTCATCTCCAGGTAGCCGCGCCCGAGCTCGGGCCCCGCCTCGTCTCCGACCTCGGCTCCCTCCTCCACCTCGTACAGGCGCACCGCCCCCTCCCAATAGATCGCCCCGGTGGACGCGCGGCTGTCGAGCTCCTGGTCGTCCATCAGCGGGCGCAGCCGGTAGCGCCGATCGGCTATCGTGACCGCCCACTCCACCGGGTATTCGATGCCGGTGCGCGGCGAGCGCCAGTGGCGCAGCGGCTTGAAGCCGACCTCGCCGGGCGGGTGGATGCGGATGCTGCCGTCGCGCGCACTCGTGGTCGCCGCCGCCCAGATCGCCCGACCGTCGTGATCGCGCATGCGAAAGGCCATCAGGCCGCCGCCGTCGGCGAGGTTGATACCGATCCAGTCCCAGCCGCGCGCGCCCTCGGGCAGGATCTCGCTCGACCACTCGTGATCCAGCCACGCATGGCCGCTCACCGCCACAGTCGTGCCGTCCAGGCGCAGTGTGCCGCTCACCGCGAGCTGCGGGCGGCTGTAGTAATAGCTGGCGTTGAGCGGATCGGGCGCCTTCTGGCTGTAGCCCTCGCGACCGTTGAGCACCGGCGCGCGGTCGACCGCGAAATCGAGCGTGAAGCCGAAATCATCCGCCTCGATGCGGCTGCGATAGGCGGCCTGCGCGCTGTCCCCGCCCTCGAGGAACCAGTCGTCCACCCGCACCGCCGTGCGTCCTTCGAGCGCCTCGACCAGCCCGGGATAGGCGCGCCCCGAACGCTCGGCGTGACGCAGCCGGCCCGTGGCCGGATCGGCCACCGCGGCATGCGCGAGCACGAGCTGGCGCGGCGCGAAGCGGCTCGGATTGTCCTCGCCGATACGGGTGCGCACGCGGAAGAAGGTGAGCTGGAAGCCGCGCTCCACCCCTGCCCCGTCGCGCAGCCAGCCGGTGATGTACCACCACTCGGTGCGGTAGTCGGGATGCGCGCCGAGATCCTGCGGAAAGACCAGCGCCCTGCCCGGCAGCACCGGCGGATAGGATGGCCCGGCGTCCTGCCCCTGCGCCACCCCGCCCCCGGCGAGCATCAGCAACGCCGCAAGCATCAACCGCAGCCGGACAAGCCCCTTTCCCAGGCCCCCCAGTGCAATCCACGCCGCGCGCCTCCCAGCCCCCACCGTTCGTGACCCCTCGCGCCTCACCCCTCATCCCCTACCAATCCGCCTTCACCGCCAGCACCGCCGACTGCCGCATCGCATGCCGCCCGGCGAGCCGGGCCACCAGCGCCGCCAGCAGCACCAGGCTCACGGCGAAGATCGCCAGCCCGCCCCAAGGCACCGCCAGCTCCATGCTCCAGTGGAAGCTCTGGCGGTTGATGATTTCGATCAGCACCCAGGCGATCGCCGCGCCGCCGGCCAGCCCGGCGATCACGCCCAGGCCGGCGGTGAGCGCGCCCTCGGTGGCGATCAGGCGGCCGATCTCCGCGCGGGTGAAGCCGAGGTGCCGCAGCATGCCGAATTCGCCCTGGCGGGTGGCGGCGAGCGCAGCGAACGTGGTGGCGATACCGAACAGGCCGATCACCACCGCCACCGCCTCCATCAGGTAGGTGATCAGGAAGGTGCGATCGAAGATCTGCAGGCTGATCGCGCGGATCTCGCCCGGCAGCGCGATGGTGATGTGCTCGGCGCCGAAGCGCTCGCGCAGCGCCTGCGCCACCGCCGCCGGGGTGGCGCCCGGCTCGAGCAGCAGCGCGGCGTCGTTTACCCGGTCGTCGCCGGTGAGGGCGACGTAGTCGCGACTCTCGATCAGCGCGGCGCCGTGCTGGCGGGCGTAGTCGCGCCACACCCCGGCGACGCGGAAGGCCTGCACCCGGCCCCCAAGCGGCAGCTCGAAGCGGCTTCCGCGCGCCAGATCGTGGCGATCGGCTGCCGCCTCCGACACCCAGGCGGGCGGCAGGCCCTCGGCATCTCCCGCCACCGGCTCCATCGATCCGCTTACCAGCGGCAGGCCCCAGTTGCCTTGCGCCGGTCGCGCCAGCACGGTGAACAGCGGCTCGGCGTCCGACAGGCGCAGGTTGATCAGGCGAGTCGTATCGACTCGCGCCACGCCTTGCGTCGCCGCGATCCCTGCGAGCGCCGGCGGGTCGAGGTAGCCGCTGCCGCTCGCGACCGAGGCACGCACATAGAGATCCGCCGGCAGCACCTGGGCGAGCCATTCATCCACCGAGACACGGAAGGAGTTGACCATGATCGCCATCGAGACCGCGAGCGCGACGCTGGCGATCACGCCCGCCCCCGCCACCACCGCCTGCCCCGGCGCCGCAGCCAGGCGGGCGTGCGCCAGCCGCCAGGTTGCACTGCGCCCGCGCGCGAGCAGCGGCAGCAGGGCGTGCGCGAGCACCGGGAGCGCCAGGATGGCCGCGGCGAGCACGAACACCACCGCCGCGTAGCCGCCCACCGGGATGCTACCGAGCGGCGGCACCAGGCAGGCCAGCACCGCGAACACCAGCATCGCCGCCGCCAGCCGACCGCGCCCGTCGCCGCGGGGCAGGCCGGCGCGTTCGCCCTCCCCCGCGCGCAAGGCGCGCGCCGGTGCCACCGCAGCCGCAGCGCGCGCAGGCAGCCAGGTGCCGGCGACACCGGCCACGACGCCGAGCAGCAGGTAAGCGAGACTCGCCGCGGGGTGGAATGCGAGCTGCGGCGCCACCCCCTGGAAAAACCCTGCACCAAGATCACCGCCTACGAGGCGGAAGGCTCCGGCGGCGAGCGCATGGCCGAGTGCGACCCCGAGCAGCCCGCCCACGACGCCCACCACCGCCCCTTCGGCGAGCAGACCTCGCATCAGCTCGGCCCGCACCAGGCCGAGCGCACGCAGCAGTGCGAACTCGCGCCGCCGCCTCGCCACCGAAAGAAGCTGCGTGGAAAACACCAGGAAGCCGCCGGTCAGCAGCGCGATCGCCGCCAGCATGGTGAGGTTCACCCGGTAGGCGCGCGAGAGCGAACCGAGCTCCCCGGCCGCCGCCTCCGGCGCACGCAGCGCAATGCCCGGCGGCAGCAGCGCGGACAGGGCCGCCTGCGCCGTTGCCGGCGACACCCCCACGGTGAGGCGCAGGTCGATCCGGCTCAACACGCCGATGCGTCCGAAGGCCTGCTGCGCGGCACCGAGGTCCATGACACCCAGTACGCCGCTCGCGCCCGGCACCCGCCCGCCCGCCTCCAAAACGAGGCTGCGCACGCCCGACTGGACCGCGATGCGCGCGTCGGCGAGCGCCGGCGGCAGCGCCTCGCCCTCCGAGGAGTGCCCCGGTGCGGACAGGCGCTGGTGGGCGTCGTCGCTCAGGAAGACCACACCCGGCCGCAGGGCGGCGAAGCGCAGGTCTTCTCCGCCGCGGTCGGCGAGCGGCATCAACCCGGGCTGCACGCGCAGCACGCGGAAGAGGTCGACACCGAGGATGCGCAGGCTCTCCTCGCGCCCCGGCAGGCGGGCGTCGATCTCCAGGACCGGGCTCGCCGCGGCCACCTCGGGTCGGCGTGCCAGCGTGACGAACAAGGCCTCGTCGAACCCGTCGCGCGGCCCCACCACCTGCAGGTCGGCCTTCCCCGCGACCGCACGGATGCCGCGGCCGAATTCGTCCAGCGCAGCGCCGTGGATCAGGTGCACCGCCAGCCCGAGCGCAACCCCGAGCGCGATCGCCAGCAGCGACAGCGCGCTCGCGAGGCGGCGGCGTAGCAGGCTGGCGAGGAAGAGGCGGCGCAGCGGCACGCTCACGGATGCCCCGTGATGTCGTGCAGGCCGTCGACGCGCAGTTCCAGCACACGGTCGGCACGCGCTGCCGCGCTGCGCGAGTGGGTGACCATGACCCCCGCGGCACGGCTGTCGCGGATCTGGCCGAGAAGGAGGTCGAGTACCTCGCTCGCTCGCCCCGGATCGAGGTTGCCGGTGGGTTCGTCCGCGAGCACCAGATGCGGGCGATGCACCAGTGCGCGCGCGATCGCAACGCGCTGCAGCTCGCCCCCGGACAACTGCTGCGGCGGATCCGTCGCGCGTGCGCCCAGCCCGACGCGACCGAGCATCTCGCGCGCGCGCCGACCGGCCTCGGCCTCGGCGGTGCCGAGCAGCCACAGCGGCAGCGCCACGTTCTGCAGCAGGTCCAGGTGCGGAAGGATGTGGAAGGCCTGGAACACGAAGCCGAAATGGCTGCGGCGCAGGCGCGCCATGGCGTCGTCGTCGAGGCGCTCGACGGAGGTATCGCCGACCCGGATCGCGCCGCCGTCGACCGGCTCCAGACCGGCGATGCAGTTGAGCAGGGTCGACTTGCCCGAGCCCGACTCGCCGACGATCGCCACGCACTCCCCCGCCCCCACCCGCAGCGCCAGGCCCTCGAACAGCACGCGCGCCGGCGTGCCGGGCAGGATGCGGGTGACGTCGTCGAGCTGCAGCATCGGAAGACCTCGTGGGACGGGGCTGGATAGGGGAATGATGGGCATCATTGTGTCATTGCCCAGCGCAAAAAGTTCGCGGCTTGCGCCGCTCCTGCACGCGCTCCCGGGTGCGATGGTCCGTGCAGGAGCGCCGCAAGGCGCGAAAGCGGCGGTGCTGATCGTGACGCGCGCCGGTTACCGAACCGCCCTGTTCGCGGCTTGCGCCGCTCCTACAGGGGGCGTGCGGATATACTGCGGCACCCTGCGGACCCTGCCGCTCCTTTTGCCCCGATGCCGGTCGAGCACTACGAGAACTTCCCTGTCGCCTCCCTGCTGTTGCCGGCGCGCCTGCGCGAGCCGGTCGAGGCGATCTATGCCTTCGCGCGCGGGGCCGACGACGTCGCCGACGAGGGCGATGCCCCCGCGGTGGCGCGGCTGGCGCGGCTGCACGACTACCAGCTCGGGCTGGAGGCCTGCGCGCAAGGCCGGGCAGTGGCCGACGCGACGCTGGCGCCGATGTTCGCCCGCCTCGGCCGCGCGATCCAGGCGCACGCGCTGCCGCTGCAGCCCTTCCGCGACCTGCTCGACGCCTTCATGCAGGACGTCGGCAAGATGCGCTACGCCGACTTCGCCGAGCTGCGCGACTATTGCCGGCGCTCGGCCGACCCGGTGGGCCGCCTGATGCTGCATCTTTACGGCGCGGCGAGCGCCGACAACCTGCGCCGTTCGGACGCGATCTGCACGAGCCTGCAGCTGATCAACTTCTGGCAGGACGTCGCGGTCGATTGGGAAAAGCGGCGGATCTACCTGCCGCTCGACGAGCTCGCCCGCTTCGGCCTCGACGAGCGCGCGCTCGACGCGCTGTCCCGCGGCGAACGCAGCCCGGGCGAGGACTGGCGCGCGCTGATGGCCTTCGAGGTGCAACGCGCGCGCACCATGATGCTCGACGGCGCTCCGCTCGCTCGCGCCCTGCCCGGCCGCGTCGGCTGGGAGCTGCGCCTCGTGGTGCTGGGCGGGCTGCGCATCCTCGAACGCATCGAGGCGGTGGGCTACGATGTCTTCCGCCACCGCCCCGCGCTAGGCCGCGGCGACTGGGCGCGCCTGGCCTGGCGCGCGCTGAACTACGGAAAACTCGGATGAACCCTCACGACTACTGCCAGGACAAGGCCGCCAAGAGCGGCTCGAGCTTCTACTACAGCTTCATGTTCCTGCCCCCCGAGCGCCGCCAGGCGATCACCGCGCTGTATGCCTTCTGCCGCGAGGTGGACGACGTGGTGGACGAATGTCATGACCTCTCGCTCGCACAGACCAAGCTCGAATGGTGGCGGCAGGAGGTCGGGCGCGTCTACGGCGGCACGCCCACGCACCCGGTCGGCCATGCGCTGAAGGACGTCATCAAGGGCTTCCGCCTGCCGCAGGAGCAGCTCCTCGAGATCATCGACGGCATGGCGATGGACCTGTCGCAGACGCGCTACCTCGACTTCAAGGGCCTGCAGCTCTACTGCTACCGCGTAGCCAGCGTGGTCGGCCTGCTCGCCGCCGAGATCTTCGGCTACCAGGACCGCCAGACGCTCAAGTACGCGCACGACCTCGGGCTGGCCTTCCAGCTCACCAACATCATCCGCGACGTCGGCGAGGACGCCCGCCGCGGCCGCATCTACCTGCCGATCGAGGACCTGCAGCGCTTCGAGGTACCCGCCAAGGACCTCCTCGAGGCGCGCTACTCCGACGCCTTCCGCGAGCTGATGGCCTTCCAGGCCGAGCGCGCCGAGAAGTTCTACGACCAGGCCTTCGCCCAGCTGCCCGCGATCGACCGCAAGGCGCAGCGCCCCGGCCTGGTGATGGCGGCGATCTACCGCACCCTGCTGCGCGAGATCGCCCGCGACGGCTTCCTGGTGCTCGACCGCCGCACCTCGCTGACGCCGCTGCGCAAGGTGTGGCTCGCGGGCACCACCTGGTTCCGCGCATGAGCGCGCCCGCGGGAAAGCGCCCTGGCCCACGGCCGCAGACCTCGCTCGCCGGCGGGAGGGGCGCGTCATGAGCGTCCCGGTCGTCGCCATCATCGGCGCCGGCTACGCCGGGCTCGCCTGCGCGGTCGAGCTCGCGCGCGCCGGGGTGCATGTGACCGTGTTTGAACGCTCGCACACCATGGGCGGCCGAGCCCGCGTGGTGCACAAGGACCACCACTGGCGGGTGGACAACGGCCAGCACATCCTCATCGGCGCCTACGGCGAGCTCACCCGCCTGCTGCGCCTCACTGGCGTGTCGCCCAAGCAGCTCGCCCACCAGTCGCTCACCCTGCACGTGCCCGGTCGGCTGCACCTCAAGGCGGCGTCGCTGCCCGCGCCTTTCCACCTCGCCGCAGGCCTGTTGCGCGCGAAGGGGTTGAGCTGGGCCGACCGCCTGGCGATGCTGCGCCTGATGCGCTGGTTGAAGCGACGCGGCTTTCGCCTGCCCGACCCGGCGATGACGGTCGACGCCCTGCTCGCCGAGACCCGCCAGACGCCGACGCTGTGCCAGCTGATCTGGGAGCCGCTGTGCGTCGCCGCATTGAACACCCCGGTCGCCGAGGCCTCGGCCCAGGTGTTCGCGAACGTGCTGCGCGACAGCCTCGCCGCCGGCGCCGCAGCCAGCGAGCTGTTGCTGCCGCGCACCGACCTCTCCGAGCTCTTCCCGGTCCCGGCCGCGCGCTACATCGGCGTGCGCCGCGGCAAGCTGCGCACCGGCAATGCGATCGAGGCGATCGAGCGGGTGCCCGGCGGCTACCGTCTCGAGGGCGACCCGGGCAGCCAGCCCTGGCCTCACGTGGTGGTGGCGACGGCGCCCTATCACGCCGGCACGCTCCTCGCGTCCGCTGGCGGTTGCGAGCGCCTGGTGGCGCAGATCGACGCGCTGGAGCACGAGCCGATCGTGTCGGTGTATCTGGCCCTCGGGCACGGCCAGAAGCTGCCCGAGCCGATGATCGGCCTGGTCTCGGGCAGCACCGCCGGGCCGGCGCAGTGGGTCTTCGACCGTGGCCAGCTCGGCGGGCCGGAAGGCCTGCTCTCGTGCGTGATCAGCGCCCACGGCCCGCACGAGGCGCTCGCGCGAGACGAACTCATCCTCGCGGTGCATGGCCAGCTCGAACGCCAGCTCGGCCGCCGCCTGCCGGCCCCCGAGTGGTCGCAGGTCATCGTCGAGAAGCGCGCCACCTTCGCGTGCAGGCCGGGCCTCCTCCGCCCCGGCATCCGCACCCCGCTGGCGGGGCTGTGGCTGGCCGGCGACTATCTGGATTCGGACTACCCCGCGACGCTGGAGTCCGCGGTGCGCTCGGGCGTGGCCTGCGCGACCGCCATCCTCGCGGAACTCGGCCGCAAGGGCTGAGCGCCGCAAGCGCCACAACCCTGTGGGCGCATGGAGATCATGCGCGGGCGAGCCCGCTCCTGCCGAGCGCGCCTCACCGCGCAGGCGTCCTTCGAGTCATTCGCCCTGCGCTTCGCGCAGATGACGCAGGATCGGGTCGAGCATCGCCGCGCCCAGGCGCTTGCTGCGCGCGCCGTTCCAGCCCACGTGGCCGTCGGGCAGGATGGCGTTGTCCTTGAAGGGCATCTCCAGCGTCAGCGAAACGCAGCCGAAGTGGTTGGCGACCCACTTGCTCGCCAGGGTCAGCAGCTCCTCGCCGAAGCGGCCGGGCTTGTAGCCTTCCTGCGTCTGGAAGTCGGGGCTGACCGCGAGGAGGGTGTCCACGAAGCGCGCCTGCGCGGCCGCCGCCGCGGTGGTGAAGCCGGGTACCTCCTCGGCGGTGGAGAAGAACACATAGGGCAGCGATTCGTCGCCGTGGATGTCGAGGAAGAGCGCGCAGCCGCTGCGCTCCATCTCGGCGCGCACGAGGAAGACCTCGGGGCTGGCCGCGGGGTCGGGGTCGCGCCATTCTCGGTTGAGGTTGCGCCCTGCGGCATTGGTGCGCAGGTTGCCGCGCACCGCGCCATCCGGGTTCATGTTCGGCACGATGTGCAGCACCGCGTGCTCGCGAACCTTGCGCGCGACCGGGTCGGCGTTGTCGAGGAGGCGCTCGAGGAGGCCCTCGACGAACCACTCCGCCATGGTCTCGCCGGGGTGCTGCCGGGCGATGATCCACACCGGTACGCGCCCCGGGGCCTCGCGCCCGACCGTCACCAGGTCGATATCGCGCCCGTCGACCGAGCTGCCGAGGTTGCGCACGCGGGCGTAGGGCGAGAGCTCGACGCGCGCGAGCAGGTCGAGGTGGCGCTCGTGCGAATAGGGCTCGAAGTAGGCGTAGTAGAGGCTGTCGCGCTCGGGCGTGTGCTCGACGACGAGCTGGCCGTCCTCGTAGCGCGTGCCGGCGATGCGGAACCAGTTCTGGCGGTCGTAGGACGCGACGCAGCGGTAGTCCTTCCAGGCGTCGGGATAGGCCGCGCTCGCGGCGTTCTCGAACACCATGCGCACCGGCTGCCCCGCAGCGCCCATCAGGCGGAAGTGGAACCACTGGTGGAAGTCGGCGGCGTTGTCCTTGCGCAGGCGCAGGCGGATGTCGGCCGGGTCGTCGATGCGCACGACCTCGATCGCGCCGGAGTCGAAGGTGGAGCTGATCTTGAGCACGATCACTCCTCGCGGCGGCGGAAGACCGGGGAGTCGGCATCCGAGGCCTCCGCGGCGAAGGCATAGCCCTCGGCGGCGAAGCCCTGCAGCGCCTCGACCTCGTCGATGCGGTTCGTGATGACGTAACGGCTCATCAGTCCGCGCGCGCGCTTGGCGTAGAAGCTGATGATCTTGTAGCGCCCGCCCTTCCAGTCCTCGAAGACCGGGGTGACGATGCGGCCCTCGAGCTTCTTCGGCTTGACCGACTTGAAGTATTCGTCGGAGGCGAGGTTCACCAGCACGCGCGCGCACCCGGCTTCTTCCTCGCGCGCCAGCAGGCGGTTGAGTTCGTCGGTGATGCGCTCGCCCCAGAACTCGTAGAGGTTCTTGCCGCGGCGGGTGGCGAGCCGGGCGCCCATCTCGAGGCGGTAGGCCTGCATGAGGTCGAGCGGGCGCAACACGCCGTAGAGGCCGGAGAGGATGCGCAGGTGGTCCTGCGCCCAGGCAAGTTCGTCTGCGGAAAGGCTCTTCGCATCGAGGCCCTCATAGACGTCGCCGTTGAAGGCCAGCAGGGCCTGGCGCGCGTTGTCGGGGGCGAAGGGGCGCGACCAGCTCGCGTAGCGTGCAACGTTGAGCGTGGAGAGCGGATCGGAGAGCGACATCAGCTCGGCAATCTCGGCGGGCGATTTCTCGCGCAGCACCTCGATCAGCGCGGCGGAGTCGTCGAGGAAGTCGGGCTGGGTGTGGGTGGAGACGGTGAGTGGCGTCTCGTAGTCGAGCGCCTTGGCAGGGGAGATGACGAGGATCATGCGTTCGCTTCGATGAGTCGGCGCAGGGCCGGATAGCGGGATGTTAACGCGATTCGTGCAGCCCCGCGGCAGGGCTGGCGGACGTTGCCGGGAACGAAGGGTTCACGCATGAGCCGCGTCGATCGCGCCCCGCCGATCCGGCAGGACGCGATCAGGCGGGCAGGACCTCTTCGAGGCGCGCGAGCAACTCGTCCATGCGATTGCGACCGATCCGCGACTCGCCGATCGCCGCCTGCCACTCGCCAATCAGAACCCGCAGTTCCGCAGCGCCCTGCGTGGCATGGATGCGCTTGACCAGATCGAGCTTGCCGTAGGGGCCGTGGAAGGTGCGCAGGGTGTTCATCATGAAATCACGCGCGAGCGGTAAGCTGGCGGCGTGCCCGGTGTTCGCCCGCAAGCCGGCTGCACCCGTCACCGGCGGCGCCGTGTCGCGCCCGGCGCTCGCGGTCGCCCCGGCCTGCGGCGCACATGGAGCGATGAAGCCGGCATCCGCAAGTTCTCCGAGGGTCCCCGCGATCCCGGGGTCGCCGGTGAGTCCCCGAAGATCCTCGACGCTGCGCTGCCCATCGACCAGGATCAGCAAGCGGCGTGCGCGCAGCCCGAGCCCGTGGGTGCGGTGAGCGATCTCGTCCTGGCCCTTGGGCGTCTTGGCGAACTTCTCCATCATGGTCCTCTCGGGGCGCGGGCCCCTTTGCTCTCGTGCGTCGGGTTCCTGTGCGGGCCTCTACGCCTGGCCACGGAATGCGGCAAGCATGAAAGAACGCCTGGGGTCGAGTCAAGGACGGGACGCTGCGCTTCAGACGCTCGCCATGGTCCGCAGTTGCCGGGCCTGCTCGAACAGGCAGACGGCCGCTGCAGCAGCGACGTTGAGCGATTCGATGCCGGCCGCCATCGGGATGGTCACACAATGGTCGGCACGTGCGAGCAGTGCAGGAGACAGGCCCTGCCCCTCGGCCCCGAACAGCCAGGCCACGGGACCTCGCAGGTCGAGTTCGTAAAGGGGACGAGCATCCTCGCGCAGGGCGGTTGCGACGCAGCGGCCCGGGTAGTCCTCGAGCCGCGCAAGCAGCGGGCAGGCCTCCTCGATACACAGCGCAAACTGCGCCCCCATGCCCGCACGCAGCGCCCTCGGCGACCACGCCTGCGCGCAGCCTTCGCCAAGCAGCGCGTGGCGAATACCGGCCGCGGCAGCGGTGCGAAGCAGGCTGCCGAGATTTCCCGGGTCCTGCACCCCGTCGAGCACGATGAGACTCGACGTCAGTGCCTCCCCGGGAGCGGCATCGGGCATTGCGATGGTGGCCAGCAGCCCTGAGGGGCTCTCGACCGGACTCGCGTGAGCGAACAAGGCGTCGCCGAGCCGGTAGCGCGGCACCTCGGCCGGGACCGTGGCAAGCAGCCGCTGGTGCTCCTCGCGCAGCAGCCCGCTCTCCGACACCACCAGTGCGCGCAGCGGGACCCCCGCAGCGAGCGCCGACTCGACCAGGTGCGCGCCATCGAGCACGGTCTCCTCGAGCTTGCGGCGCTCGCGCGCGGAGTGGGCGAGCGCGTGCAGTCGCCTGACGAAGGGGTTGTCGCGCGAGGCCAGCGCCTTGAGCGCGGGCTCAGTCATCCCGGGGCTCGAGCAGTTTCCTCACCGGCGCGAAGCTGCGGCGGTGGAAGGCCTGGACGCCGTGCGCCTCCAACGCCGCAAGGTGGGCGGCGGTCGGGTAGCCCTTGTGCGCAGCCAACCCGTACTGCGGCCATTGCGTGTCGAGCGCGCGCATGACCGCGTCGCGGGCAGTCTTGGCGAGGATGGAGGCTGCCGAGATCGCAGACTCGGTGGCGTCGCCCTTGACGATCGCGCGCGCCGGATACGGCAGCTTGGGGCAGCGGTTGCCGTCGATGCGCACCTCGGCCGGCGCGGTGCCGAGCGCCATCACGGCGCGCTGCATGGCCAGCATGGTGGCATGCAAGATGTTGAGGCGGTCGATCTCCTCGACGCTGGCCTCGGCGATCGCCCAGGCCAGCGCGCGTTCGCGGATCAGCGGCGCGAGGCGCTCGCGCGCGGCCTCGGTCAGCTTCTTGGAGTCGGCGAGGCCGTCGATCGGGCGAGCCGGGTCGAGGATCACCGCGGCCGCGACCACCGGACCGCACAGCGGCCCTCGCCCCGCCTCGTCGACTCCGCAGACGAGGCCCGAGGCCGGCAACTCGGGCGCGAACAGGTCTCCGCTCATGCCGCCCTTCCCGCCTTGTCGAGGTAGGGCAGGATCGCCTCCGCGGCCCGCCGCGCGGTGTCCTGCCGGAGGGTGTGATGCAGCTCGGTGAAGCGCGCCTCAACGGCGGCGCGGCGCGCGTCGTCGGCGAACCAGTCATCGATCGCGGCGGCGAGGTGCGCGGGGTCGGCCTCGTCCTGAAGCAGCTCCGGCACCACGGTCTCGCCGCACAGGATGTTGGGCAGTCCCACCCAGGGCAGGTAGGCCATGCGCTTCATCAGGCGGTACTGCCACTTGCCGATGCGGTAGGTGATCACCATCGGGCGCTTGAGCAGCGCCGCCTCCAGGCTCGCCGTGCCGCTCGCCACCAGCACCACGTCGGCCGCGGTCATCGCCTCCACGGCGTGGCCGAACAGCATGCGGATCGGCAACTCGCTCGCGTCATTGCGGTGCAAGGCCTCCTCGAAGAGCTGGCGCGTCTCGCGGGTGGCCAGCGGCACGAGGAAGAGGCGCTCCGGATCGCGTTCGTGCAAGGTCTTCGCGGTGCCGATGAAGATGTCGGCGAGGTTGCGCACTTCGGACTGCCGGCTCCCCGGCAGCATCGCCACCACGCGGCGCTCGGAAGGGATGCCGAGACGTTCGCGTGCATCGGCGCGATCGGGCTCGAGCGGGAACTCGTCGGCGAGCGGGTGGCCGACGTAGCTCACCGGCACGCCGGCGCGCTCGTAGAGCTCGGGCTCGAAGGGGAAGAGGCACAGCATGTGGGAGACCGAGCGCGCGATGCGCTTGATCCGCCCTCCCCGCCAGGCCCAGATCGACGGGCCGACGAAGTGGATGGCCGGAATGCCGGCGTCGCGCACCTTGCCTTCGAGCCACAGGTTGAAGTCGGGCGCATCCACACCGATGAAGGCGTCGGGGCGCTCGGCACGGATCTGCCCGAGCAGTTCGCGACGGATGCCGGAGAGCTCGCGGTAGCGCTTGAGCGCGTCGACGTAGCCATGCACCGCGAGCAGCTCGCAGGGCCAGCGCACTTCGAAGCCCTCGGCTTGCATCTTCGGCCCGCCGATGCCGAAGAACTCGGCGTCGGGCAGGTGACGGCGGAGCGCACGGATGAGGTGGCTCGCGAGCAGATCGCCGGAGGTTTCCCCTGCGACCATGGCGATACGGATCTTCATGCCTTGCCGGACTGTGCCTGCATCGTGCCGCGGCCTGCGCTCAGCGCACGATGCCGCGACCGGAGTCGGCGATGAAGCTCGCGAAAGGTGCGACTTCGGCCTGCGCGGCGGCGATCTCGCCGATGCGCTGGCGTGCTTCATCCAGCGTGAGGCCACTGCGGTAGAGCGCGCGGTAGGCGCGCTTGATCGCTGCAATGCCCTCGGCGCTGTAGCCGCGGCGCTTGAGGCCTTCGCTGTTGATGCCGTGCGGCTTGGCCGGGTTGCCGGCGACGGTCACGAAGGGCGGCAGGTCCTGCAGCAGCACCGTGCCGACCCCGCAGAAGCTATGTGCGCCGACGCGGCAGAACTGATGCACGCCGGTAAAGCCGCCGAGGATCGCCCAGTCGCCCACGGTCACATGGCCGGCGAGCGTGGCGTTGTTGGCGAAGATGGTGTGGTCGCCGACCTGGCAGTCGTGCGCTACATGCACGTAGGCCATGATCCAGTTGTCGTTGCCGACGCGGGTGACGTGCGCGTCCTGGCTGGTGCCGACGTTGAACGAGCAGAACTCGCGGATCGTGTTGCGGTCGCCGATCTCGAGCCGCGTGGGCTCGGCATCGTACTTCTTGTCCTGCGGGCTCGCGCCGATCGAGCAGAACTGGAAGATCTCGTTGTTGCGGCCGATGCGGGTGTGGCCCTCGACCACGACGTGAGGTCCGATGCGGGTACCGTCGCCGATCTCGACGTGCTCGCCGATCAGCGAATAGGCCCCGACGCTGACGTTGGCACCGAGCTTCGCGCCCGGATGGACGATGGCGGTCGGGTGGATCATAGCGTCTTGATGGCGCACATCAGCTCCGCCTCGGCGGCGAGCTCGCCGTCGACGCTCGCGCGCGCCTTGTACTTGTAAATATTGCGCTTGGCGTGGGTGATCTCGACGTCGAAGATCAACTGGTCGCCCGGCACCACCGGACGCTTGAAGCGCGCGTTGTCGATGCCGGCGAAATACACCACCGAGTTGTCGTCCGGCTTCACGCCGGTGCTCTTGAACGACAGCAGCGCGGCGGCCTGGGCCATGGCCTCGATGATCAGCACGCCCGGCATCACCGGGTGGTGCGGGAAGTGCCCCGGGAAGAAGGGCTCGTTCATGGTCACGTTCTTCAGCCCGCGCGCGCGCACGCCCGGCTCGATCTCCAGCATGCGATCGACGAGCAGGAAGGGGTAACGGTGCGGCAGGTACTGCAGGATTTCCTTGATGTCCATGATGGCTCAGCCCTGCGAGCGGTCGTCGGGACCGTCGCTGTGTTGTTCGAGTTGGCGGACGCGCTTGGCAAGCGCGTCGAGGTGGCGCAGGTGGGAGAAGTTCTTCACCCAGTCGCCATGGGTCTGCAGCGGCAGGTTGCCGGTGTAGACACCGGGTTTGGTGATCGACTTGGCGACCAGGGTCCACGCCGAGACCACCACGTCGTCGGCGATGCTGAGGTGGCCGGAGATGCCGGCCTGACCGCCGATCATGCAGCGCGCACCGATCCGGGCGCTACCTGCGACCCCGGCACAACCCGCCATGATGGTGTGCTCGCCCACGCGCACGTTGTGCGCGATCTGGATCAGGTTGTCGAGCTTGACGCCGTCGCCGATCACGGTGTCGTCGAGCGCGCCGCGGTCCACCGTGGTGTTGGCGCCGATCTCGACGTCGTTGCCGACGACGACGCGGCCGGTCTGCGGGATCTTGACCCAGGCACCCGTCTTCTCGCGCGCGAATCCGAAGCCATCGGCGCCGATGACCACGCCCGAGTGCAGGATGCAGTCCTCACCGATCACGCAGTCATGGTAGATGGTGACGTTGGCGTAAAGCCGCGTGCCGCGACCGATACGGCAGCCGCGCCCGACGTGACAGTTCGGTCCGATCACCACGTCCTCGCCGAGCACCACGTCTTCCTCGATCGAGGCGCCCGATCCCACCTGCGTGCTGGCCGGCACGGGGCTGGCGACCGCGGCAAGCGCATGGATGCCCGGTCGTACCGCGGGGGGCGGATTGAACAGCTGCGCGACGCGGGCAAAGTACAGATAGGGGTCTGCGGTCAGGATCAGATTGCGCCCGGCGAGCGCCTCGCGCAGGTCGGGCGTTACGATGAGCGCACTTGCCGCGCACTCGCCGACCTGCGAAAGGTACTTGCGATTGGCCAGGAAGGCGAGGTCGCCCTCCTTCGCCGTATCGAGCGGGGCGACACGAGCGACCGCGACAGCGCCGTCTCCCGCGATCTCGCCGCCGAGGCGATCGACCAGCTCTTGCAGTCGAAACATCGAGCGGCCGAGCTTACTTGGCGTCGGACAGGGTCTTGATGACCTTGTCGGTGATGTCGATGCGCGGGTTGGCGTACACCGCTTCCTGGAAGATGATGTCGTAGTTCTCCCGCTCCGCGATCTCCTTGACCGAGCGGTTCGCCTTGTCGAGCACCGAGGCGAGCTCCTCGTTGCGGCGCTGGTTCAGGTCCTCGCGGAACTCGCGCTGCTTGCGCTGGAAGTCGCGGTTCAACTCGTTGAACGAACGCTCCTTGTTGCGACGGTCGCTGTCGCCCATGGTCGGGCCGTTGCGCTCGAGGTCTTCCTGCATCGATTTGAGATCGCGCGCGATGCGCTGCAACTCCTGATCGCGCTTCTCGAATTCCTTCTCCAGACGCTGCTGCGCGCGCACCGCAGGCGCAGCTTCACGCATGACCCGATCGGAATTGACGAAGCCGATCTTGTTCTCGGCGAACGCTGTCTGGGAGAGGCCGAGCAGGGCGACTGCGACCAGGGAGAGGGTACGGACTTTCAATTATGCCTCCGGATGAAACTGTTGCGCCCGGCTCAGAACACACTGCCGAGCTGGAACTGGAATCGCTGGATCTCGTCGTTCTCTTCCTTCTTCAGCGGGTGGCCGAAGCTGAACTTCAGCGGACCGATCGGCGAACTCCAGGAGAACGCAAGGCCCGTACTGTAGCGCAGGTCGCCGAAGCGGACATCCTGTTCCACGAAGCTGCCGCCGCCGAGCGGAACCTCGTCCTCGCCCCAGACATAGCCGGCATCGAAGAAGGCCGAGATGCGGAAGGAACGGTCCTTGCCCGCACCCGGCATCGGGAAGAAGAACTCGGCGTTGCCCACCACCTTGCGCGTGCCGCCGGTAGAGGTGATGTCGCCGTCGGTATCCTGATACTTGGGACCGACCGAGCCCTGGTCGAAGCCACGCACCGAGCCGATGCCACCCACGTAGTAGTTCTTGTAGAAAGGAACATCCTTGCCACCGAAGCCCTTGGCGTAACCGACGTCGGCATTGAGCATCAGCGCGTAGTCCGAGCCGATCGGGAACCAGTGCTGGTACTGGTAGCCGAGCTTGCCGTAGCGCAGGTCTCCAACCGGAACGCTCACCTCGCCATAGAGGCGCTGGTACACGCCGCTGCGAGGATAGGTGAAGCTGTCGCGGCCGTCGCGCGACCAGCCCACCGTGAGCAGCAGGCTATCCACCGTGCACTCGCCGACGCCGGTGACGTCGTTCAGCCCGTTGTCACGACAGAAGTCCTTGTACAGCCTCGGACTGAGGTTGTAGGTCGTGATTTCGGTGCGATCCGCGGTAAGGCCGAAATTGACCTGGTCGTCTTCGGCGATCGGCCAGCCGAGGCGGATGCCCGCCCCTGTCGACACCGTCTTGTACGGCGACACGGAATCGAGTTCGTCGGCATCGTAGGTGCGGTGATACAGGTCCCAGCCCAGGCTGACACCGTCCACCGTGTAGTACGGATTGGTGAAGGACAGCGCGAGCGTGCGGCTCGACTGGCTGGTGTTGAGGCCGAGCGTCAGCGCATTGCCGCTGCCGAAGAGGTTCTGCTGCGAGATCGAGGCCGAAAGGACGATGTTCTCGGAACTGGAGAAGCCCGCGCCCAGCATCAGGTTGCCGGTCGGGCGCTCCTTGACCGTGTAGTTGACGTCGACCTGGTCGGTCGTGCCCGGCACCGCGGGGGTCTCGACCGTGACCTCATCGAAGAAACCGAGGCGGTCGATGCGCGTCCGCGAGCGGTTGATCGCTGCCGCGTCGTACCAGCCTCCTTCCATCTGCCGCATCTCGCGCCGCACCACCTCGTCGCGTGTCTTGGTGTTGCCGCCGACGTTGATCCGGCGCACATAGACCCGACGGCCGGGATCGACGAAGACCGTGAAGGCGACCTCGCGCTTGGCCTTGTCGACTTCGGGCGCGGCGTTCACGTTCGCGAAGGCATAGCCTTCGTTGCCGAGGCGGTCGGTGATCGCCTTGGTGGTCTCGGTCAGGCGCTCGCGCGAGAAAGTCTCGCCCGGGCGGATCCGGGTGAGCGCCTGGTATTCGGCCTCGGGCAGGATCAGATCGCCGGTGAAGCGCATGCCGCTGACGGTGTACTTCTCGCCTTCGCTGATATTGACCGTGATGTAGATGTCCTGCTTGTCGGGCGTGATCGAAACCTGGGTGGAGTCGATATTGAAATCGAGATAACCCTGGTTGAGATACCACGAGCGCAGCGTCTCGAGGTCGGCCGACAGCTTCTGGCGGGAATACTGGTCGTTCTTCGTGTACCAGGTCAGCCAGCCGGGCGTGGTGAGTTCCATTTCGTCGAGGAGATCCTCCTCCTCGAAGGCCTTCGCACCGACGATGCGGATCTGCCGGATCTTGGCGACGCCGCCCTCGTCGACCTTGAAGTTGATGCCGACTCGGTTGCGCTCAAGCGGGGTGACGGTCGTGGTGACCGTGGCCGCGTACTTGCCGCGCGACAGGTACTGGCGCTTGAGCTCCTGTTCCGCGCGCTCCAGCAGCGAGCGGTCGAAGATCCGCGACTCGGCGAGGCCGACTTCGCGCAAGCCCTTCTTGAGCGCATCCTTGTCGAACTCCTTGACGCCGTCGAAGGTGATGTCGGCGATCGCGGCGCGCTCGTCCACGACCACGACGATGACCTCGCCCTCGGTCTCGATGCGCACGTCGCTGAAGAAACCGGTGGCGAACAGCGCGCGGATGGCGTCCGCGGCCTGAGCCTCGGTAAACGTTTCACCGACGCGGACCGGCAGGTAGTTGAATACGGTGCCCGCCTCGGTACGCTGGATACCCTCGACACGGATGTCCTTGACCACGAATGGGTCGAACGCGAGGGCCGGCGTCGCGGCAAAAAGGGCCACCAGGAGCCCGGGCAGGAGCTTGCGATTCATTCGGGAGTTCAGCCGGAAATGAGACGGTTCAGGTCGTTGTAGAAGGCGAATGCCATCAACATCACCAGGAGGGCGAGGCCGATCTGCTGACCGACCTCCATGATGCGCTCCGGGATCGGACCGCCCTTGATGATTTCGACCGTATAGTACAACAAGTGC
>Ga0268298_10001953_pt1 | contig 23246 bp, 16 predicted proteins | sample WWTPWeurt_MetaG_FD_194462 | JGI IMG/M metagenome (GOLD analysis project Ga0268298, IMG submission 194462) | Activated sludge microbial communities from WWTP in Nijmegen, Gelderland, Netherland - WWTP Weurt | ecosystem: Engineered > WWTP > Aerobic digester > Activated sludge | place...
CGACTGACGGAAAAGAATTATTGGCGCGCAAGCTGCATTCCATGAAAGTTACGCTCAATAATGAAAGTTTGAATTTGCTGGTTGATTTTTTTAAAGCCCCTTCTGTGCTAGATTTATATTACCGAATAGCTATTGGTATTATTAATTTAAAACACCTAAAGGATTTTGTAAAGGAAGATGGTTCATTGAAACACAAGGCTAAGAGTACTAAGAAGTCGGAAGCCAAAGAGTTTGAAGAACTTATTTCTAAAGCACGTGGAAACAGCAATATGCTGGTGATTGGAGAAGATTTGCAAAAAATTGAATACAAACTTTCTCCTTGCTGCAATCCGATTAATGGTGACGATGTGTTTGGATTTATAACCATCAACGAAGGAATTAAAATACATCGCGCAAATTGTCCCAATGCACTGCAATTGATGAGCAATTATGCGTATCGTATTGTAAAAGCTAAATGGACCGATTCAGACAAAATTTCGTTCCTTGCCGGTATTAAAATTACTGGAAGTGATGCAGTAGGTATCGTAAATAACATTACAAAAATTATATCAAACGAACTCAATGTGAACATGCGATCAATTAGTTTTGACACCAATGATGGTATTTTTGAAGGAACCATCATGGTATTTGTAAACGATACGAATCACCTTACTGAATTGATGAAAAAATTGAAGAAAGTAAATGGAGTACTAAATGTGATGCGCATTGATTCGAATTAAGCGATTTCAAAATCCCACTTAACCAAAAAATACTACTTTTGAAATAAATTTAGAATGTGGATACGAAGCAAACAGTAAAGCAATTATTTTCGGATTATCTTGAAAAAAATGCACACCGTAAAACTCCTGAAAGATTTGCAATATTGGACGAAATTTATTCTAACGATGGGCATTTCAACATTGAGTCGCTTTATCTTCACATGAAGAACAAAAAATACCGCGTGAGCAGAGCAACTTTATACAATACAATTGAATTATTACTTGATGCTAATTTGGTAGTGAAACACCAGTTTGGAAAAAATTTAGCCCAATTTGAAAAATCATACAAATACCGTCAACACGACCATTTAATTTGTAGCGATTGTGAAAAGGTATTCGAATTTTGCGATCCTAGAATTCAACAAATTCAAAACATGACCGAACAATTGCTTAATTTTTCTATTACCCATCATTCGCTCAACTTTTATGGCAAATGCTCTGAACTAGCAAAAAAAGGGAAGTGTGAACATTTTAAAAACTTAAAAAATTAAACCATGCGATTTTCATTTAAATTAGAAGAAGATAAAGGAATTGCAGTAATTTATTTAATGGGCGATTTAATGGAACGCAGCGATGCTACCGAATTGATTGCCAAAATTGATGAATTAATAAATCTCAACCGAAATACATTTGTGCTCAATTTAAGTGAGTTAAAATACATGAATAGTACCGGTTTAAATTTACTTATTAGTATTCTTAGTAAGGCGCGTAATCATGGTGGAGAAGTACTAATTACTGAAGTTTCTGCAAAAATTAAAGAACTATTGGTAGTTACCAAACTCAATACGGTTTTTACCATTACCGATACCAATAAAAAAGCAATTGAAATGATTGAGAAAAGACTATAGCTCTTTACAATTTCATTAAATAAAAAGTATAATTTTCAACAAAACGTGCCATTCCGGTACAAAATTTCAAAACAAAATAGCAAATGAAAGTGGATGTGTTGTTAGGTCTTCAATGGGGCGACGAAGGCAAAGGAAAGATTGTGGACGTATTAACTCCTCAATACGATATTATTGGACGTTTTCAAGGCGGACCAAATGCAGGGCACACCCTTGAATTTAATGGTATTAAACACGTTTTGCACACCATTCCTTCCGGAATATTTCGCAGCAATTCCATGAACCTGATTGGTAATGGAGTGGTGATTGATCCGGTGATTCTTAAAAAAGAAATTGATGCCCTTGTGAAAATGGGTGTGGATGTAAAAAAGAATTTACTGGTATCCAATCGTGCACACCTTATTATTCCCACCCACCGCTTGCTTGATGCCGCTTCGGAAGCTGCTAAGGGCGCTTCTAAAATTGGCAGCACGCTTAAAGGAATTGGTCCAACTTACATGGATAAAACCGGCAGAAACGGCTTGCGTGTTGGAGATATCAAAGGCGCTGATTTTAAAAACAAATACCGCCAATTGGTTGAAAAACACCAGCAATTACTGGCCTTTTATAATTATTCCTACAATCTCGAAGAATTGGAACCTGCCTTTTGGGAAGGAATTGAATTGCTGAAAAGCCTTACTTTTATTGATACAGAGCATTATTGCAGTCAGGCTTTAAAAAACGAAAAATCCATTTTAGCCGAAGGAGCCCAAGGTTCCTTGTTGGATATTGATTTTGGTTCTTATCCTTTTGTAACTTCTTCGAGCACCATTTGCGCCGGAGCTTGCACCGGTTTGGGAATTGCTCCCAATAAAATTGGAAGGGTGTATGGTATTTTCAAAGCGTATTGCACGCGTGTAGGAAGTGGCCCCTTCCCTACTGAATTGCACGATGCAACCGGTGAAGAATTACGTAAAAAAGGGAATGAATTTGGAAGTACTACCGGTCGTGCCCGTCGATGTGGATGGCTCGATTTACCGGCTTTGAAATATGCCATCATGATTAATGGAGTTACCGAATTAATTATGATGAAAGCCGATGTACTCAATGATTTTAAACACATAAAAGTATGTACCCATTACAAGCTGAATGGAAAAGTAATCGATTATTTACCTTACGATTATTCCGATCAAAATCTTGAAGCCGTATACGATACTTTAGATGGATGGCAAAAAGAATTAACTCATGTGCGCAACATGGATGAAATACCCCCTGAGTTATTTTCCTATATTGCTTATCTTGAGAAGCATCTTGAAATACCAATAACTATTGTTTCGGTGGGACCTGATAGAACCCAGACATTGTTGAAAGAAAAATAGGACAAATGTTCAAACGCGTAGATAAAACCTACTAATTTGAGCAGTAAACAAATTTAGCTAAATCCAAACAAAAAATTTAATTCTCAGAATACCTTGTAGCACACTGTTTTATACAACTCTATTAAAAACTGTTAATTAGAATTTAAAAGTCGAACTGTTAAAGCTGCTTCTTAAATATTTTTTACCTTTGAAGCCCTATGCAGTTTATTTATCCCGGCTTTTTGTTTGCCCTTTCAGCACTTGCAATTCCTTTAATAATACACCTTTTTAACTTCCGGAAATTTAAACGTATTTATTTTACCAACGTAAGATTCTTACGTGAAATTAAACAGGAAACCCAATCTAAATCAAAGTTGCGTCATTTACTGGTGTTACTTACTCGCATGCTCGCGATTAGTTTTTTAGTATTGGCATTTGCTCAACCATACTTGCCGGTTAATAACTCTACAATAGCTAGCGGCTCAAAAGTGATCAGTATTTTTGTTGACAATTCATTTAGCATGGATGCAATAGGAAATGCAGGAACTTTGCTGGAAGAAGCGAAAAAAAATGCCAGCCAAATTGCAGCTGCCTATGCTTCAAGCGATCGCTTTCAATTACTCACAAACGATTTTGAAGGAAAACATCAACGATTGCTAACACGCGACGAATTTTTACTGGCCTTGCAAGAAGTGAAGAGTTCTGCTTCTGTTAAATCTATTCAGGAAATACTAAGTAGACAAAGCGATTTACTTAATTCTGGAAATGCCAAAACTAAATACAGTTACCTAATTTCAGATTTTCAAAAATCCAATTTCAATTTCGAAAATCTACAACCTGATTCAAGTATTCAGATTAGTTTGCTTCCCTTAATTTCAAAAACCATTGCCAATGTTGCAATTGACACTTGCTGGTTTGAAAGCCCTACCCGTCAGCTTAATCATCCGGAAATTTTACATGTGCGCATTACGAATGCTTCTGAAAATGAACTCGAAAATGCACCCATCAAACTATTTATAAATAAAAAACAAAAAGCTCTAGCTAGTTTTAGCGTTAAAGCCAACTCAACAGTGCAGGTTGACCTTACGTTTACTTGTAAAGAAACCGGTTTGCATGCAGCACAATTGCAACTAAACGATTACCCTGTTAGTTTTGATGATAATTATTTTTTTAGTTTCGATATAAACTCCAAAATAAAGGTGCTAAGTATTTCAGAAGAACCGGGCATTTCACCAATCTCCAATTTATTTGATAAAGATTCTGCATTTAGTTTTGTTTCCCTTTCACAAAAAAACATGGATTACAATGCACTTACAACCGCCAATTTAATTGTGCTGAATGAGTTAAAAAGTATTTCTTCGGGACTAGCTCAGGAATTAAAAAGACGCATTGTATCAGGCGGCAGCTTGTTAATTTTTCCGGCACCTTTAATTGACTTAGCAAACTACCAAAGCTTTTTAAGTTCGCTTCCCGCCAATTATTTTACTCAATTAGATACTGCAAATACTCGTGTAGACAAAGTGAATTATGGACACAGCATTTATAGTGATGTGTTTGATAAAAGTAAAAAAATTCCGCAGTCAATTGATTTACCGGTTGTGTATACGCATTATTCAATTAACAGTGCAACTCGTTCTAATTTCGAGTACTTGATGAAACTTCAAAATGGGGAGCATTTTTTAGGCAAAAATTCGGTTGGAAAAGGTAAGGTTTATATAGCAGCGGTTGGGCTCAATACCGACTTTAGCAATTTTAGTAAACATGCTATGTTTGTTCCAACCATGTATAAAATTGCTTTGTATAGCAAGCCTTACCAACAAATAGCCTATACTATAGGTAAAGATGAAACGGTAGAAATTGAAACTCCATCGAACACTAAGGAGGCTGTATTTCATGTAAGAAACAGTGGTGCTTCCTTCGACATGGTACCTGAAGTGAAGCAGCAGCCGGAAGGTAGTATGTTAGTTTTGCACAATCAACTAAAACAAGCCGATACCTATCTTTTGCAATTAGATAATGATACAATTGAGGGCTTTGCTTTTAATTATAACCGAAAAGAATCAGCCTTAAGTTGCTATTCTGTTGAATCGCTAATTGAAGTTATTACACAAAAAGGCTATTCAAATTTTTCACTACTTTCGGGAAGCGAGAAAGGAATTACAGCTTCATTAAAAGAACTAAATCAAGGAAAGCGTTTCTGGAAATGGTGCCTTATTGCAGCACTTTTCTTTTTAGCTGTTGAAATTACCTTACTTCGAATTTGGAAAAAATGAACCTTCTAATTAAATCAGTAGTAATTGTAAATTCTGATTCCAAATGGAACGGAAAAAAAGTTGACCTTTATATCAAAGATGGTATTATAAAATCCATTGCTCCCGAATTAAAAGCAGCGGAAAATACGCAACTTATTGAGGTACCCAATTTGCATGTTTCTATTGGCTGGTTTGATATGCAAGTAAATTTTAACGATCCGGGAGATGAAATTGCAGAAGATTTACTAAGTGGATGTAAAGCTGCCGCGGCAGGTGGGTTTACAGGTGTTGCTTGTTTTTCATCCGACACTAGTCCTATACAAAGTAAAGCAGCAATTGAGTATATACAATCAAAAACACAACATGAAGCAGTTCAAGTATATCCGGTTGGGGCGCTTTCACAGGATTTAGCGGGAAAAAGCATGAGCGAGATGTACGATATGCATAGCGCCGGAGCCGTGGCTTTTTCAGATAATAAACATTCAATCAACGATGCCGGATTACTTTCTCGTTCGTTATTATATGCCAAAGGATTTAATGGTACAATAATTCATTTTCCGGAGGATGCAGCATTAGCTGGTGGAGGCAAAATGAACGAAGGTGAAATGAGTACACGACTCGGTATTAAAGGAACTCCTGCTTTAGCCGAAGAACTAATGATTGCTCGAGATATTGCCTTAGCTGAATACCATCAAACTTCCATACATTTTTCGCCGATATCCACCGCAGACGCTGTAGCTCGCATACGAGAAGCAAAAAGCAAAGGATTAGCAATAAGTTGCGGAGTTGCAGTTCACAACTTAATAGCACAAGATAGTGATTTGGTTGATTTTGATTCTAATTACAAAGTAAAACCTGCCTTGCGCACTATAAACGATTGTGAAGCACTTTGGCAAGGGCTTGCTGATAATACAATTGACGTAATTTGTAGCGACCATAGTCCTCAAGTTATAGAAAACAAAGAGCGAGAATTTGAATACGCTGCTGACGGAATGATTGGACTTGAAAGTTTTTACGGATTGCTAAACTCCTCACAACATAGCCTTGGTTTGCTTGATTTGATTAATAAATTCTCCGTAGTACCTCGGCGATTACTTAAGTTAGCAATTCCCAAACTAAACGAAAATGAAATTGCAAATTTAACTTTGTTCGTACCCGATGCTAGTTGGACATTTACTAGCTCACACATACAATCAAAATCTAAAAACACCCCTTTTATCAATAAACAGCTCAAGGGATGGGTGTATGGGATAATCAATAAAAACAGCTTTATCAAAAATCATATTATTTAACTGTACTTTTTCAGTTAAAAATTTTAGTAAATTCGCAGTAGGTTTAAAAAAGATGCTAGGAAAATACATCAGTAATTTATTGATAGAGTATGATTGTGTAATCATTCCCGACTTTGGAGGGTTCGTTGGAATTTACGCTCCTGCCCGCATACACCCTACTCAACATAGTTTTGAACCTCCCTACAAAAAAATAGCCTTCAATAAAAACTTGTCAACCAATGATGGATTGCTTGCAAATGCAGTCGCTTCCGATTTATCCATATCATTTAACGAAGCAAATCTCTGGATTGAACAAGAAGTTTTACGCATCGAAATACGCTTAGCAAAAAGAGAAAAAGTTGAATTAACGGGTGTAGGAATATTATACAACGATATTGAAAATAATCTTCAATTTACCGCAGCTTCTTCCATCAACTATTTACTCGATTCATTTGGATTATCAGGCTTTCAATCGCCTGCTATTAAACGTGAAAATTTTACTGAACGAATCGAAAAACAATTTAAAGACCGCCCCCCAATACCCAATCCGGTTGTAAAGAAAGTTTCAAAAAAGACCTGGCAATTGGCTGTACTTATTCCTGTTTTATTGCTGCTAATTGTGGTGCCAATTAAGCTTAATTTAGTAAGCAAATTAAATACTTCAGCCAGTTCATTTATTTCATTTTCCGAAAAAGCTAAATCTGTTTATACCGAGCGAGCACAAGCTGTTTCACTACCGAACATAGTTATTAAATCGAGCGTTGATCTTGTAGCCCATGTTACAGATATTAGCTATATTGTGCTTACTAACGATAATTCAAAAACTATTCCCGTTAAATCGGAATTGCCACTTGAAACACCTAGTGAAACATTTACTGAGTCTACATCAAATGAGTCAATAAATAGTAATTTTACTCAAGCTGAGACGCCTACTCAACATCAAGATTCTAGGCCATCTAACTATATTAAAACCGGCACTTATTCATTGATTGCCGGTTGTTTCAAAGAAAAAGAAAATGCACTGGCTTTAGTAAGTGAATTAAAAGCCAAAGGTTTTAACGCAAGTTTGGCTGGTCAAAACAGTCAAGGTTTATATCGTGTGAGTTACCACACTTTCGCCGATCGATTTTCAGCAGAAGCTGCGAAAGCTGAATTAAAATCAGAGAATCCGGATATTTGGCTAATGCGCAATTAATGCTGCTCAATTGCAAAAATTGCTCAATTACTATCCAATAAAACTAAATTCTAGATCCATAATTTTTTACTTTAGATTTTGTGCTATTTTACTTCAAGCATTCCAAGTTTTAGTAGTTCAGAATACTCCCCTTCTAAAATATAAACGTTTTTAAAACCGGCAGCTGCAAGAATATTTGCGGCTTGTGCAGCAGTTGCTATTGAATCGGAGTAAAGGTAAACATTCTCTTCTCGCTTAATATTCTTCAATTTAGCAGGCAATTCGGCACTGTCAATTGTTATGTTTAAAGCACCCTTAATATGTCCCTTCGCAAACAGTGAAGCATCTCTAACATCCAACAACATGTTTGTATTTTTATATTTATCTTTAAAAACAGATGCTGAGAAACCGCTGAATTTAGGGATATCATTTTTTTCTATTTCCTGTGCCGCAACATTTCCGGCTAAAATTAAAACAGCCACAGCTGCTACTAGTATTTGTTTTTTCATGTATGAGTTAATTAGAACAATCTATTATGGATTAAGTTATCTATTTATTTCTAGTTCTCGAACAACATTCAAATTCAGAATTAATTATTGAATGTAATGAGCTCTATGTTCAATAATTTGTTAATTTCTGTAACACCTTTTTCTTGGTGTAATGATATTCTAAAAGTATATCTTTTTTTTCTACTTTTGCTCGACTAATATAAAAATGTTAATCAGTAAGTAATTAAACATACTGTTCTACCAAAATAAATACATAATCAAACTATGAATAGTAAAAATCTTTCACCTAAATTTATTTTTATCAGTAGCGCAATTGGAATAGCCGCAGTATCTCGTTTGCTTCCACATTTGCCTAATTTTACACCTGTTGCTGCTATAGCTTTGTTTGGAGGAGCTTATTTGAACGATAGAAAAGCAGCTTTTTTAATTCCTTTTATTGCACTTATTTTATCCGATTTATTTTTAGGATTTAGTGCTTCTACACCTGCGGTTTATATGTGTTTTGCAGTTACTGTATTTATCGGACAATTTATTCGCAACAAGGTATCGGTTGTTTCAGTAGGAGCTGCTTCAATGTTAAGTTCAGTGATATTTTTTCTCGTTACCAACCTTCCAATTTGGTATTTGAGTGAGGGCTTATATCCGGCTACCTTAGCTGGTACTGCAGCTAGTTATACAGCAGCTATTCCGTTTTTTGGTTATTCCTTGCTTGGTGACTTAGTATATTCAACAGTTTTATTTTCTGCATTTGCCGTAGCTCAAAAAAACATTCCACAATTGAGCAAATCTTTCTAATTAGTGCTTATTCAAAAAACTAAAAGCTGTCTCACAAGGACAGCTTTTTTATTTTAGGACGTTTCATGTTATTGGCTTTTATAAAACTTAAATTTTAACCACTAAAAGCACAAAGTTTGGACTAGGGACACAAGAAGTGTTTATTTACTTAATCCATATAGTGTCTATTCTGTTTTTCTTTGTAGCCCTTGTCGTTAAATCCTTTGATTCTAATTAATTACCTGAATAAATCAATCAGAATTAGCTTCTTTTGATACATTTAAGTAGAAAAGTGGATAAGCATTTTATTAATGTTCTATAAACGCATATTGATTAATTATAAAATTCAAATCCTAGTTAAAAAAAAAGCTCTGTTTAAAATAAACAGAGCTTTAAGTTTTTTAGTCAGGGTTATCTTATTCTTTAGCTTCTTTTTTAAATGAACCTTCAGTAATATCTAAATCGTTCTTCTTGTAAAACACTCCACCCCAATTGTAAGTAATTTTCTTATACTCATTTGCAGCTACACCATCAACCATAATAATACGTAGAACTTTAAAGTTGGTGCCCTCTTCATAAAGAGTAGTTTTCCCTTGTGGATATTTTTGAGCTAAGTCTGATAAGTAAATTTCTTTTTTCTCTTTATCGGTCATTACAGCACCAGTACGAAGTTTTTCGCGGGCTTCAGTAAGTGATTTTTCGCGCGCTGCGGCTTCGGCTTTGCTTTTTTCGAGAGCATCTGCTTTGGCTTTGGCAATTTCATCAGCTTTTCTTTTTGCTTCTGCATCTGCTTTTGCACGTGCATCGGCATCAGCTTTTGCCTTTGCATCGGCTTCTGCTTTAACTTTTGCTAGGGCCTCTTCTTTCGCTTTTTGTTCAGCTAAAGCTTTTGCATCTGCTTCAGCTTTTGCCTTTGCTCTGGCTTCTGCGTCTGCTTTTTCTTTAGCATCAGCTTCTGCCTTTGCTTTTGCCTCAGCTTCTGCCTTTATTTTGGCTTCAGCTTCTGCTTTTGCCTTTGCTTTTGCTGCAAGTTCGGCTTCGGCTTTAACTTTGGCTTCGGCTTCCATTTTGGATTTTGCTTCTGCTTCTGCTTTAGCTTTTGCATCGGCTTCCATTTTTAAACGTGCTGCAGCTTCAGCTTCTGCGCGCTTTTTAGCATCTGCTTCAGCTTTTATTTTAGCTTCTGCTTCAGATTTAGCTTTGGCTTCAGCATCTGCTTTGGCTTTTGCCTCAGCTGCTTCTTTCGCTTTTTTCTCAGCTGCTAATTTTGCTTCAGCTTCTGATTTGGCTTTGGCAGCTGCTTCTGCATCTGCCTTTGCTTTGGCATCGGCTTCATCTTTGGCTTTTTTATCCGCAGCCATTTTTGCTTCTGCTTCCGCTTTTGCCTTTGCTGCAGCCTCTGCTTCCGCTTTTGCTTTTGCATCAGCCTCTGCCTTTGCTTTTTTATCAGCGGCTAATTTTGCTTCTGCCTCGGCTTTTGATTTTGCAGCGGCTTCTGCTTCTGCTTTTGCCTTTGCATCAGCTTCCTCTTTTGCCTTCTTCTCTGCTGCTAGTTTAGCTGCTGCTTCTGCCTTAGCTTTAGCTTCTTCCTCTGCTTGGGCTTTGGCTTTGGCATCCGCTTCTTCCTTAGCTTTTTTCTCGGCCTCTAATTTGGCTTCAGCATCTGCTTTTGCTTTTGCTGCTGCTTCAGCCTCTGCTTTTGCTTTTGCTTCTGCCTCCGCTTTTTTCTTTGCTTCTGCTTCTGCTTTTGTCAATGCTTCTGCCTCTGCTTTTGCTTTTGCCTCTGCTTCTGCTTTTGCTTTTGCTTCAGCTGCAGCTTTTGCTTTTGCCTCTTCGGCTGCTTTACGCTGTGCCTCTGCTTCGGCCTTTGCTTTTGCAGCCTCAGCTGCTTTCGCTTCTGCAGCTGCATTAGCTGCAGCAACCGATTCTAATCGTTTTTGATCTTCTTGTTCTTTTTGCTTAACAACTAAATCCTTTTCTAACTGCTCTATTTCCTTTTGTATACTCTTAGTATAAGCCTTATCGTAATCAAATTGAACCTTATTTGCATCAAAGGCAATTTTGGCTGCCGGTTTATCTAATACAGTAACATCTAAATCTTTGATCTGTTCAAACAATTCAATTTGGAATCCGCTATAAGCAAAATCTCCATCCTTGCTTTCATCCCCAGGAACACCATTTGTATTAATTTCTATATATTTAGAAACATGCCCAGGTTTAGAAGCAACAATTTTATAATCACCATCAGCTTCTAATTTAAACGAGAATTTTCCGTTGGTACCTGTCCTCATTTGTTCAACCTGCTCCCCATTTTTCATTAAACTAACAACAGCTCCTTCAAGAGCTTTTCCCTTCTTAGTTACTTGGGCATCAATTTCAAGCTTCCATTTACTTTGAGCAAAAGCAGATAAACTGATGCAAAGCAATAAACTCATTAAACTAATTAATCCCTTCATATTCAATTTTTTCGTAGTGCAAATTCGCATTATTACTTAATGTATTGTTAATCGACAAATTTAAAAATTAAAACCCAATTATTACGATTCTTGGCTTTACTTTTACCAACAATTCACAAATTGGTTTTCAAAAATTAGGCCAGTTATAGTTGGTCAAAAAAAATTCACTTCTAGATTATGCTTTTGCCACACATAGTAGCCTTCATCTGCACTTTTAAGGATTTCTAATTTTTATAATTCCAAAAAATACTACATTCGGAAATATTTCATTTTAAAATTTAAATCAACCATTGTGCAATTAAGTTACTGGGAAAAAAGCACCTATTTTACTAGCCCCGATATACTCATTATAGGCAGCGGGATTGTGGGTTTATTTGCTGCTTTGGAAATAAAAAAATCAAATCCGAAATTAAAAGTTTTGATAATTGAACGAGGTTCCTTACCAACTGGAGCTAGCACAAAAAATGCCGGTTTTGCCTGCTTTGGGAGTCCGGGTGAATTACTTGACGACATTGCCAATAGCACCGAAAAAGAAGTAATAAATCTGGTAACAAAACGAATCAAAGGCCTTACTAAACTGCGAAAAACATTAGGTGATAAGACGATTGATTATAAAGGTTATGGAGGATTTGAAGTATTCGATAATGAATCTGATTTTGAGAAATGCGCCCAGCAACTTTCTTACTTAAACAACCTGATAAAAGAAAATACAGGAATTCACCAAACATATACCATTGCCGACGCTAACATTAAAACAATGGGCTTTAAAGAAGTGAAGCATTTGATACATAATTTATACGAAGGTCAGATAAACACCGGAAGTATGATGAAAGCGCTGGTTTTGAAGGCACAAAAAGCCGGAGTTACCATTATAAATGGGATAAACATAAAATCGCTGCACCCACATGCGTCAACTGTGGTATTGGATGACAACACCGAACTGAAAGCAACTAAAATACTCGTTTGTACAAATGGCTTTGCTCAACAACTTTTACCCGAATTGAGTGTGCATCCAGCACGTGCACAAGTACTTATTACAAAACCTATAAATGGATTAAAAATAAAAGGCTCATTTCATTATGATAAGGGCTATTACTATTTTAGAAATATCGATGACCGGTTACTATTGGGAGGAGGTAGAAACTTGGATTTCAAAGGGGAAGAAACTATTGAGATGGCCACTACGGCTACAATTCAAGCGAGCCTCGAAAAATTGCTGAAAGAAAAAATTCTTCCAAACACTAAATTTGAAATAGAACAACGCTGGAGTGGAATAATGGGTTTAGGAAAAGAAAAATCACCCATTATTAAGCAAGTAAATTCGCAGGTTTTTTGCGCAGTTCGCTTAGGAGGAATGGGCGTTGCTTTGGGAAGTTTGGTAGGTGAAGAAGCCGCAAGAATGTTAGTGTAATACTCGTACAATCTAAAAGTTCTTCGAACAATAATCCTTGTAAAAAGCAGTTAAATCCTATATTTGAAAATCAATTGTCTCGATAAATGCGCTATACTTTTTTACTGATTTCAATTTTTTTTACTTTTTATGCTTGCCGTAAAGATGAAAAAATAACCAATGACGGCTCAGCTAAGCTTGAATTCTCTGTTGATACTATACTTTTCGATACCGTATTTACTACTGCCGGCTCAACAGTAGCGGCATTGATTGTACACAACAGTAACGATAAAAAAGTATTGATTTCGAGTATTCGATTAGCAGGTGGTACAGCTTCAGCTTACCGTTTAAATATTGATGGTGTTGCTACTGATAGAGCCAATAACATAGCTATTTCAGGTAACGACAGTATGTTTATTTTTGTTGAAGTTACTGTAGATCCTAACAATTCGCTTTCCCCATTTTTGGTAAACGATTCCATTGAATTTATTACCAATGGTAATTCACAATATGTGCAGTTAGTTGCTTATGGTCAAAATGCACATTATTTTAGGCCGGATACTAATGTACCAGGTTATCCACCTTTTTCAGTAATTCCCTGTAATTCGGGGAATGAAGCACATTGGGTCAACGATTTGCCCTATGTTATATTTGGCTATGCTGTTGTTGATAGTGGATGTTTACTAAAAATTGATCCAGGTGTACAAGTACATTTTCACAAAGGTGGTGGATTATGGGTGTATGAAGAAGGTGCCATTGAAGTTAATGGAACAAAAGATAATTCGGTTGTATTTCAAGGTGACCGGCTCGAAAGTTTTTACAAAGAAGAGGCTGGTCAGTGGGACAGAATATGGATTAATGAAAATACTACACGTAATAATGTGTTTAATTATGCCATTATAAAAAATGCGTTCATTGGTATTCAAGCAGAGATTCAAAAAACGCTATCAACAAACAAATTGGTGTTGAACAATACCATAATTCGTAACATGAATGGCTTGGGCATATATAGCACTGCCTTTAATATAGATGCTACCAATGTAGTTATTGCGAATTGTGGGCAACAACTTTTAGGATTAACTTTAGGAGGTACACATAATTTTACTCATTGTACATTAGCCAATTACTGGACAGCTTCGCAACGACAAGATCCTGCTTTTGTCTTTACCAATTATGATTCATTTCAAGCAGTCGACTTAAATGCAAAGTTTACGAATTGTATTTTGGATGGTAGCCAAGATGAGGAATTTGCTTTTGATTTGAATAGCTCTAAATTAGGCAAGTATAAATTTATAAATTGCATGTTACGCACGCAAAAACCAACTAACGATACGGCACATTATTTATCTCCATTTATTAACCAAGATGCTGTTTTTACAGATAAAACAATTAATGATTACCGTCTTAGCTCAACCTCCTTTGCTATTGATAAAGGTACGAGTACAATTCCTTTCGTTGACAAAGACATCACTGATTACATTCGTACCCTTCCTGCCGATTTAGGAGCTTATGAGTTTCGTTGAAAATTGAGATTCTTTTTAGGCTTAATAAGCATTATTTTCTGTTGAATCCATCTTCTCGATTATAACTTCTAAAAGTGAATTGACTTATTTAATGGAATATTGTTTTGATCAATTATACCTTTTTTTGCTATCAAATTCAACAAAAGAAAATTTTTTCGAATTGAAACTTTTTTTACTTGCCTGCGTAAAAAATTACAAAACACAATTCAGTAACATGAGAACACTTTTCTGTTTAGTAGGTATCTTACTTCTTAGCAGCTTTAAAAAAGACAAAGCTCCGGTACGCGAATGGACCAGATACAATATAGATTATGAAGACTTTAGAGCTTCTGCCGATAAAAAAAGCAATTTTGATGCAGTAACCGAATGTGGTATTAAATACGAAATGTACATTGAGGAAGATAGTGCTTACATACGAATTGTAGCTGTATTAAATCGTCACAAATCATGGATAAAAGATAAATCGCCGGAAGTATTGAACCACGAACAAGGTCATTTTAATATTTGTGAAAGAAGTGTGCGAATGTTTCGTAAACGCATTTATACTTACGAAGAACAATTAACTCCTAAAAACATAGAAAGCGTAATGAACCAATTGCTTGATGAAGCCACTGAATCGAATCGCTTGAATCAAAACATGTATGAAAACTCAGTGGAGGATGAACGAGTACAACAGTATTGGGATAGATTGATTGTTGAAGACATTGATAAATTAGAAGCTTTCTCGGGTAGTTTAATTGTTATTGGTTTGAAAGACCAACAATTAACAAGTCTAAAATAAACTGGAAAATTTAACCTAATAGTATTTTAAACCAAAAATAAAAAAAGCCTGCGATTCTATAGAATGGCAGGCTTTTTTAGTATCAAGGTTTAATTATGCTTCACTTGCTGGTGTTTCGTCAGTAGCAACCGGTGCTGCTGCTTCCTCTTCAGCAGGTGGTGGTGTATTTTTGGCAAGAATTGCTTTTGCTTTCGCTTCTTTAACTGCTGATTCAGCTGCTAATCGCTTCTTCATTTCGTCTTGCTTACTAGCTTGAACGCTGTTGGCCTTTCCGCTAATTTTTGATTCTTTTTCGGCTAACCACTTATCAAATTTAGCATCTGCTAATTCTTGAGTTAATGCACCTTTGTTTACCCCTTTTTGCAAGTGGTTTTTATACATTACTCCCTTGTAACTCAATATTGCTTTACAAGTATCTGTTGGTTGAGCACCATTTTGCAACCACTGAAGTGCTTTTTCAGTATCTAAATTAATTGTTGCTGGATTTGTAGTTGGGTTGTAGGTGCCAATGTTCTCTATAAACTTTCCGTCTCGAGGTGCACGACCATCCGCAATTACAATGTGGAAGTAGGCTTTGCCTTTCTTACCATGTCGTTGTAATCTAATTTTTGCTGGCATTGTTTAATTGTTTAATGATTATTTTTTAAAAATTGGACTGCGAAAGTACTATTTATTTTGTTGTGAGCCAAATGCCAACGCAATTTTTTCACTCCTTTTTACAGGCTCTTAATTTTGCTTGCAATTAATACTATTTTTACACATCAAGTTTCACCCGATTTTCCTATGTATACGAAACGTTTACTTGCTGTATTTGGTTGTATTAGCTTTGTTTGTGTACTTGCCCTTGTTGGTGCACAGCGTACTGATCAAAAATTAAATTTTCATACTGCAAATGAACTTAGTGTATTAAAAAAACTTCTAACAGGTACAATTGGACCCGGCGATTATTTTAACACTCATGCCCATTGCAAAAGTTGCCATGGATATGATAGTTTGCTTGTTGCCAATATTGCTCCTAATGGAGAAGATATTAATGTAGTTAACGATTGGCAAACAAGCATGATGGCACTCTCGGCCAAAGACCCCTTTTGGAGGGCAAAAGTAAGTCACGAAATTTTAGTAAACCCAGGCCACACACTCGAGTTGCAAGATAACTGTACCTCTTGCCATGCTCCAATGGGTAATTATACGTCAAAATATAAGGGAAGCGCATCTCACTATACGATTGCTACCTTACAACACGATTCACTAGGTTTAGATGGCGTTTCTTGCGTAGGTTGCCATGCAATTGCAGACAGTGCTCGTTTGGGTTCTGTTTTTTCTGGTATCCTACCATATGATACCACTCGCAACATTTACGGGCCTTATACTTTCCCGATGGTAGGCCCTATGCTGGTAAACAGCGGTTTTACACCTAGGTATAGTGCTCATATTAAATTAGCTAAAGCCTGTTCGCCATGTCATACGCTTATCAATAAAACAGTTGACTTAAATGGAAACTTCACCGGTACTACCTTTGTGGAACAAGCTACTTATCAGGAATGGATAAATTCGAATTATTCAACTAATGGTATGACTTGTCAGAAATGTCATATGCCTGAAATTACAGGGGGAGTAATTATTGCTAACGACAATCCTTCTATCCCCTATCGAAGTCCATTTAGTCAACACATTTTTGCAGGTGGCAATAACTTTATGCTTCAATTGATGAAACAAAACAAAGTTCAATTGGGCATTGGTGCCGCTGACCGCATGTTTGATTCTACCTTAATGGCAACCAATCGCTTATTACAAAAAAACACACTCGATATCCAGCTAATAACTGATAGTCTAACTAGCGATACGGCCTATTTTAAAGTGCATTTATTAAATAAAGCCGGGCATAAGTTCCCTTCAGGTTATCCATCACGCAGAGCAGTTGTTGAATTCACAGTTATGGATCCTAGCAATGATACCTTGTTTGCGTCAGGAAAATTCAACCCTGATTATACTGTGCACGGCGAAAATACTGCCTTTGAAACACATCATGAAGTTATTTCTCAAAGTCAGCAATCTCAAATTTATGAGCTGGTGATGGGTGATGTTAATCAACAACCTACCACAGTTCTTGAGCGTGCAGCTTTTTTATTAAAGGATAACCGACTTCCTCCGCAAGGATTTACCAGTAACCATTTAAGTTACGACACTGCTAAAATTTCGCAAGATGCAATTGCAGATGAAAACTTTAATAAAATTAACCAAGTCGAAGGCAGTGGTTCCGACGTTATTTTTTACAGGGTGCCAGTTAGCGGAATTAGCGGTAGCATTAAAGTATTTGCAAAAATTTGGTATCAATCCGTTCCTCCAAAATGGTTAAATGAAATGTTTGCATATACCAGTGCTGAAATTGATTCATTTAAACAACAATATCAAGCCAGTAATAAAATCCCAGTATTGATAGCAGCGGACAGTATACTTCAAATTACACTTCGCAATTCAAGCGATTTGAAAAAAGAAGCAAGCATCAAAGTATGGCCAAGCATTAGCAATGGTAGTGTATTTATTCAGCTAAATGCAGCAGACGAATTAAAAGAAATTTACCTTTATAGCAGTGATGGCAAACTTGAAAAAATTCTAAAAATAGACAGTTCTACAAACTATCTTCAAGTAGTATTACCAAGTTCCAGTGGAGTTTACTTCTTAAACATAAGAACCAGAAAAATGAGCTTGGTTAAAAAAGTTTATCGAGAGTAATTGAATAAAATTTAATCACTTTTCATTCCAATTAGCTTAATTTAAATAAACCACGATGCGCACAAAGGATGCACAAAATTCACTAAAAACTATGCTCTATTTTAAGACTATAGTTTCTGTTGTAATAGAAAAAAAAAGTAACTAAAAATGGATCTTAAAATACCGCATAAAAACTAATGCGGTATCAAGCTTACTTTACTTCTTGCATTAGTTTTTTCACCAGCGGGGAAATAGCAATCATCACAACACCTGCTACCAACGCATAAATAGCCAATTGTTTGTAGCCATCGGTATAAGCTATAAGTTTTTCAGTAAGGCTTGCATTTTCGCTAGCAAGGCTCATTCCAGCCCCTAGTATACCGGCAACATATTGACCGTAAGCACTAGCTAAAAACCACATTCCCATCATTACTCCTTGTAATGGTTTGGGCGACAATTTGGTCATAATTGACAATCCTATTGGAGATAAACAAAGTTCACCAAAAGTGATAATAAAATACGCGAGTGTAAAAATATCAAGTGATGTTACACCTTGCTCGTTGGCAAAAAAACGAGTGCTATAAAACACATAAAAAGCTAATGCTAAAAACAAAAACCCTAAGCCGAATTTTACAACTGTATTCGGTTCGGCTTTTTTCGCACTCATCCATACCCAAAGCAATCCAAGTAATGGCGCAAAAATAATTACAAACAAACTGTTGGCTGCATTATTTACACCATTCGGATCGAGCTTTACTCCTAAAACAGTATCGGTTAAATTTCCGGCTGCAAACAAACTTAACGAGCCACCGCTTTGTTCAAAAAATGCCCAAAACAAAATGGAAAAAATTATGAAAACCAAAGCTGCCAGTAATTTTTTTTGTTCAGCTTTTGAAAACTTGGTCATCTCATAAAAAATATAAATCAAGGTACATGGACCAATGGTGTACATAAAATAATCGGTGTATTCGGTTTTTGCAACCATTACCATTATAATAGGAATCAGCAGCAATGAACCAAGGTATACCAAGTACTCGTACCATTTTTTTGTATTGCCGTTTGCATCTACTTTAAGTGGTGAAAGTCCTATTGGGCCTAAGCTACGTTGAGTAAAAACAAAAGTGAGTAAGCTAATTGTCATTACAATTGCAGCTAATCCAAAAGCTAAATTCCATGAATAACTTTTTGCAATAGTGATACAGGCATAACCTCCCAAAAGCGCACCCACATTGATACCTGAATAAAAAAGTGAAAAACCTGCATCGCGTCTACTATCATTCGTTTTGTACAAGGTTCCCACCATGGTTGAAATATTGGGTTTAAAAAAACCGGTTCCAATAATGGAAAAACTCAATCCTAAAAAGAAATACTGATGTGGATCAAAAGCCAAAATACAACTACCGGTAATCATCAAAATACCTCCCCAAAAAAGCGACTTGCGAAATCCTAGAATTTTATCGGCAAACAAACCTCCAATAAAAGTAAATGCATAAACAAAAGCCTGTGTTGCTCCATATTGCAAATTGGCAACATCGTCTTTCATCATTAGTTGGCTTACCATAAATACGGTGAGCATTCCGCGCATTCCGTAAAAGCAAAAACGCTCCCACATTTCACTAAAAAATAAATACCACAATTGTTTTGGGTACTTACCTGTAAAGGATTGTATTTGTTCTAGACTCTGTGTTTCGTGCATGTTTCCGGATTTAATTGTTGCTATAAAAAAGCAAACCGCAGACTAATAATGTCAACGGTTTGCTCAATTTACTGAATGAATTTTAAACTATTTTACACCGTGCATTCTTTTTTCTAACCATTTATACATGCCAAAGAGCAATAAGGCAGCCACACCACTCAAGCCAATAAATACGCAGAAGAATGTAAAGAGATTATTAATTTCAATTCCTAAAAAAGTTGGTATTGCAGCAGCCACATCAGCCGGACTTTCGCCGGCACCAGGAGGAATCAAGGCCGATAAAGTACCCGCAAATTTATTGGCAACGGCATTCGCTAAAAACCAAGTACCCATTAGTAATGAAGAAAATCGCAAAGGAGCCAATTTGCTAACCATACTTAAACCAATTGGAGATAGGCTTAATTCGCCAATGGTATGTATAATATACAAGGCAACTAACCACCACATACTAATTTTGGTTTGCGAATCAACACCGTGCACACCGTATGCAATAACAACATAGCCTAAGGCTACTAAAGCTAAACCAAATGCCATTTTCATTGGAGAAGAAGGCTCCATATTTCTGCCGTGTAAGAAATTCCAAAAACCACTCATCATTGGAGCAAGAATTATGATCGCCAATGGATTGATGGATTGAAACCAAGAAGCCGGCATTTCCCAGGAACCAATGTGACGATTAGTTTGAGCATCGGCAAACAATGTTAAGGAAGCACCCGCCTGTTCGAAACATGCCCAAAAGAAAATAACAAAAAAGGCTAAAATAAATATCACAGAAATGCGTTGTTTTTCATCACTCACTAAAGATTTATCGCTGTATATTATGAGTGGCATAACAATGATGGACGCATAAATTAAGTAAGCAATAATATCAAAATCAACTTTAAACATGGTTTTGAAATTCAGTAGGAAAAATATTAAACCAATTGTTCCTACAATAATTGCAGTAGTTTTAATGTCCATTTTCGCCTTTGGCATTCCTACTGCTTCGCCATCAGGAGTTTTGAGCAATTTATTTTTTAGCACTTCAAATGAAATAACACTGATGATCATTCCAATACACGCAGCTAAAAAGCCCCATTTAAAATCGTGAATATTACCGGTATCACCTAAGCTTCCACAAACCAAAGGCGAAAAGAAAGCACCTAAATTGATACCCATATAAAATATTGTAAATGCACCATCAATACGGTGATCGCCTTTTGGATAAAGCTGTCCAACCATGGTCGAAATATTTGGTTTAAAGAAACCGTTTCCAATAATTAAAAAAGTTAAACCTGCCCACATTATTGAGATAGAAGAAGCATTTTGAACACCATCGGTTACCGCATTACCACTCATGAATAATAAAAATTGACCAACTGCCATCATGATACCACCAATGAAAATACTTTTGCGATTTCCCCAGTATTTATCAGCAATGTATCCACCTAGCAAAGGAGTTAAATAAACCAATCCTGTAAAACTTCCAAATATATTCGATGAGGTTGCACTGTCCATAAACAGCGCCTTTGTCATAAATAAAATAAAAATAGCTCGCATGCCGTAGTAACTGAAACGTTCCCACATTTCAGTAAAAAACAATAAATACAATCCCTTGGGATGTCCAGTTTGGTTTGTTTGGTTCATAGAGTTAATGATTAGTGTTTGGCGAATATAACAAAATTGTGAAATACAAAATTAGGCTACATTTTAGCCAAGAATTATATACCTGTACTTTCGTACAGGTGTATGACTATTCAACCATAAATATTGCCCACTTATCGCAAATTTTAGCTCATTACGACTAAATTTTTATCCTTCAAAACTTTAGTACGTATATTTGACTGTAACTCAAATTTTATAACCATCAAAATCATAAAATGTGCATTAACCTGTATTGATTTAGTTCAACCTAAATAACTAAATTTTTATTGTTAACCTTTTTGACGAAAATCCAATTTATACTTATGAAAAAAATAGTACACACTTTAGCATGTATTGCGGCGCTCTTGATAAGCCAATCAAGTATAGCTGATCCTTACTATAATTGGGCAAAACGACTGGGTGATGCAGGAGCAAATGTGGATGTTGGCAAAGCCATTTACAGTGATCAGAATGGCAATGTATACCTCACCGGATATTTTAAAGGTGCAGTTGATTTTGATCCTAGCAATGGTGTAAGTTTGCTTACTTCAGGAGGTACTGCTGAGAATATTTTCTTTGCTAAATATACCGCTAACGGAAAATTAAGCTGGGCCAAACAAATTGGCGATGCGAATAAAAGTGCTGGTTTAGCAATTCAAACCGACGACACAGGGAATGTGTATTTGCTTTCAAATTTTGAATTAAGTTTAAGTATAGACTATGACCCTGGTGCAGGAACTTCCAACATGACCGGTCAGGGCTTCAAAACTATTGTGCTGTCGAAATACACATCGAACGGTGATTATGTTTGGGCAAAATCTATCAATGGTAACGCCGATAATTATGCACATAGCATGCGTTTGGATGAGGCAGGAAATATTTTTATTGCCGGTAGATTTGATGGAATTACTGACTTTGACCCAAGTGCAGCAGCTGCGACTTTAACATCAATTGGTGCCTATAATGGATTTTTTGCGAAATACACCAATCAAGGAAATTATATGTGGGCTAATCAACTATCAGGTGTGATAAGTGGAGAAATTGATGTGAATGATTTAACATTGGACAACCTCGGTAATTTATACCTCAGCGGTAATTACAAAACCAGTTGTGATTTTGATCCAAGTCCTGCAACCACTATTCGGAGCAATGATGGTAATTCTGATTTTTATGTTGGAAAATATACTGAAAACGGTGTTCTTTTATGGGCAATTGCGCTGGATGGAACGAACGATGATTATGCTCGTTCAATAGCCGTGGATGCCAATTACAATGTATATGTTGCCGGAACATTTATGGATAGTTTAGATACTGATCCTTCAGGTATTGATCATTTTGTAGTTTCTTCAGCGCCCGGAAATCAAGATTATTTTGTTGCTCAATACAATTCGTTGGGCGGCATGAATTGGGCATTTGGTGTAGGAAACGGACAAGTTGCTACTTGTAACTCGCTTAAAATTGATGGCAATAATACTGTGTATTTAACAGGTAGTTTTTCGGGAACTATGGATTTTGACCCAAGCGTGAATACTGCCACTCAATCGGCTATTGCCGGATACGATATTTATTTAGCTGTGTACGACTCCTATGGAGAATATGTATGGGCTAAAAATATTGGAGGGAATTCGAACGATGAAGGTCTAGATATGTTTCTTGATGAGTATGCTCGAATATATATGACAGGTTACTTTGGCGATGCTGTTGATTTTGATATAAGTTCAGATACAGTTGAATTATCAGGTGGATTGGTAGATATTTTTATGCTTAAATACTCACAGGATCATCCTATAGTGCTTGATAAACCATCTGACAAAGCAACCTGGTTGGTTGGAGCAAGTTACCCTATTAGCTGGTCAAGCTCAGGAATTGACAGTGTGAAAATTGAACGACTTGAAAGTGGACAAAGTAACTGGGAATTACTCGGCATTGAAAGTGCTACAGCTAGTCCTTTTACTTACAATCTATTAATTACAAATCCTTTAACAGAATACAAATTACGAGTATCCGACGCAGACAACAAAACTGTAAAATACACCAACGAAATTCGTGTCAAGTTCAATCCTCAATTCAATTATCCATTGGGTAATGAGCAATTGGCGGGCGATTCAATTATTACTGTTAAATGGATTGCAGTTGGAAGCAGTG
>Ga0268298_10001954_pt1 | contig 23246 bp, 19 predicted proteins | sample WWTPWeurt_MetaG_FD_194462 | JGI IMG/M metagenome (GOLD analysis project Ga0268298, IMG submission 194462) | Activated sludge microbial communities from WWTP in Nijmegen, Gelderland, Netherland - WWTP Weurt | ecosystem: Engineered > WWTP > Aerobic digester > Activated sludge | place...
AAAGTAAGAATGGGGAACGACAATTTTGGAAACATGACAACCATCCCTTTTATTTATAAAGTAATCCAATGATTGATCAGAAAATAGATTATATCCATAATAATCCTGTAGAAGCCGGTTTTGTGAGCGAAGCCCATGAATGGAGACTTAGTAGTGCAAATCATGATAGTCCAATCAAAACAGAGCTGCTATAATTCCGAGCAAAGCTCTATAAATTAAAACCACACGAAGCAGAGCTTCGCGGGTACGGGGGAATTATTTGCGCTGATAATTGGAGTATGGTAGTTTCAGTCTAATTCTATTGTAACTCGGATTTTTACGATAATATTCCACAATTACAGTATCGCCATAATTTACTTTAATATTATTCTTAGACTCAGCTACGGTTATGACTTCTTGGCAAGTGTATTTCTCTCCATTAACAAAAAAATCTGCAAAAATTGTTACTCTTGATTTATAATCCACATCCCTTGCAGTAACAGGAACAAATTGTTGTGCTTTATCTTTGTCAATTAGGTTATCCTCCCTAACTACAATAAAAATAATAACTCCAATAATACCTCCCATTAATAAGAGGTATTGGTACATTAATTTCTTGTTTTTTAAAAATTGTATTTCCATTTATTCGAACCTTGGTAGAGAAGTCCTTACTGAAGTTGCATCTGCTGGAGCTGCATCTGCTGGAGCTGCACCGACATCTGGTTTATCACAGTCACCACCTGAACCACCAAAGATATTCAAATTTTTAAGAGCATTTGTCCCCAATTCTTCCATAATTCCTCCCATAAACTCCCCTCCTTGCTTAAACGACTCACTAACATCAGGACGTGTGATAGCGTCATTTACCATAATATAAGGTGCTATGTCGTCTTTGCTTAAATTATTTAATCTCTTAAACTCTTTCAATTCCGAAGTTGAAGCATCTTGAATATTCTTAACCCCTGCTCCAATTAAATCATCAACTTTATTCATAATTAAACTTGATCCAAAATCTATAGCAACATCTTTCCCTGATTTTGTTGTTCCTGCTATATTAACAGTAAACTTCCAATTCGTTGGGTCATCAGGGTCTTGACTTTCGCCAAAGTTCACATCGATACTTGCTTTGGTAAACTCGGCAACGAATATCCTACCCGCAGTTTTTTCTAATCCATGCGCAAGCCCCTCCGGTCCAAGTATCAAAGTTTCCATTCCCGTCATAACAACATCAGCATAATCAACTTTGCCAAGTGCTGCCTTTATATCACCACCATTGATCGCATACTGAATTGATACTTGAGTAATAAAACTTGACACGGCTCCAACAGCAAAAAGTACGATGGCAGGATTCTCACCATTTTTATCAATCATTAGTATTGGATTGTTCGCAGCAAAAGAGTAAGGAGAAAGACCTGGATTTGAATACGACTTAGAGTCAATAGACCACATTCTTCCTAATCTTGAGTCATAGAGTCTTGCCCCAAAATCATAACTATTTCCCTTTCCTTTAACCTCATTATCCTTCTCTTTACCATTAAAGCCATACACATACTCCTCATTATCATAAATAGTAAACAAATCACTCGCATCGCTATATATGTTATATTTTTCAGGGTCCCAATTATCGAGGCTAATGGTTTGGGTTGCATAATCGTAACTACCGGTGAAACCATGTGTTATGCTCAGTTTTTTGTATGTTTCAAAAACGCATTCATCCATTGTTGAGTAAGGATAATACAAGCTGTAATTAGTTGCAGTTTCTAAATTTTGGAATTCAAATACTTCGTTTGATTGAGGTAAACGATTTAATTTAAATGTAAATTTTGTCATTGTGCGCCCATCTAGCAGTGCACCAAATGGGCTATAATCGTTACAACTAATAATATCGGCATTAAAAATGTCGGCTGCACCATCTCCATCTATATCAACCCCTGTTTTTTTATCGCTAATTACTGCCAACACATTGCCCAAATGATTGCTGCACTCATAGTTTTTAGCTCCGGCAATATGTTGGTAGGTATCGCCGGTTGGGCTTGTTGCTCCTACCATTTCTGTTGCTGGCAAACTATTTTTGTGAGGAGAGCTAGAATTCTTTTACAAATAAAAAGATGAAGAAGGTGGATACTAAAGGATTTGAAAACATTGGGGTAAATCGCAAATTGCACTTTCTATACTTTGTATAAATTCTTGCAATGTAAATCTTAGCAAGTAGCTTGTTTATTGCGTTGTAAACGCAAAGTTCAAAACATTCTTGATGCAGACAAGGAAGAATTACGGACAGCTATTTTTCAACAAAATAATGATATTGCAAATAAAAAGACTTACAAACCTGCTAAATAAAAAAAGGCCAGAAAAAAAGCCATCGCTTTCGCTTTGCTTCTCTTTCTGACCTTCGTAGCGGAGACGGGAGTTGAACCCGTGACCTCAGGGTTATGAATCCTGCGCTCTAACCATCTGAGCTACCCCGCCATGTGGCTCTGTTTTTTTTGAGCGCGCAAAGATACTATTATTTCATTTTCATCAAAATGATTTTATCTATCAAATATTTTCTCCTAATCATACAATCAACCTAGCCTGTTTCAATTGAAATAAACGCAAGCAATATATCGCTTACTCCAATTTGTTTCACAAACTTTCCATCCCTTTTTTATTGATAGTATTAATAGTAAGTTTGCAGCGCAAAAAAAATTGCACAGTGTAAAATCCACACTTTAAAAACAGCTTTTAATGAATAAACTTTTTTCCTTCTTTGCAGTAATCTTGTGTTTTACAACAGCAGTTGCCCAACGAAATTTTAGTGAAACACAAACACCTGCAAGTAACCACACTTATTCAAAAAGCATGGCCATTGATACCCTTGGCTTAGCTGCTTTTAATGCTGCCCCCAAAGCCGTGTACCTCGATCAAAATGGTGGATATGCAGCAGGAACCAACTCTTTTAACGATTTAGTAAAAGCTCAAAGCTTTGAAATCACACAACAAAGCAATATACGAGAAGTACTTTTTTATTTCGCAGCCAAAGTAAAACAAGCACACGATTCAATTTCGTATTTAACCGTTGCCATTTATGCCATGGACGGAAGCGGAATTAGCAGCGGAAACACCAATACCACTGCCCCTGGCAGAATTTTGCATAGTCGTAAATTACTACTAGACAGCATCGATACTATTGCAGGCCATTTTACTCGTGTGCGGTTCGATTGGGCGCCTAGCGACAGTAGCGTACATAATTTTGCAGTGGGAATCGACCTATCGCACCTCGACTCTAGCGATAAAGTAGCTTTGCTTACTACGAAGGATTCAAACTCGGTTAAAAAAGATATGTCTTGGGAAAAGCGCAGCAATGGCCAGTGGCAAACCATGTTGCAGGGATGGCCTTTGGATTTGGATTTTGCAATATTTCCAATAGTCGATCCGGTATTAATTGGAGTGAATGAAACAGCGGTTAGTACTACCACATTAAGTATTTCACCAAATCCGGCCAATGATTTTGTAGAGCTTGATTTCGCCCACTTAAACGCAACTACTGCCACTCTCAAAATAGCTGATCAGTCAGGAAAAATAGTGTATCAGGAACCTATTTCCAATGAATCTAAAAACCTCCAAAAATTTAGGCTCAATACTTCTAAATTTAATTCGGGAGTTTATAGTCTTACTTTGGTAACTTCCACTAGTAGTTTTTCTAAAAAACTGGTGATTCTTCACCAATAGTAGCAAGGCCTTTCACAACCCTATTTAACATTCTGAACTACAGTAGGTTTAAACTCATGGCCTATAGTACAAAATTCAATAAAATTGCTACTTTTGCGAGCGATTTTTTAAAAACGAATATTCATTAATTAACCCATATCCAATTGATACTAGCCGTTCCAAAAGAAACTAAGGAAAAAGAAAACAGAGTTGCACTTACTCCCGATGTGGTGAAAGCATTGGTAAAAGCCGGTTTTGAATGCCGCATTCAACAAGATGCAGGCGCTCGCTCCTACTTTCCGGATGCTGCTTATGTAGAAGCAGGTGCTACAATTGTTGATTCAATTAATAAGGTATATGCTGATGCAGATGTTGTATTGAAGGTGAATGCACCTCATCCTGCTGAAATTTCCTGGATGAAAAAAGATGCTGTCCTACTTTCATTTATGTTTGCAGCTACCAATCCGGATCTGGTTGAAGCTTGTGTAAAAGCGGGGATTTCAGCTTTTTCAATGGACGCTGTACCTCGTATTTCGAGAGCGCAAAAAATGGATGCTCTTTCCTCTCAAGCCAACCTTGCAGGGTATAAAAGTGTTTTGCTGGCTGCCGATACTTTAGGCAAAATACTACCAATGATGACAACTGCCGCCGGTACTATACGTCCTTCAAAGGTGGTAATATTTGGAGCAGGTGTTGCGGGATTGCAAGCTATTGCTACTGCAAAACGATTGGGTGCAGTTGTGGAAGTAAGCGACGTACGAACCGATACCAAAGAACAAGTTGAATCATTGGGTGGGAAATTTATTGAAGTGCCTTCTGATAATACCATTATGGTTGAAGGCGGTTATGTGCGAAGTGTGTCGGAAGAATTTTTGAAAAAACAAAAAGAAACCGTTGCCAAACACGTAAAGGATGCGGATATTGTAATTACCACCGCCTTAATTCCCGGTAAAAAAGCACCCTTATTAGTAACCGACGAAATGGTGCAAAGCATGCGCTTTGGTTCTGTAATTTTAGATATGGCTGTTGAGCAAGGAGGAAATGTAATTGGAAGCGAACTCAATAAAACCGTTGTAAAACATGGTGTAACCATAATTGGCGAAAGCAATCTTCCTTCAATGCTTCCCATGAATGCAAGCGATTTATATGCAAAAAACATTCAAACTCTTTTATTACACCTTGCCGATAAAGATAAATTTAAATGGGAAATGGAAGAGGACATTACTAAAGGAAGTCTGATTACCCATCAAGGAAAAGCAGTACATCCAAGCGTTGCCAAACCGGTTAATGCATAATTCAATTTGCTACATAAACTAATTTAAAAATAACATGAACGAACTTTTAGATTTTTTTGGAACCAACAGAGAGATGATTTATTTTATTGTGCTTTCCATTTTTGTTGGTGTGGAAGTTATTGGTGGCGTGCCAACTGTTTTACATACTCCGCTCATGTCGGGAGCTAATGCTATTCACGGTGTTGTGGTGGTGGGTGCAATTTACGTAATGTTAAGTGTCGATCCTACCGATTACCTTGCCTTAGCTCTTGGATTTTTAGCAGTAGTGCTCGGTACATTAAATGTAGTTGGAGGTTTTGTTGTTACCGACCGAATGCTCGACATGTTTAAGAAAAAATAAATTAATTAAGCAGCCTGAATTAAAAGGAACGAACTCTTAAAACGAAAGAATGTAGGCCTTTTACAAACCACACTTTCATAAACAAACATATTAACCCGGTAAATATTATGAATCATAATCTTCTTGAAATTTGTTACCTCATAGGCTCAGTTACTTTTATTCTTGGGCTCAAAATGATGGGGAATGCCAAAACAGCTAAAAAGGGAAATCTGATTGGCGCTATTGGTATGACCATAGCTATTTTAGGCACTATTCTGCTTTTTGAAGGACAAGTAAGCGGCCTTATTTATGCCCTCATTTTTGGAGGTATTGCTCTAGGAACTGTGATAGGATGGACTACCGCCAAAAAAGTTCAAATGACAAAAATGCCTGAACTAGTTTCTATGTTTAATGGAATGGGAGGCGCCTGTGCTGCATTAATTTCATTAATTGAACTCAACCATCATTATCATGCAGTGTCTGCCGAATCAAGCTCCTATGGTACTATGATAGCCATTGTTGCAGGATTAATTATTGGAACTGTTTCCTTTTCGGGAAGTATTATTGCTTATCTCAAATTAAACGGCACCATGAACAAACCGGTGCGTTTACCAAGTTACAATATTTTGAATACTGTTGTAATGATTGCTGTGCTTGGCTTCGGTGCTTATTTTGTATACGATGGCGGCAACATGACATTGGCATATTTACTGTTTTTAGCCGCAGCGGTTTATGGAATATTGTTTACCATTCCTATTGGAGGTGCTGATATGCCGGTTGTAATTTCTTTGCTTAACTCTTTTACCGGATTGGCTGCTGCTTTTGGTGGATTTTTATACGATAATAAAGTAATGTTAACAGGTGGAATTTTAGTAGGATCAGCCGGTACTCTCTTAACCCTCATTATGTGCAAAGCCATGAATCGCCCATTAAGCAATGTTATATTCGGCGCATTTGGAGGAGGAGCATCTACTGCAGGCGAAGGAGCCGAAGTAAAAGGTTCAATTAAAGATATACAAGTGAGTGACCTTGCTGTACAAATGAATTATGCCCGCAAGGTGGTAATAGTTCCGGGTTATGGATTAGCGGTAGCGCAGGCACAACACACCATTCACGAACTCGAAATGTTGCTTGAAGAACGTGGTGTTGAAGTGAAATATGCTATTCACCCGGTTGCCGGTCGTATGCCTGGACACATGAACGTGTTGCTTGCAGAAGCTAATGTATCCTACGATAAATTGGTTGAGATGGACGATATCAATCCCGAGTTTGAACAAACCGATGTGGTATTAATCATTGGTGCAAACGATGTGGTAAATCCTGCCGCTAAAAGCGATCCTTCCTCTCCTATTTACGGAATGCCTATTTTAGAAGTAGATAAAGCGAAAAGCGTGGTTGTGAACAAACGTTCAATGAATGCAGGATATGCGGGAATTGATAATTTGTTGTTTTATGATCCAAAATGCAGCATGTTTTTTGGCGATGCTAAAAAAGCACTCACCAGCTTGGTTGCTGAATTAAAAACGATGTAACAGTTTATTCCAAAAGTATTTTTTGGACAATTGATTCAACATCCGAATTAAATTTCACAAAATAAATTCCCTTAGGAAAACGACTCCAATCGTAGGTTAAATGCATTTTACCGCCAGAGACGGTTATGGAATTGTTGTTTACTACGTTGCCAATAAACAAATACTAGCTCATTGCCGTAATTTAAATCATTATCAATTTTTTCTTCTACGTAAAAGCCGGTATTAATATCCTCTTTGCCTCATAGCTTCAAAAACTAACACAGCACAACTTGTTGAAACATTGAGTGAATCAATCTTACCGCGCATGGCAATTTTTATTTGCTTGTCGGCCTTCTCTAACCAAAATCTACTTAAGCCATCGGCTTCAGTTCCCATCACAATGGCACAAGATTTTGCCATATCCGTTTTCTGATAAAAATCGCTTGCAGTTAAAGCCGCAGCATAGCTATATATAGAATTTTCAGATAAAAAAAGTAAAGCCTCTTCTGAAGTACAAGCCACCACTTGATTCGTAAAAACGCAACCAACACTGGAACGAATTACATTGGGATTGTAAATGTCGGTTTTAGGATCGCATATTATTACAGCATCAACTTGTGCAGCATCTGCTGTTCGCAATATTGCTCCTAAGTTTCCCGGTTTCTCAATTCCTTCTAAAACAATAATAAACGGATTATTACTCAACTTTATCTCACTCAGTTCACTGTGTTTAATTTCAGCTACAGCCAAGCAACCATCTGAGTTTTCGCGATAGGCCATTTTTTCAAAAACCTCTTTGCTAACAGTATATTTATCTACTTCAGCTCGCATGGTAGGAAAATCGTGTCCCATTTCATTGCATAAAAAAAAGGAATGCAACTTAATACCGGCTGCGAGAGCTATACCAATTTCGCGCATACCCTCAATAATAAATTTACCTTGCTCCTTTCGTTCTGAAGCCTTTTGCAACTTTACAATATTTTTAATCTTCGCATTTTGAAGACTAGTGATGTGTTCTGCCACGTTAATAAAATGTTTCTTGCGAAGATAAGCTTTAAAAATAGGAAGGACTTATTTTGTTAATTTTGCACCTCAATTTTACATGTTAAATGCCAAAAGTTACTGTTCAAAATTACTTATCACTCATCAAATTTAGCCATACTGTTTTTGCGCTACCCTTTGCTATCATTGGCTTTTTACTTGGAACACAAAACAAACTTGGAGTAGTTAATTATAACTTATTGATACTCGTAATTGCTTGTATGGTTTTCGCAAGAAGCGCTGCAATGGCCTTTAATCGCTATATTGATCGCCATATCGACAAAATAAATCCTCGCACTTTTGTACGCGAAATTCCTTCCGGCGTAATTCAGCCTTCATCTGCTTTGTATTTTGTTATTGCTAACTGTGTATTATTTATTAGCTGTACTTACTTCATTAATCCACTTTGCTTTTATCTATCTCCAATTGCCTTATTGGTTGTGCTGGGTTATAGTTATACCAAACGATTTACTGCGCTTTGTCACTTAGTTTTAGGAACAGGTTTAGCACTTGCACCAATTGGAGCATATTTGGCAGTTACAGGTTCCTTTAACAGTATTCCCTTGTATTTTTCATTCGCTGTGCTGTTTTGGGTGAGTGGTTTTGATATTATTTATGCATTGCAGGATGAAGAGTTTGACAAGCAACATAACCTGCAATCAATACCTGTAATAATTGGCAAAAAAAATGCACTTACCTTAGCTTCTGTCTTCCATTTAGTTTGCGCAACACTGCTACTTATACCTGCATTTAATCCATTATTCGGACTTTATTACAAAATTGGTCTTGTGCTATTTATTGCGTTATTATTGTATCAACACAGCCTTGTTAAAGCCAATGATTTAAGTAAAATCAACCTCGCTTTTTTCACTACCAATGGTGTTGCTAGCGTTGTTTTTGCAGTATTTTTCATTCTTGATTTTATATTTTAATATGCTACTTTTTGATTTGCTAAGTGGAACATTTTACGATTGGGTGCTTTTTCCTTTGTTGATATTTGCGGCACGCATGACCGATGTTACATTGGGAACCTTGCGCAGTGTGTTGGCTTCAAAAGGTAAAAAACAAATTGTGCCTTTTATAGGATTTTTTGAAGTGCTTATTTGGCTTTTCGCAATCAGCTCTATATTGAAAAATCTTCATAACCTTGCCAGCTACATTGCTTGGGCTGGTGGTTATGCAACCGGAATATATTTAGGTTTGGCCATCGAAGAAAAGTTAGCAATAGGCAATCAAGTAATGCGCATTATTACGAATCAAGATTGTGAAAAATTGATTGAACATATCAAACAAGCAAATTTCGGATTAACTGTTCTCGATGGCCAAGGTGCTAGGGGTCCGGTTAAATTGATTTTTATTGTGTTGAAAAGAAAGGAAGTCGATAACATCATCAACCTTATCGATCTTTATAATCCTAATGCTTTTTATTCGGTTGAAGATGTAAAAGAAGCCAATCAGATTCGCTACAGTAATATGTATAACCGCAATAGCTTACTAAATAAGGTTTTTCCTATTCGCAAAGGATTATAATCCTTAAACTATTTACAATTCACCACTTTTTGCTCGTTTAAAAAGCTTACTTTTGCGCCCTCAAATTTTTAACGAAAAATGATTAGTACAAGCGGAATCACCCTTCAATACGGCAAAAAAGTATTGTTCGAAAAAGTGAGTATCAATTTTACTCCCGGAAATTGTTATGGTTTAATTGGTGCAAACGGGGCTGGAAAATCAACTTTTCTTAAAATTCTATCCGGTGAAATTGAGGCACAACAAGGAAGTGTAATTATGACTCCGGGTGCACGTCTCTCCTTCTTGAATCAAAATCAGCATGCGTTTGATGATATACAGGTTCAAAAAACCGTGATTATGGGGAACCGCAAATTGTACGATATAATTGTTGAAAAAGATGCTATTTATGCTAAGGCAGATTTTAGCGATAAAGATGGAATGCGTGCTGCCGAGCTCGAAAGCAATTTTGCTGAAATGAACGGATGGGACGCCGAATCGGATGCATCTGAACTTTTAAGTGGCTTGGGAATTAAAGAAGAGCTGCATTTTAAATTGATGAAAGAGTTAAGCGGTAGCGAAAAAGTTCGTGTGTTACTTGCGCAAGCTATTTTTGGTAATCCCGATGTATTGCTCTTGGATGAGCCAACCAATAACTTGGATGTTGAAACTATTTTATGGCTTGAAAACTTTTTGAGCGAATTTAAAAATACAGTAATTGTTGTAAGTCACGACCGACACTTTATTGACGCTGTTTGTACCCATATTGCCGATATTGATTATAATCAGATAAATGTGTTTACAGGGAATTATACTTTCTGGTATGAAAGCAGTCAGTTAATTCTGAAGCAAAAACAAGATGCCAATAAAAAAACAGAGGACAAGAAAAAAGAATTGGAATCCTTTGTAGCCCGCTTTAGCGCAAATGCTTCGAAATCGAGGCAAGCAACTTCGCGTAAAAAATTATTGGATAAATTGGTTTTTGAAGAAATTAAACCTTCGTCACGTCGCTATCCTTACATTAATTTTAAAACTAAAGCAGAAACTCGTAATCAAATTTTTGAGGTAAAAAATTTGCGCAAAAAAATAGATGGAGTGGAACTGTATAAAGACCTAAATTTCACCATCGAAAGTGGCGATAAAATAGCATTTATAAGTAAAGAAGCTTTTGCTGTTTCTACCTTCTTCGATATTATTACGGGTGAACAAACGCAAGATTCAGGCGATTTTCGTTGGGGTGGCACTAGTGCACAATCCTACTTCCCAAAAAACAACCAGCATTACTTTAATGTTGATTTAAATTTGGTTGATTGGCTGGCTCAATACTCCGAAGAAAAAGATGAAAGCTGGATTCGTAGCTTTTTGGGTAAAATGCTTTTTTCGGGTGAAGATTCATTAAAGAAATGCAAGGTGTTGAGTGGTGGAGAAAAAGTGCGTTGCTTAATTGCTAAAATGATGCTGGATAGCGCCAATACACTCGTACTTGACCAACCTACCAACCACCTCGATTTGGAAAGCATTACTGCATTAAACAATTCCTTAATTGATTTCAAAGGGAATATTTTATTTGCCTCACACGATCATCAGTTTACTGAAACCATTGCTAATCGCATCATTGAAATATCACCGAATGGAATCATCGATAAGCGAATAACTTATGATGAGTATATAACCGATGAAAAAATTAAATCATTGAGAGATGAATTGTATGCAGTGAATGCGTAAATTTTATTCTATGAATCAAACTTAAATAATAAACAAAAAGGCCTGAACACACTATATTCAGGCCTTTTGTTTATTATTATTTTATAAAATACAGTCAGAATGCATATGGGTAAGTTGAAGGTCGGATATAAAAACGGTGCTAACTTTTAATTTATCTTAATTAATTTTTTACCTGATAGCACTCTGTTTTCTCCTTCAACCTGGCAGTAATAGGAACCGGTGTTCAAATCATAAACAGACAATCTCAAATTGGTAAAAGTATGATCAATTGTAAATGATTTTACCATTTTCCCATTCAAATCATAAAATACCATTTTTGCTGTTTCGACATCTTTGGGTAAGGAATAACTAACAATTGTATAGTCACTACTAGGGTTGGGATAAATATTCATTTTTTCAGCCGATTCGGGAACTTGTGCTTGATCCAAAACATAGCTCTTATTGGCGTTAATGTAAATTCCAGGCAAACTATAAACTTTTGCTTGAAATAATGGATAAGTAGAATTTAATATCATTTTAGTACCTTGTGTTGTGTTTATTATTGGCCACTTTTCTTCTGGAAAACCGGAATAGTTGCCATTATAAAGACCAACATTATCTGAAAAAATTGAAGTCAAGTTCTCATTATAAATATAGGTGTACATATTTGAAAACACAGCACCACCACCGCTACCCGGAATTGTATCACCATATGAAATTGAATACATAAATTCTATTAGAGTGTCTGTTGCAAATAAGCTATCCGAAACAAACAATATTGCACGACTGCTTCCTCCAAAGGGGCCTGTAATTATCGGCAAAGAGCTCAAATTAATTGTTTTCCAAATCGAATGATTTAAGTTATAAAACTTCATGCTCTGATACGCACTAGAAAAATTTGAATGACGAATAGCCACATATTTTTCACCGTTATGCTGCAATCTTACATAGGATAGCGAATAAGAAGCTGTGTCGTAACTGTTTTCCAGTACGATTTGAGCACTTGCATTTTGGGTGCAATTAAAAAGTAAACAGAAACAAATTATCGTGAAGTAAAATTTCATTCGTGTCATTTTGATTTTTTTAATTTGATTTAATTCAAAACTAGCATATTCAAAAATCGAAAAGCGAAACTATTCGACCAATTGCTCCAGCTATCTGTGACTCAACAAAAAAGCCGTTCCACATTTCTGCAGAACAGCTTCTCTTTTAATAAACAAACAAATTAATCCAAGGTAATATTTAATCCCAAGCCTCTTAATTCATGCAATAATACATTGAATGATTCCGGAATTCCCGGTGTTGGCATTGGATCGCCTTTTACAATTGCTTCGTATGCTTTAGCACGGCCAATTACGTCATCCGACTTAATGGTTAAGATTTCTTGTAGGATATTAGCAGCACCGAATGCTTCTAATGCCCAAACCTCCATCTCACCAAAACGCTGACCTCCAAATTGAGCCTTACCACCTAACGGTTGTTGAGTAATCAACGAGTATGGTCCAATTGAACGGGCATGCATCTTATCATCCACCATGTGACCTAATTTAAGCATGTAAATAATACCTACAGTAGCCGGTTGGTCAAACTTCTCACCTGTACCGCCATCTGTCAAATAAGTACGCCCAAATCGAGGTAAACCAGCTTTGTCAGTAATTGAATCAATGTCTTCCAATGTAGCACCATCGAAAATCGGAGTAAAATAACGCTCTCCTAATTTTTCGCCTGCCCAAGCCAACACAGTTTCATAAATCTGACCCAAGTTCATACGAGAAGGTACACCCAGCGGATTCAATACAATATCAACAGGAGTTCCATCGTCAAGGAAAGGCATGTCTTCATCACGTACAATACGTGCAACAATACCCTTGTTTCCGTGGCGACCAGCCATTTTATCACCCACTTTTAACTTACGTTTTTTAGCGATGTAAATTTTAGCCAATTGAACAATTCCTGCAGGTAGCTCATCTCCTACTGTTAAAGCAAATTTCTTGCGCTTGTAAGCACCTAAAATATCGTTTGCTTTAATGGTATAGTTATGCACCAAAATTTTAATCAATTCATTGGTATCCTTATCAGTGGTCCATTTACCTGGATTGATGTTGGCATACTCAATTCCGCTCAATACTTTTTGCGAAAATTTAGTTCCCTTAGCAATGATAACTTCTTTGTAGTTGTTCATCACTCCCTGTGAAGTTTTTCCATTGGTTAAAGCAAATAATTTATCCACCAATTTAGCTTTCAACACAGCTACTTCCTTATTCATCTCCTCATCAATTTTGCTTAACAAAGGCTTTTCATCAGCCTTCATTTTACGATCCTTGATAACTCGTGAGAATAATTTTTTATCAATTACAACACCTTTCAATGAGGGTGGTGCCTTTAACGAAGCATCTTTAACATCTCCTGCTTTATCACCAAATATCGCACGTAATAACTTTTCTTCCGGTGAAGGATCAGTTTCCCCTTTCGGAGTAATTTTACCAATCAAAATATCGCCTTCCTTCACTTCAGCTCCAACACGAATTAATCCGTTACCATCTAAATCTTTGGTAGCTTCTTCACTCACATTCGGAATATCTGCAGTTAACTCTTCCAATCCTCGTTTAGTATCACGAACTTCTAAGGTATACTCATCAACGTGCACAGAAGTAAATATATCTTCTCTAACAACACGCTCGCTAATTACAATCGCATCCTCAAAGTTATAACCCTTCCAAGGCATGAATGCTACTTTAAGGTTTCGCCCTAAAGCAAGTTCACCATTTTGTGTGGCATAACCTTCACATAAAACCTGCCCTTTAGAAACCTTTTCGCCTTTAGCCACAATTGGCTTCAAGTTGATACAGGTATTTTGGTTAGTCTTACGGAACTTCGTTAGTTTATACGATTTTGTATCATCATCAAAACTTACCAATCGATCATTTTCTGAACGATTGTAACGGATAACAATTTCGTTAGCGTCAACATATTCAACCACACCGTTACCTTCTGCATTAATCAAAACGCGGCTGTCTTTAGCAACCAACGGTTCCAATCCGGTTCCAACAATTGGAGCCTCTGGACGTAATAATGGTACTGCTTGACGTTGCATGTTTGATCCCATGAGCGCACGGTTGGCATCATCATGTTCAAGAAATGGAATAAGTGAAGCCGCAATCGAAGCAATTTGATTTGGAGCTACGTCCATTAAATCAACTTGGTTTGGATCAACCACTGGAAAATCTCCTTCGAAACGTGCTTTTACGCGCACTGCATGAAGGTTTCCTTTGTCATCGATATCGGCAATCGCTTGCGCAATTGTTTTTCCATGCTCTTGCTCTGCACTTAAGTAAACCGGTTCTAAATTGAAATTAACCTTACCTTCCTTAATTTCTCGGTACGGTGTTTCAATAAATCCTAATCGGTTGATTTTTGCAAATACACATAAAGAAGAAATCAAACCAATGTTTGGTCCTTCCGGTGTTTCAATTGTACACAAGCGTCCGTAGTGGGTGTAGTGAACGTCACGCACCTCAAATCCTGCACGCTCGCGACTCAAACCACCTGGCCCGAGTGCCGACAATCTGCGCTTATGTGTAATCTCAGCCAATGGATTGGTTTGATCCATGAATTGAGAAAGCTGATTGGTTCCAAAGAATGAGTTAATAACAGATGACAATGTTTTAGCATTAATCAAATCTGTAGGTGTAAATACCTCGTTATCTCGCACGTTCATACGCTCACGAATGGTACGAGCCATACGTGAAAGTCCAACACCAAATTGAGAGTATAATTGCTCTCCAACGGTACGTACACGACGATTACTCAAGTGGTCAATATCATCCACATCAGCTTTTGAATTGATCAATTCAATCAAGTACTTAATGATGGCTATGATATCTTGCTTAGTTAATACCTTTACATCATCAGGAGTATCCATCTTCAACTTTTTGTTGATACGGAAACGTCCTACTTCACCAAGGTCATAACGTTTATCAGAGAAAAATAATTTATCAATAATACCACGTGCGGTTTCCTCATCCGGTGGTTCGGCATTACGCAATTGGCGATAAATATGTTCAACTGCTTCCTTCTCTGAGTTGGAAGTATCTTTTTGAAGTGTATTATAAATGATTGCGTAATCAGCTGAATTTACTGATTCCTTATGTAAAATAATTGACTTCACATTCGCATCTAGAATTAAGTCTAAATGATCTTTGTCAATTACAGTTTCACGGTCAATAATTACTTCGTTACGTTCAATAGAAACTACTTCACCTGTATCTTCATCTACGAAATCCTCAATCCAAGTTTTCAAAACACGCGCAGCCAATTTACGGCCAATCGCTGCTTTTATACCTGTTTTGCTAACCTTCATTTCGTCGGCAAGGTTGAATATTTCTAAAATATCCTTGTCGCTTTCATATCCTATTGCACGCAATAAGGTAGTTACCGGAAGCTTCTTTTTACGGTCGATGTAAGCATACATTACCGAATTTATATCCGTTGCGAATTCGATCCAAGAGCCCTTAAATGGAATTACTCTGGCAGAATAAAGCTTGGTTCCATTTGCATGGCGGCTTTGACCAAAAAATACACCGGGTGAACGATGCAATTGAGATACAATTACGCGTTCTGCTCCATTGATAACAAAAGTACCCTTCGGAGTCATGTATGGGATTGTTCCCAAATACACATCCTGTACTATGGTTTCAAAATCTTCGTGTTCAGGATCGGTGCAATATAATTTTAACTTCGCCTTTAGCGGTACGCTGTAAGTTAATCCTCGTTCAATACACTCCTCAATGGAATAACGCGGTGGATCAACAAAATAATCGATGAACTCCAACACGAAATTATTTCGGGCATCAGAAATCGGGAAATTTTCAGAAAATACCTTAAATAATCCTTCGTCCTGACGGTTTTCGGGAGTAGTTTCTAATTGAAAAAAATCCTGAAATGACTTCAGTTGTATATCCAAAAAATCAGGATAAGGGATCTGATTTTTCAGCGAAGAAAAACTAATTCTTTGTGATTTTTTATTTGTTGCCAAAACTTGAAGTATTAAAAGTTAAAATAAATGAGTAAAACAAAATATCTACAAACTAGTTTAGACCTGCTCCTTACAAGGAACGGTCTAAACAGTTTTTGTATTATTGAATACGCTTATTTAACCTCAACTTCAGCTCCTGCTTCTGTTAATTGAGTTTTTAAGTTCTCAGCGTCTTCTTTAGAAACACCTTCTTTAATAGGTTTTGGAGCTCCGTCAACTAAATCTTTAGCTTCTTTTAAGCCAAGACCAGTTAAGTCTTTCACCAATTTTACTACTGCCAATTTGTTAGCTCCACCTGCTTTTAAAATTACATCAAAAGTAGTTTTTTCAGCTGCTGCTGCTCCTCCGGCTGCTGGTGCTGCCATTACTGCTGCTGCTGCTGCTGGTTCAATACCATACTCATCTTTTAAGATAGTTGCTAATTCGTTTACTTCTTTTACTGTTAGGTTAACTAACTGTTCTGCAAAAGCTTTTAAATCTGCCATTTTATTTTTGTTTTAATTGTTAATTACTATTTGACTATTATTTGATTACTAAAAATTTTACGAATTCTTTATTCAGGTTTTTCTGATAAGGTTTTAACAATTCCTGCCAATTTACCTCCACTTGATTTAAGAGCAGAAATAACATTTTTCGCAGGTGATTGTAACAAGCCGATAATTTCGCCGATAACTTCTTCTTTCGATTTAATATCTGCTAATGCTCCTAATTGATTGTTTCCGATGTATACACCTTCGCCAACCCAAGCACCTTTTAACACAGGCTTATCGGTTGGTTCTTTTCTAAAGCTCTTAATTAGTTTTGCAGGAGCATTTGCTACTTCACAAAACATAACTGATGTTGAACCTTTTAAAATAGGATACAATTCTGAATAATCCTTATCGGTTTTTTCCATTGCTTTTTGCAACAAGGTGTTTTTCACCACATGCAACGAAATTTGATTTTCGAAGCACTTTCTGCGCAATGCATTTGTTTTTTCAACAGTTAAACCAGATATATCGGTTAAATAAAAATTAGAATTGTTGTTTAGTTTCTCAACCAAACTATCAATCATTTCATTTTTTTCTGACTTTTTCATTTTCTTTTCTCTTCATTCTTCTTTTGGAAAGAAGAACAGATTTATACTTTGTTATAAACTAACTGCTTTAGTATCGATTGCAATTCCAGGACTCATCGTGCTCGACATAGAGATACTTTTTACATAAACTCCTTTTGCACTGGATGGTTTTAGTTTGCCAATTGTTTGAAGTAATTCTGCAGCATTCTCAGCAATTTTCTTACTGTCGAAACTTACTTTACCAATGGATGCATGAACAATTCCCGCTTTATCCACTTTAAAATCAATTTTACCTGCTTTAACTTCAGTAACTGCCTTACCTACTTCCAAGGTTACTGTTCCTGTTTTAGGATTTGGCATTAAACCGCGTGGTCCAAGTACTTTACCCAATGCACCTACTTTACCCATAACACTTGGCATAGTAATGATAACATCGATGTCTGTCCAGCCTCCTTTGATTTTGGTAATATAATCGTCCAATCCAACGTGATCAGCTCCGGCAGCTTTAGCTTCTGCTTCTTTATCAGGTGTACAAAGCACCAATACACGAACTGTTTTACCTGTACCGTGTGGTAATGATACAATACCACGAACCATTTGATTTGCTTTACGAGGATCAACACCTAAACGAACCGCCATGTCTACTGACGAATCAAATTTAGTAGTTGTTACTTCTTTTACCAGGGCAGCTGCTTCCGACAATTGATATGTCTTTTTAGCATCCACTTTGCCTAGGATTGCTTTTCTTTTTTTAGATATTTTTGCCATCTTTTTTGTATTTTGAATTTCTAACAATTCGGTAGATACCGTTTCGCTAAAAAATTAAAATTATTTTTTTAAAGGACTCTCTCCGGTAACGGTTAAACCCATACTGCGAGCTGTACCTGCTACCATGCTCATTGCCGATTCAATTGTAAAACAATTCAAATCAGGCATCTTAATTTGAGCAATGTCTTTTACCTGTGCCCAACTTACTGTTCCAACTTTTTTACGGTTTGGCTCAGCTGAACCACCTTTAATTTTGGCGGCATCAATTAGTTGCACTGCAACTGGAGGAGTTTTGATGATAAAGTCGAACGACTTATCAGAATATACGGTTATGATTACAGGCAATACTTTTCCTGCCTGGTCTTGTGTTCTTGCATTAAACTGCTTGCAAAACTCCATGATATTCACCCCTTTTGATCCTAAAGCCGGACCAATGGGAGGTGATGGATTTGCAGCGCCACCTTTTACTTGAAGCTTAATAAAGCCTGTTACTTCTTTTGCCATTTTATTTAGTTTATTGTCTTTGGTTTTTGGTTCTTAGCAAAAAGTGGAAGCTTTATAAACTTTAAACTTTAAACCCAAAACTTTAAACTTGTTATTACTCTTTTTCTACTTGCAAATAACCCAATTCTAATGGGGTTTTGCGACCGAAGATTTTCACCATCACTTTCAGTTTCTTTTTCTCTTCGTTTATTTCTTCAATTACTCCACTGAAGCTATTGAACGGCCCGTCTACAACCTTAACTGTTTCTCCAACAATAAAAGGAATATTCAATTCTTCATCCTTATCCGCCAATTCGTCCACATTACCTAAAATGCGGTTAACTTCATTCATTCTCAATGGAACCGGGTCTCCATTTTTATCTCCCAAAAATCCAATCACACCGGTTATATTTTTAATTGTATGAGGAATCTCCCCAATCAATGCAGCTTCAATTAAAATGTATCCTCCAAAATAAGGACGTTCCTTACTAATTTTCTTTCCGTTTCTTATCTGATATATCTTTTCAGTTGGAATTAAAATCTGAGAAACATAATCACTCATTCCAATACGATTGATTTCAACTTCAATGTATTGTTTAATCTTTTTTTCCTTGCCACTGATAGCTCGGATAACATACCACTTTTTTACTTGTTCTGCAGTAGTTGCCATGTTATTATCGAGTCAATTTATAAAGGTTCTCCATAATTAATCGGAAACTTGAATCCATTCCCAAAATAATTATTGCAATAATTAAGGATGCAACCATTACGATTATCGCACTACTTTGCAATTCTGCCCAAGTTGGCCATGAAACTTTTGTAAATAGTTCCTGACTTGTTTCCTGAAAATATGCTTTTATTCTATTCACTTTCTATTCCTTTTTTATAATGGATACTCCATTAATTCTTTCACTCTATGCACGGGCGGAGAGATTCGAACTCCCATCAAAAGTTTTGGAGACTTCTATTCTACCCTTGAACTACGCCCGTTTATTCGTTGAAGGGTTTCAAGTTTAGTGTTTGAAGGAATCCTTCAAACACTAAACAAAAACCAGAAACCTTTGTTATTTTATAACCTCAACTACCTGACCAGCACCTACTGTTCTACCTCCTTCACGGATCGCAAAACGTAAACCTTTGTCCATAGCAACCGGCATAATTAATTTTACCGTGATCGTTACGTTATCACCTGGCATAACCATTTCGCGTCCTGCTGGTAATTCAATTTCTCCTGTAACGTCAGTTGTACGTAAGTAAAACTGTGGACGGTATTTGTTATGGAATGGAGTGTGACGTCCACCTTCTTCTTTTTTCAATACATAAATTTCAGCTTTGAAATCAGTATGTGGTGTAATAGAACCTGGTTTTGCGATAACCATTCCTCTACGGATGTCTTTCTTGTCAATACCACGTAATAATAAACCTACGTTATCTCCAGCTTCTCCACGATCCAATAATTTACGGAACATTTCAACTCCTGTAACGGTTGATTTCAAACGCTCTTCTTGCATTCCCATAATCTCAACTTCCTCACCTGAATTCACAACACCAGTTTCAATACGTCCTGTTGCAACAGTTCCTCGTCCGGTAATTGAGAATACATCCTCAACTGGCATCAAGAAAGGTTTTTCAACTTCACGTGGAGGAATTGGAATATAGGTATCTACAGCATCCATCAATTCCATAATTTTCTCCATCCATTTTGGCTCTTTATTCAATCCACCCAATGCAGATCCACGGATAATTGGAGTATTGTTTCCATCAAATTGATAGAAAGTCAACAATTCGCGGATTTCCATTTCAACTAAGTCTAATAACTCAGCATCATCCACCATATCCACTTTGTTCATAAACACAACAATCTTAGGTACACCTACCTGGCGAGCCAAAAGAATGTGTTCGCGAGTTTGTGGCATTGGTCCGTCAGTAGCAGCAACAACTAATATCGCTCCGTCCATTTGGGCAGCTCCGGTAACCATGTTCTTCACATAATCCGCGTGACCTGGACAGTCAACGTGTGCATAGTGACGATTCTGTGTTTGATATTCAACGTGTGAAGTATTGATTGTAATACCTCTTTCTTTTTCTTCAGGAGCGTTATCAATTGAAGAGAAATCTCTTACTTCAGACAATCCTTTTTCAGCTAAAACTGTAGTGATTGCTGCAGTAAGTGTAGTTTTTCCGTGGTCAACGTGACCGATGGTTCCAATGTTTACGTGTGGTTTGGAACGGTCGAATTTTTCTTTAGCCATTGCTATTGTTTATTAATTGTTGTGTTTATTATTTATTTGTTCTCAAAAAAATTAAAATCTTACCCCATTTCCAGTATTATATGCTCAAAAAAATCGAAAATTGATAATAATCCTAAGTCAATTTTCAGCCCCAATTCAAAACCTATACAGCCTATATTTACTGGTGTTTTAGTATGGTTTTAGCCCATAAAAAAACAACCCTTTTTCTAAAAAGGACTGCAAATGTAGAAAACTATTGCGTATATGCAAAAATTATTTTGCTTTTTTCATTACTAAATGCCAAGTTTTCATCATTCTGCATTTTTTTATACTGGGTTGTACTAGGATTCATTTTAAACACAGCTTCAAAACTTATTACCCTGCATTTGTTAACTCATTCTAGAAATTATGCAAATAAGGCTTTAATAATTTATTACTTTCGTAGATAGCAAAACAATCGACCAGGATTGTAAGTATTTTTTCTGGACTTAACAGTGCCAAATTTTATCTAATGAAAAAATACCTACTTGGTCTTTACCTTGCCATTTCCTTTTATGATACCCCTATTTTTGCTGCACAATATTCAAATTCTACAACTTACCAAGTAGTAGGAAATCTTACAGCCGATAGTGCGAACCAAGCAATAATATATATTAAACTGGATGCGATAGCTACCCCAACAGGTAGTTGGGGAGTTAATGGTATTAGTTTCAGAATGAATAATACCAGCAATAGCATGGTCAAAATGGCCAAAATTTATTATACAAACTCCGCTACTTTCAACACTTCAAATTTACTAGACAGCATAGTAAATCCCGGCGATACGATTAATTTTCAGTTTAATCTCTCCAATCTAGGAATTATCAGTCGTTATCTCTTTCTAACCTTTGATATCGACAGCAACATTGCATGCAATACTTACTATTTTGATGCTTCTGTTATTGATTCATCACTATCAATTACCGGCTTAGGTGCTGGACTTTATACTCCTGTAGACCCAAATCCATCAGGAAATCGAATATTACCTAATCCAACACTTACTCCTTCTCTAACAATTTCAGCTGACACTACTATAACTTGCTTAAGCGATACGGTAAATTTTACAGCATTGGCAATAAATGGTGGTGCATTACCAGTGTTCAAATGGTATAAAAACGGCACCTTGCGAACTACCAATTCTACTGGAGTTTTTTCAATTAATTCGCTCGATACAGGCGATGTTATTTATTGCAAATTACTTTCTTCATTTCCATGTATTAGTGCATCACCGGTAAGTTCAAATAGTGTTATAGTTAACTTTCCAAATATTCCACACCAGGTAACACTTAGCTCCAATGGTATGCAAACTCAAGGTAACTTAATTTTGTTTACAGCGTTATCAAACTACGGAGGCACATCCCCAAATTACCAGTGGTATAGAAATGGTTTAACCGTAGGAATAGACAAAAACACCTTTTTAGACAGCACACTAGTTAGTGGTGATAAAATTTATTGTTCTGTCGCTAGCAATAGCAGCTGTATTACACCGGCTACCATGAACTCTGATACTATTACAGTTACATTTTCAGCGTTGGAGCGCAGCAGAAGTGTTGCGCTATTAGACTTGGGACCTGAAAACCAGGAAACCAATGGTTCAAATCTTTACTCAGCAAGCCACATGTTAGATGTTGCAGGTATTTCGTACAAAGTGGTGACTGATATTTTTGAAGCTCAAAATTACAAAATGGTAGTAGGGAGCTCTACTGTTGGAAATGGTGTTTTTTCGGGTGACGAACATATTGCTCTTCGCAATTACGTAAGAAATGGAGGAATTTTATTTTCTATACGTTTAAAGGATCCTGACCTTTTTACACTTTTTGGCATTACTAATTTCGATACAAAAACTGACCGACGTAATGTTTATTTTAACATGCTGAGTGCAGATGCTGATTTAGCTTGGTTTAACGATACATTGGAACAATCAATTTCGTTGGGTGATACCTCGGCAGCAAATGTGATTGAAACACTGGGTTATTCGTTAGGTACTGCTACAAACTTGGGTTTTTATGATGACGGCAAAGTTTGTCTTTCAAAAAACAATTACGGAACCGGATATGCTTACAATTTTGGAATAAGTCTTAAAGAAATTATTTTTCGCAATCAGGTAAATAAAGATTATGATGCTGAGCGCGAATACACAAATGCATTTGAACCAACTACCGATGTTCTGTTTTTATTAATAAGAGCAATTTATACTTCTCATGTAAATTTTGGAGTTTGGAAACATACCAGCCCAGGCAACAGTAAATCAACTCTAATTGTTACACACGATATTGACGCACTTAGTTCTGTAAATTTAATGCAATCGTTCGCAAACTATGAAGATTCCTTAAAAATGGGCTCCACCTATTTTATGACGGTACATTACATTAACGACTTGATTAGTGCTTTTTATGATTCAAGTATTACTGACCTGAATTTATTGATCACCAAAAACAGGACTATTGCCAGTCACTCTATTGGACATTTTTCTGACATGGATGATTCAACAATAGTATTAACGGGTGCTTCAGGAAATACCAGATTAAATTATTCTCCGGCAAATAATGGAGGCTCAACTACTAACGCAACCATTTGGGGCGAACTTG
>Ga0268298_10001955_pt1 | contig 23245 bp, 20 predicted proteins | sample WWTPWeurt_MetaG_FD_194462 | JGI IMG/M metagenome (GOLD analysis project Ga0268298, IMG submission 194462) | Activated sludge microbial communities from WWTP in Nijmegen, Gelderland, Netherland - WWTP Weurt | ecosystem: Engineered > WWTP > Aerobic digester > Activated sludge | place...
CGATGCGCGAGATGTCGACGCGCTTCTCGTTGAGCAGGAAGGTGCCGACATCGACCGGGACCTGGCAGTGCAGGGCGCCGGTGTTCTCCTTCATGGCTTCCTCTTCGAGGATGCGCAGGATGTGCAGGGCGGCCGATTCGGTGCTGCGGATGTGGCCGGTGCCGGTGCAGCGCGGGCAGGTGATGTAGCTGGTCTCGGCAAGCGCTGGACGCAGGCGCTGGCGCGAGAGTTCGAGCAGGCCGAAGCGGCTGATCTTGCCGGTCTGGACGCGGGCGCGGTCGTGGTGCAGGGCGTCGCGCAGGCGGTTCTCGACCTCGCGCTGGTTCTTGCTCGACTCCATGTCGATGAAGTCGATCACGATCAGGCCGCCGAGGTCGCGCAGGCGCAGCTGGCGGGCGATCTCGTCGGCGGCTTCGCAGTTGGTGCGGAAGGCGGTTTCCTCGATGTCGCTGCCCTTGGTGGCGCGGCCGGAGTTAACGTCGACCGAGACCAGCGCCTCGGTGTGGTCGATCACGATGGCGCCGCCGGAGGGCAGGGTGACCTGGCGCGAGTAGGCGGATTCGATCTGGTGCTCGATCTGGAAGCGCGAGAACAGCGGCACGTCGTCGTGGTAGCGCTTGACGCGATTGACCGTGCCCGGCATCACGTGCGCCATGAACTGCTGCGCCTGCTCGAAGATGTCGTCGGTGTCGATCAGGATTTCACCGATCTCGGCATGGAAGTAGTCGCGGATGGCGCGGATCACCAGGCTGGATTCCTGGTAGATCAGGAAGGCGCCGCCCTGGGCCTTGGCGGCGCCATCGATGGCGTTCCACAGCTGCAGCAGGTAGTTGAGGTCCCACTGCAGTTCTTCCAGCGTACGGCCGATGCCGGCGGTGCGGGCGATCAGGCTGGTGCCGTTGGGCACCGCGAGCTGGTCCATGATTTCGCGCAGTTCCTGGCGGTCGTCGCCCTCGACGCGGCGCGAGACGCCGCCGCCGCGGGGGTTGTTGGGCATCAGCACCAGGTAGCGGCCGGCCAGCGAGACGTAGGTGGTCAGCGCCGCGCCCTTGTTGCCGCGCTCGTCCTTCTCGACCTGGACGATGAGTTCCTGACCGTTGCTGAGGACGTCCTGGATGCGCGCCTTGCCGGGATCGACGCCGGGCTTGAAATAGGTGCGCGAGATTTCCTTGAACGGCAGGAAGCCGTGGCGCTCGGCGCCGTAATCCACGAAGGCCGCTTCGAGGCTGGGCTCGATGCGCGTGATGACCGCCTTGTAGATGTTGCTCTTGCGCTGTTCCTTGTTGGCCGATTCGATGTCGAGGTCAATCAGCTTCTGACCATCGACGATCGCAACGCGGAGTTCCTCGGCCTGCGTTGCATTGAAAAGCATGCGTTTCATGTGTGCTCCCGCGCGCATTCACTGCAGGAGGGCACGACAAGTCGCACGCCGCGGGCGTCAGGACGCGGGCGGCGTGTGTCGGGTTTGCGGTTGGCTTGGCAGTTTCATGGTGCCTTGGGTTAAACGTGGCAAACGGCGTTGATGACTTGTCTTCGGTAAGTCGGTCGCTGACCAAACGTCAGCGCCCGGCAATCTGTGCCCAAATCTGTGCGTGTGTTGCGCGCAATCAAGTAGTATCGCTCTTTCGGGCGAGCGAAACACCCTGTGGCCGGCTTGACGCTGCCGGTCGGAGTTGTGAGTTCCGGCGGCTTTGCAGCTTTCGCGTCCATGTCGCTTCCCTGCACCAGATCGCTGTCAAGCGATACTGCACGGAGAGCGGCAACACCCCGGGAACCGTGCCACCGACGCCACTTCGGGCCGCCGGGCACACCGTCACGGGACGGCTAACCAAGCGCCCAGTATATTGCAAATGAAGGACTTAAGCAAAGATTCGGTCACATGGCTTGAAGTCGGCGACGAAGCGGCCGGGCAGCGCATCGACAACTTTCTGCTGAAAATCGCCAAGGGTGTGCCGAAAAGCCACATCTACCGCGTCCTGCGCAGCGGCGAGGTGCGGGTCAATAAGGGGCGGGTCCAGGCCGAGTACCGCCTGCAGCCCGGCGACCGCCTGCGCGTGCCGCCCATGCGGACTGCCGAGCGTCCTTCGCAAGCCGCTGTTCCGGCAAGAGATTTTGAAGTTGCGTTCGAGGACGAGGCGCTCATCGTGGTGGACAAGCCGGCCGGGGTGGCGGTCCACGGGGGGAGTGGCGTGTCCTTCGGCGTCATCGAGCAGCTGCGGCGAGCGCGGCCCCTGGCGAAATTCCTCGAACTCGCGCACCGTCTCGACCGGGAAACTTCCGGGCTGCTGGTGGTGGCCAAGAAGCGCCTGGCCCTGACCCGCCTGCACGACCAGTTCCGCGACGGCCTCATCCGCAAGCGTTACCTGGCCCTGGTCAGGGGCCGTTGGCGGAACGAACTGCAGCACGTGCGCCTGCCGCTGCAGAAGTACCTGACGCCCGAGGGCGAGCGCCGGGTCAGCGTCGGTCCCGAGGGCAAGGCCTCGCATTCCATCGTGCGCCTGGTGGCGCGCTGGGAGAATTTCAGCCTGGTCGAGGTGGAGCTGAAGACCGGACGGACGCACCAGATCCGCGTGCACCTCGCGCACCTGGGCTTCCCCATCGCCGGGGACGACAAGTACGGCGATTTTTCGTTGAACAAGGACTTGCAGAAGGCCGGGCTCAGACGCATGTTCCTGCATGCGGCGCGGCTGGCGTTGCCGCATCCGCTGTCCGGGGCCGGGGTCGAGCTCGAATCACCGCTGCCGGCGGAATTGCGCGGCTTCACCGATGCCCTGGAGCGGAACGAGAAAAGGGATTATGGCCAAACGTTTTGAACTCATCGTCTTCGACTGGGACGGCACGCTGATGGATTCGACCGGCGCCATCGTCGCCAGCATCAAGGCCGCGGCCTCCGACCTCGGCATCGAACCGCCCTCGGACGAGCGCGCCAGCCACATCATCGGCCTCGGCCTGATCGATGCGTTGCGCCATGCCCTGCCCGACCTGCCGACCGAGCGCTACCAGGACGTGGCGCTGCGCTACCGCCATCACTACATGGCCCGCGACCACGAGCTGACGCTCTTCGCCGGGGCGGAATCCATGATCGACGAACTGGCGGGCGCCGGCCATGCGCTCGCGGTGGCGACCGGCAAGACGCGCAAGGGACTGGACCGCGCCTTCGAGGTCAGCGGGCTCGGCTCCCGCTTCCATGCGTCGCGCTGTGCCGACGAGTGCCATTCAAAGCCGCATCCGCAGATGCTGGAAGAACTGATGGACGAGTTCGGCATGACGCCTGAAGCGACCCTGATGATCGGTGACACCACCCACGACCTGCTGATGGCCAGGAACGCCGGCGTCGCGGCGCTGGGTGTCGCCTATGGCGCGCATCCGCGCGAGGCGCTGGAGGCGGAGGCTCCGCTGTATTGCGCCGCCGACGTGGCGCAACTCGCGGCCTGGCTACGGTTGAACGCTTGAAGCGGGATCCGGTCTGCACCGGCGGCGACCTGATCGAGGGCGGCCCCGGCGTGCGCTTCACCGTGATGCGCGACGGGTGCGAGGAATCGGCCTTCGCCGTGCGCTTCGGCGGTCGCGTGCATGCCTGGTTGAACCGCTGCGGCCATATCCCGGTCGAACTGGACTGGCAGCCCGGCCGGTTCTTCGATGATTCCGGCTTATACTTGATTTGCGCCACGCATGGCGCCCTCTATGATCCGGCATCGGGTCGTTGCGTCGGTGGCAGGTGCGCCGGCAAGGGGCTGGTGGCGGTGCCCGTTGTCGAGGATGGCGGGTCGGTTTTTTTGGTCGAGGAAGGCGGGGAACGTGTCGGACGGCAATGACGTGAACTGGGAACGCAAGGTTCTCGAAAATCTGGCGCATGAGGTCATTGCGGAGCAGAGGCGCAAGCGCCGCTGGGGCATCTTCTTCAAGCTGCTGGGCTTCGGCTACCTCGCCGTGGTGCTCGGCCTGGCCATGGACTGGGGGCAGGGCGACAAGATCGCCGACGGCGCAAAATTCACGGCGCTGGTCAATCTCAACGGCGTGATCAAGGCCAAGGGCGACGCCAATGCCGAGCACGTGATCGGCGCGCTACAGGCCGCCTTCGAGGACAAGCACACCGCCGGCGTGATCCTGCGCATCAACAGCCCGGGCGGCAGCCCGGTCCAGTCCGGGATCATCAACGACGAAATGCGGCGCCTGCGCGCCAAGTACCCGGCAATCCCCCTGCACGTCGTGGTCGAGGACGTCTGCGCCTCCGGCGGCTACTACGTCGCCGCCGGGGCCGACAAGATCTACGTGGACAAGGCCAGCATCGTCGGCTCCATCGGCGTGCTGATGGACGGTTTCGGCTTCACCGGCACCATGGAAAAGCTCGGCGTCGAGCGCCGTCTGCTGACGGCCGGCGAGAGCAAGGGTTTCCTGGATCCCTTCTCGCCGCAGAACGAGGCGCACAAGGACCACGCCAAGCAGATGCTGGGCGAGATCCACCAGCAGTTCATCGACGTGGTCAGGAAGGGGCGCGGCAAGCGGCTGAAGGAAACGCCGGAGATGTTTTCGGGCCTGATGTGGAGCGGCGCGAAGAGTATCGAGCTTGGCCTCGCCGACGGCTACGGGACGGTCGAGAGCGTGGCGCGGGACGTGTTCAATGCCAGCGACGTGCGGGATTTCACGGTCAAGCAGAACTTCGCCGAGAAGTTCGCCAAGCAGTTCGGCGCCGACATGGCCGAAGGCCTGGCCAACGTGATGACCGGCTTTACGCTACGCTGATCACGCTGACGCCCATGTCGGCCAGCAGCCTGTCCTGGGCGCTGATGCGGGCGCGCTTGCTGGACTTGATGCGGTAGTCGCCGCCGCCGTCCATTTCCCAGGCCTGGCTGTTGTCCGCCAGGTAGGGCTGCAGCCCCTCCTTGAGCACGCGCCGCTTGAGCTTGGCGTCGAGCACTGGAAAACAGATCTCGATGCGGCGGAAGAAATTGCGCTCCATCCAGTCCGCGCTGGACAGGTAGATGTTCTGCAGGCCGTCGGCGTGGAAATAGAAGATCCGGTGGTGTTCGAGGAAGCGCCCGATCACGGAGCGCACGCTGATGTTTTCCGAGAGGCCCTTGACGCCGGGGCGCAGCGAGCAGACGCCGCGCACGATCAGGTCGATGGTGACGCCGGCGGAACTCGCCTCGTAGAGCGCGGTGATGATTTCCGGTTCGAGCAGCGAATTCATCTTGGCGATGATGCGCGCCGGCCGGCCCTCGCGGGCGGCACTTGTCTCGGCATGGATCGCGGCGAGCATGTTCGAGTGCAGCGAGAACGGTGCCTGCCACAGGTGCTTGAGCGCCGAGGCCTTGCCCAGGCCGGTGAGCTGCTTGAACACTTCGTTGACGTCGTCGCCGATCTCCGGATTCGAGGTCAGCAGGCCGAAGTCGGTGTAGAAGCGCGTGGTGCGCGGGTGGTAGTTGCCGGTGCCGAGGTGGATGTAGCGGCGGTAGCCGTGGTCCTCGCGGCGTAGCACCATCAGCATCTTGGCGTGGGTCTTGTAGCCGACCACGCCGTAGACGACGTGGGCCCCGACCTCTTCCAGACGGGCGGCGATCGACAGGTTCGCCTCCTCGTCGAAGCGCGCCATCAGTTCCACGACGACGGTGACTTCCTTGCCCTTTTCCGCGGCGCGCAGCAGGTGCTCCATCAGGACCGAGTCGGTGCCGGTGCGATACACCGTCATCTTGATCGCCACCACCTGCGGGTCGTCGGCCGCCTGCTGCAGGAGCTGGATCACCGGGCCGAAGGACTGGAACGGGTGGTGCATCAGGATGTCCTGCTTGCGGATGCTGGCGAAGATGTCGTAGCGCTTGGTCAGCACCTTCGGCAGCCCGGGCTGGAAGGGCGGGTACATCAGGTCGGGGCGCTCGACGCGGTCCGGCACCGACATCAGGCGCACCAGGTTGACGATGCCCGGAACGCGGTAGAGGTCGGACGACTCCAGCCCGAACTGCTGCAGCAGGAAGCCGGTCATGACCTCCGAGCAGTTGTCGGCGACTTCAAGGCGCACCGCGTCGCCGAAGTGCCGCTGCGGCAGTTCGCCCTGCAGCGCGATGCGCAGGTTCTTGACTTCCTCGTCGTCGACGAACAGGTCCGAGTTCCGGGTGACGCGGAACTGGTAGCAGCCGAGCACGTTCATCCCGGTGAACAGCTCGCCGACGCAGGCGTGGAGGATAGAGGAGAGGAAGACGAAGCCGTAATCGACGCCGCACAGTTCCTTCGGCAGCCTGATGACCCGGGGCAGGGCGCGCGGCGCCTGGACGATGGCGGCACCGGAGTTGCGGCCGAAGGCGTCGGTGCCGTCGAGCTCGACGGCGAAGTTGAGGCTCTTGTTCAGCACCCGCGGAAACGGATGGGAGGGATCGAGGCCGATCGGCGTCAGCACCGGCATCACTTCGCGCAGGAAGAAGTCGCGGATCCACTGGCGCTGGGCTTCGCTCCACAGGCTGCGGCGGAAGAACGCGATGCCTTCCTTTTCCAGCGCCGGGAGCATTTCGTCGTTGAGCAGCGCGTACTGCTCGGCGATCAGTTCGTGGGCCTGCTCGGTGACGCGATTGAACACTTCCAGCGGCGGCACGCCGTCGGCCCCGGCGGCATGGCTGCCGAGCTTGATCTGCTCCTTGAGGCCGGCGACGCGGATTTCGAAGAACTCGTCGAGGTTCGACGAGACGATGCACAGGAAGCGCAGCCGCTCCAGCAGGGGCACCCGGCTGTCCGCCGCCTGCGCCAGGACGCGCCGGTTGAAGGCGAGCAGGGAAAGTTCGCGGTTGAGGAAGTGCTCGTGGGGGAAGCGGCGCGGTGTCGGCATGACGGCTTTCTGGCGATTCGAACAGCATGATTATGTGTCAGTTTTGTTGCCGCCGCATGACAGCGAGCAAAGCCGGGGCTGGAGGTAGAATCGGCCGATGGCCTACGAACTGATTGCCGCGGTCGATCTCGGCTCCAACAGCTTTCGCCTGCAGGTGGGGCGGATCGTCGCCAGCCAGGTCTACCCGCTGGACGGGCTGAAGGAATCGGTCAGGCTCGCCGCCGGCCTCACCGCCGACAAGCGGCTGGACGCCGCGGCGCAGCAGAGGGGCCTGCAGGCCCTGTCGCGCTTCGCCGAGCGCCTGCGTGGCTTCGATCCGGGCGCCGTGCGCGCGGTCGCGACCAACACCCTGCGGGTGGCGAAAAACGCCGAGGCCTTCCTCGAAAAGGCCGAGGCGACCCTGGGATTCCCGATCGAGGTGATCGCCGGGCGCGAAGAGGCCCGCCTGATCTATCTCGGCGTCGCCCATACCCTGGCCAATCCGCAGACGCGGCAACTGGTGGTGGACATCGGCGGCGGTTCGACCGAGTTCGTTATCGGCCAGAACCTCGATCCGATCCGGCTGGAATCGCTCTACATGGGCTGCGTCAGCTTCAGCCTGCGCTTCTTTCCCGAGGGGCGGGTCGACAAGCGCTCCTTCAAGGAGGCGGAACTGGCGGCGCGGCGCGAGTTGCAGACCATCGTCCATGCCTATCGCGAGACGGGCTGGGACGAGGCCATCGGTTCCTCCGGGACCGCCAAGGCTATCGTCGACCTGCTGGAACTGAACGGCTTTTCCGACCACGGCCTGACCCGCGACGGGCTGGAGAAGCTGCGCGGCGAACTGCTGCATGCCGGCGACGCTTCGCGCATGAAGCTGCAGGGGCTGCGCGCCGACCGGATACCGGTCCTGCCCGGTGGCCTGGCGATCATGTCCGCCATCTTCAAGGAGTTCGGCCTGGAGCGCATGGCCTTTTCGGAAGGCGCCCTGCGCCTTGGCGTGCTCTACGACCAGCTCGGCCGCTACCACCACGACGACCTGCGCGAAGCCACGGTAAACCGCTTCATGCAGCGCTACGAAGTCGACCGGCGGCAGGCGGCGCGCGTCGCCCACACCGCACAGGTCCTGCTCGGCCAGCTGGTGCCGTCGAGCCGGGAGGCGGGACATCCCGACGCCCAGTTCCTGGTCTGGGCGGCACGCCTGCACGAGGTGGGAATTTCGGTGGCGCATTCGAGCTACCACAAGCACAGCGCCTACATCCTGGCCAATGCGGACATGCCGGGTTTCTCGCGGCGCGACCAGGCGCGGCTGTCGCGGCTGGTGCTGGCGCACCGCGGCAAGCTGGAGCGGGCCCAGCCACTGCGCGGCGAGGCGCCGGAATGGACGCTGATCTTCTGCCTGCGGACCGCCGTCCTGCTGCACCGGTCGCGCGACGACCTGCTGCCGCCTGCGCTCACGCCGGGGTTCAGCCGCAGTGGCTTTCAGATCACGCTCGGCGCCGGCGTGCTCGACGCCCTGCCGCTCACCGCGGCCGCGCTGGAGGACGAGGCGCTGCAATGGGCCGGCATCGGCGGCGAACTGCAGATCCGGCGCGACGCCTGACGTGGCAAGGGATCGGCGTGGTTATAATCGAAGCCCTTCGATCCTGTCAGCCCAAATCCCCGCCTGATGACCGCCGCGCGTATTGAAGTGATCGTCCGCGATGGCGGACGCGTCGTCAGGCTGTCCGGCCGCTGGACCCTGGCGACCACCTCGCAGCGCGCCGCCGCACTGTCCGCCGAACTCGGCGGCGCCGCGGATCCTTCCAGCAGCTGGGATTGCCTCGAAGTCGAGGCGATCGACAGCGCCGGCGCCATGCTGCTGTGGCGCGCCTGGGGCAGGGCGGTGCCACAGAACCTGTCGATCCGGCCCGAGCACTGGCGCGTCTTCGAGCGCATCGAGGTGGCCGACGGGCAGCCGCGCGAGGCCCTAGTTCCGGTGTCGCCCCTGCAATGGGTCATGGTGATCGGTGCGGCGACGCTGGGCGCGGGCCGGCACGTGGCGGACTTCGTCGCGCTGGTCGGGCAGTTCGGGCTCAACCTGGCCTATGTCCTGCGCAATCCGGCCGACCTGCCGCGCCGGGAGATCTCCGCCAACCTGTACAAGAGCGGCGTGCGGGCGATGCCCGTCACCGCCCTGGTCGGTTTCCTGATCGGCGTCGTGCTGTCCTACCTTTCGGCGCTGCAGCTCAAGCAGTTCGGCGCCGACATCTTCATCGTCAACATCATCGGCCTCGGCATCGTGCGCGAACTCGGCCCGGTCCTCGTCGCGATCCTGGTCGCCGGCCGATCCGGCTCGGCGATGACGGCCCAGCTCGGCGTCATGCGCGTCACCGAGGAGATCGACGCCCTGTCGACCATGGGCGTGCCGCGCAGCCTGCGGCTGATATTCCCCAAGGTCGCGGCGCTCACCATCGCCATGCCGCTGCTGGTGGTCTGGAGCACGGCCATCGCCCTGACGGGGGGCATGGTCTCGGCCCAGTGGCAACTGGACATCTCCTACGGCTTCTTCTTCGAGACCCTGCCCAGCGTGGTGCCGGCGGCCAACCTGTGGATCGGGCTGGCCAAGGGCGCGGTCTTCGGCATGTTCGTCGCGCTGGTGGCCTGCCATTTCGGCCTGCGCGTGCGCCCCAACACGGAAAGCCTCTCCAGCAACACCACGGCGTCCGTGGTGTCGGCCATCACGGTGGTGATCGTGATCGACGCCATTTTCGCCATCGCCACCCGCAACATCGGCCTTCCGGGATGAACGCCATGACCGGGACTCCCGCGATCCGGATCAGGAACCTCGCGACGCGCTTCGGCGACGTGTGGATCCACAAGGGCCTCGACCTTGACGTCGCGCCGGGTGAGCTGGTCTCGCTGGTGGGCGGCTCCGGCAGCGGCAAGACCACGCTGCTGCGCATGGTGGTCGGCCTGCTGATGCCGGACGGCGGCAGCATCGAGATCTTCGGCGAACCGCTGTTCGGTGGCGGCGTCGCCCGCGAGCGCAGCCTGCGCCAGCGCTTCGGCGTGTTGTTCCAGCACGGCGCGCTGTTCTCCGCCTTCAGCGTGTTCGACAACATCGCCTTCCCCCTGCGCGAGCTCAAGCGCTACGACGAGGATGCGATCCGTGATCTGGTGATGCTCAAGCTGTCGATGGTCGAGCTGCTGCCGCGCCACGGCAAGCTGATGCCCTCCGAACTGTCCGGCGGCATGGTCAAGCGCGTCGCCCTGGCGCGCGCCCTGGCGCTGGAGCCGGAACTGCTGCTGCTCGACGAGCCCACCGCCGGCCTCGATCCGGACCGTTCGGACAGCTTTGTGCGCCTGATCCGTACGCTGAGCGAGGAACTCGGCCTCACCGTGATGCTGGTCACCCACGACCTGGACACGCTGGCCGCGCTGTCCACCCGCGTCGCCGTGCTGGCGGAACAGCGCATCCTGGCCTACGGCACCACCGACGAGATCATCCGGATCGACCATCCCTTCATCCGCAACTTCTTCCTTTCCGAGCGCAGCGTGCGGGCCCTGCAGAACTCCCGGCCCGCAAGCGTTCCCCACTGAAGGTCCGAACCCATGGAAAACCGATCGCATGCACTTGCCGCCGGCATCTTCACCATCCTCTTCGGCATCGCCGCCGCGGTCGGCATCTGGTGGCTGGGGCAGAGCGAGGCCTCGACCACGACCTACCTGTTGGAGACGCGCGGCAATGTCAGCGGCCTCAACGTCGAGGCGCAGGTGCGCTATCGCGGCATCCGGGCCGGCAAGGTGGAATCGATCGACACCGACGACGCCGATCCGCGGATCATCCTGGTGCGCATCAGCGTCGACGACCGCTTCAAGCTGACCAAGGGCAGCACCGCCGAACTCGGCTACCAGGGCGTGACCGGCCTCGCCTACGTGCAGATCGAGGACAAGGGAACGTCCGCCGAACCGCTGGTCGGCAAGGACGGCGAGCCGGCGCGCATTGCGCTGAAGATGAGCCTGATCGACATGCTGGGCGAAAGGGCGGGCGACATCGTCACGCAGATCAGCGGCGTTTCCCTGCGCCTGAGCAAGCTGCTGGACGAGAAGAACGTGCAGAACCTGTCGCGCACGCTCGACAACCTGGCGACCGTCTCGGAGGGCTTGCGGGAACTCCCGGCCGTCCTGGCCGCCGCGCGCGAGGCGCTTTCGGAGGGCAACCTGCGCAGCCTGAAGCACATCCTGGCGCACGTCGAGAAAACCGCCGGTGAAAGCGCGCCGCTGGCCGCCGAAATGCGCGACCTGGTGAAGACCATGACCGCGCTGTCGCAGCGCATCGACCATCTCGCCGCCGGCGCCGGCGACGAACTGGCCACCGTCACGCTGCCCCAGGCCAACGCCCTGATGCGCGAGCTGTCGGTCAGTTCGCGGCAGCTTTCGCGCGTTCTGGACGGACTCGAAAACAACCCGCAGATGCTTTTGTTCGGACGCGGCACGGCGTCTCCCGGTCCCGGCGAGGCCGGATTTTCTGCACCTGCAAAACGCGGAGGAGAGCGATGATGAAGCGGTGGACGGTGATCCTGGGCGGTCTGATGCTGGCCGCATGCGGCGGCGTCAGGAATGGCGAAGTGGTGCGTTACGACTTCGGGACGGCGGCGGGCGGCGCGACGTCGAAGCTTCCCGTGGCGACGGTCGACGTCCAGGCCGCGTCCTGGCTGGCCGGCGCCGACATGCATTTCCGCCTGGCCTATGCCGAGCCCCAGCAGCGCCGCAGTTACGGCGAGAGCCGCTGGGCGGCGCCGCCGGCGGAACTGCTGGAGTCCGCGCTCAGGCACCGCCTGGTGTTCGGCCAGGCCGAGGCGGGCGGCGGCTGCCGCCTGCAGCTGGTGCTGGGCGAGCTCGAACAGCGCTTCGACGAGCCGCAGGCGAGCAACATCGTGCTCGACGTGCGCGCCCAGCTGATCTCGATGCGCGGCGGCGAAGCCCTGTCGCGCAAGGCGTTCCAGATACGCCGGCCGGCCGCCGCGGACGCCCGCGGGGGCGCCGCCGCCGCGCGCGACGCGGTGCAGGCGCTGGGGGACGAAATGGCGGCCTGGCTCGGGGACCTGTCCCGGGACAAGCCCGTGATCGCAGGACGTTGTCGCAGTTGAGAGAGGTGAATTCCATGAGCAATCCCTACGCAAGCGGGCTCGACAAGAACGCCGCCAATTACGCCGTGCTGACGCCGCTGACCTTCCTCGAGCGCTCGGCCTACATCTACCCGGCGCGCGTGGCGACCATCCACGGCGCGCGCCGCTATACCTGGCAGCAGGTCTACGATCGCAGCCGGCGCCTTGCCTCGGCCCTGACCGTGCATGGCGTCGGCACCGGCGACACGGTCGCGGCGATGCTCAACAATACGCCGGAGATGTTCGAATGCCATTTCGGCGTACCCATGTGCGGCGCGGTGCTCAACACCCTGAACACGCGCCTGGACGCCGAGACCATCGCCTTCATGCTCAACCACGGTGAGGCCAAGGTGCTGATTACCGACCGCGAGTATTCGGCGATGGTCAAGAAGGCGCTGGCCGGGCTGGGGCGCGAGATCCTGGTGGTCGACGTCGATGATCCCGAATACTCCGGCCCCGGCGAACGGCTCGGACGCATGGACTACGAGGCCCTGCTCGCGGAAGGCCGGCCGGACTACGCCTGGAAGACGCCGGCCGACGAATGGGACGCGATCTCGCTCAACTACACTTCCGGCACCACCGGCAATCCCAAGGGCGTGGTCTACCACCACCGCGGTGCCTACCTCAACGCACTGTCCAACATCGTTTCCTGGGGCATGCCGCCGCAGTCGGTGTATCTGTGGACGCTGCCGATGTTCCACTGCAACGGCTGGTGCTTCCCGTGGACCGTCGCCGCCAATTCCGGCACCAACGTCTGCCTGCGCCGGGTCGATCCCAAGCTGATCCTCGACGCCATCCGCGAGCACAAGGTCAGCCATTATTGCGGTGCGCCCATCGTGCATTCGATGCTGGTCAGCGCGCCGGCGGAGTGGCGCGCCGGCATCGGCCACAAGGTCTCGGCGCTGGTCGCCGCGGCACCGCCGCCGGCCGCGGTGATCGAGGGCATGAGCAAGATCGGCTTCGACATCACCCACGTCTACGGCCTGACCGAGACCTACGGCCCCGCCTCGGTGTGCGCCAAGCACGACGAGTGGCTCGACCTGCCGCTCGACGAGCAGGTCCGGCTCAATGGCCGCCAGGGGGTGCGCTACCACTGCCAGGAGGGTGTCACGGTGATGGACCCGGAAACCATGCAGCCCGTGCCCTGGGACGATCAGACCATGGGCGAGATCATGTTCCGCGGCAACATCGTGATGAAGGGCTACCTGAAGAACCCGGCGGCCACCGAAGAGGCGTTCCGCGGCGGCTGGTACCACACCGGCGACCTGGCCGTGATGCAGCCGGACGGCTACATCAAGATCAAGGACCGCAGCAAGGACGTGATCATTTCCGGCGGCGAGAACATTTCCTCGATCGAGGTGGAGGACACCCTGTACCGCCATCCGGCAGTGATGGGCGCGGCGGTGGTCGCGACGCCGGATCCGAAGTGGGGCGAAGTGCCCTGCGCCTTCATCGAACTGCGCGAAGGCGCCAGCGCCACCGCCGAGGAGCTGACCGAGTTCTGCCGCCAACGCATGGCGCGCTTCAAGGTGCCCAAGCACTTCATCTTCGAGGCCCTGCCCAAGACCTCGACCGGCAAGATCCAGAAATACGTGCTGCGGGAAAAAGCGAAGTCGGCCACCGCCATCGAATAGCGGGCATCCGGACATGACCTGGGTGCCCCGAATCGCCGCGGCGCTGCTCGCATTCCTGACTCTCGCCGTCGTCGCCGGCGTGGTCTGGTGGCAGCGTGTGTTGCCGGTGACCGAGGGTCGCCTCGATGTCGCCGGCCTCGACGGTGAGGTCAGCATCGAGCGCGACGCCGCCGGGATTCCGACGGTACGCGGCGGCAGCCGCGACGCGGTGCTGTTCGGCCTCGGCTTCGTCCATGCGCAGGATCGCCTGTGGCAGTTGGAAACCCACCGCCGCATCGGTTCCGGCCGGCTGTCCGAGGCGTTCGGCCCGGCGGCGTTGGACAACGACAGGTTCCTGCGCGCGCTCGGCGTGCGCCGCGCCGCGGTGGAGCAATGGGCGCGGCTCGGCGCTGACGCCCGCGCCGCCGTGCTGGCCTACACGGCCGGCATCAACGCCTTCATCGCCGGGCATGTCCGGGCGCGGCCGCCGGAATTCCTCATCCTCGGCCTCGATCCCGAGCCCTGGACCCCGGAGGACACGCTGGCCTGGGGCATCATGATGGCCTGGGACCTGGGCGGCAACTGGACCACCGAGTTGTTGCGCATGCGTCTGGCGCTGACCTTGCCGGTGTCGCGCATCGACGAGTTGATCCCGCCGTATCCGGACGAGAAGCCGCTGCCGGTGCGCGACTATGCGGTGCTGTATCGGGGACTGAAGCTCGACGGCGAACTCGGTCGGCAGGCGCTGCTCGCCGCGCCGGAGTCGGGCGTCGAGGGCGTGGGTTCAAACAACTGGGTTGTCGCCGGATCGCATACCGTCTCCGGCAAGCCGCTGCTGGCCAACGATCCGCACCTGAGGCTGACGGCCCCCGCACTCTGGTATTTCGCGCGGCTGGAGGCGCCTGGATTGAAGGTCGCCGGCGCCAGCATGCCGGGCCTGCCGATGATCGTTCTGGGCCAGAACGAGCGCATCGCCTGGGGCTTCACCAACACCAACCCGGACGTGCAGGACATTTACCTCGAACAGATCAAGGCGGACGACCCCGGACGCTATCGCACGCCGCAGGGCTGGGCGGCCTTCGAATCTTTCGACGAGACGATCCGGGTCAAGGGGCAGGGCGACGTCAGGCTGAAGGTCCGCAGCACGCGGCACGGACCGGTGATCTCGGATTCGGGCAGCGCGTCGCTGACGGGCCTCGCCGGTCCGGCGTATGTTCTGGCCTTGCGCTGGACGGCGCTCGATGCCGACGCCGAAAGCCTCCAGGCCGGGCTGAAGATCAATCGCGCCGGTTCGGTGGCCGAGTTCATCCGGGCCGCCGAGACCGCCGTTGCGCCGATGCAGAACATGGTTGCGGCCGACGTGGACGGCAACATCGGCTTCGTCGCAGCCGGCCGCGTGCCCCTGCGCGGCGCGGCCAACGACCTGCGCGGGCTGGCCCCGGCGCCAGGATGGGAAGCGCGCTACGACTGGCAGGGCTTTCTCGATCCGGCCCTGACGCCGCGCGAAGTCAACCCGGCGCGGGGCTGGATCGCCACCGCCAACCAGCGCATCCACGGGCCGGACTACCCGCACTTCATCACCAGCGAATGGGCGTCGCCCTATCGGCAGCGGCGCATCGAGACCTTGCTCCAGGCCCAGCCGGCCCACGACAAGGAAAGCCTGCGCCGGATCCAGGGCGACGTGCTGTCGCTCTCGGCCAGGCGTCTCGCACCCTGGCTGCGCCAGGCCCGGCCGACCCACCCCCTGGGTGTGGCGGCCATGCAGAGACTGGCCGCCTTCGACGGCGAGATGCGCGCTGGCGACGTGGCGCCGCTGATCTTCGCGGCCTGGGCCAGGGAAATGGCGCGCGCCGTGTTCGCCGACGAAATGGGCGGCGACGCGATCTACCTGCGCCAGGTCGGCAGCCGGGATTTCCGGGCCGCTCTGGAAGGGGTGCTGGAGCGTAACGACGCCTGGTGGTGTGACGACAAGACCACGGCCGAGGTCGAAACCTGTGCCGGGCTGGCCAGCCGCTCGCTGGACCGGGCGCTGGACGAGTTGCAGAAGCGGCTCGGGTCGGACATCGGACGCTGGCAGTGGGGATCCGTGCATCAGGCACGGTCCGAGCACCGGCCGTTTTCCAAGGTCGGGCTGCTGGCGCCGCTGTTCGAACTGCGGGTTCCCGTCGGCGGCGACAACTACACGGTCAGCGCCGCGCGTTACCTGCTGGCCGGCGACGAGCCCTACCTGAACGAGCACGGTTCGAGCCTGCGCGCGATCTACGACCTGGGAGACCCGGCGCAGTCCGGCGTGATGCATTCCAGCGGGCAGTCCGGGCTGCCGCTGGCCCCCGGTTACCGCAGCTTCGTCGCGCCCTGGGCCGCGGTGCGCGACCTGCCGCTGTGGGGCCGGGGGCAAAGCACGCTGGTGCTGCGCGGACGTTCTGCGGCAAAATGAACGGCAAGGCCAGGGCCGGGCAATCCGCCGCGGCTAGAATTGGGCCACTGTCCGAAGACTGCGCGGAGACCACGCCATGAATGCACCGATCGAAACCCTGCCCAACCTGCTGCGCGAGGATCGCGACGGCGTGGCCACGCTGACCCTGAACCGTCCGGCCCAGTTCAATTCCCTGTCCGAGGAGTTGCTGGCCGAACTTCAGTCGGCGCTGAATTCGATCGCTGCCGACGCCTCGATCCGCGCGGTGGTGATCGCCGGCGCCGGCAAGGCCTTCTGCGCCGGCCACGACCTCAAACAGATGCGCGCCAACCACGGCAAGGCCTACATGCAAAAGCTGTTCAAGCAGTGCGGACGGATGATGATGACCCTCACCGAAATGCCGCAGCCGGTGATCGCCAGGATCCACGGCATTGCCACCGCGGCGGGCTGCCAGCTGGTCGCCATGTGCGACCTGGCGGTGGCGGCGGAAGGCGCCCGGTTCGCCGTGTCCGGCATCAACGTCGGCCTGTTCTGCGCGACTCCGTCGGTGGCGCTGGGGCGCGCCATGGGCCGCAAGCAGGCCATGGAAATGCTCCTGACGGGCGATTTCATCGATGCCGCCGAGGCGCAGCGGCGCGGCCTGGTGAACCGCGTGGTGCCCGCCGAGCAGCTGGACGCCGAAGTGGCGAAGCTGACCGCGTCGATCCGCGCCAAGTCCCCGGTCGCGGTGGCCATGGGCAAGCAGATGTTCTACAAGCAGCTCGAAATGGGCTTCGAAGGCGCCTATCAGCTCGCCTCCGAGACCATGGCCTGCAACATGATGGCGGAAGACGCCGCGGAAGGCATCGACGCCTTCATGGGCAAGCGCCAGCCGGAGTGGAAAGGGCGCTGATCCTTGCCGCCCGGTACGCGGCGGCAGATTTTTCTTGCCGGCGCTTGTGAAATATCGAGGTGCAAAGCATAATCGTCCTCAATGGAGACGAAGGCGCGAACCTTGCGCGCCGATAATCAGAAAAGAGCTTGATGGCCGAAGACTGCATTCTCGAGACCACCGGTCTCGTCAAGGAGTTCCGCGGATTCGTAGCGGTCAATGGAGTGGACCTCAAGGTCCGGCGCGGCCATATCCACGCCCTGATCGGACCGAACGGCGCCGGCAAGACCACCTGCTTCAACCTGCTGACCAAGTTCCTCGAACCGACGCGCGGCCAGATCCGCTTCAACGGCGTCGACATCACGCGCGAGGCGCCGGAGAAAATCGCCCGGCGCGGAATAGTCCGCTCCTTCCAGATCTCCGCCGTGTTTCCCCACCTCACGGTGCTGGAAAACGTGCGCATCGCGCTGCAGCGCAAGCTGGGCACCAGCTTCCACTTCTGGAAGTCGGACCGCAGCCTGGACAGCCTCAACGAGCGCGCCATGGAACTGCTGGCATCGGTCGGCCTGGAGGACTGCGCCGACATGGTGACGGTGGAAATGCCCTACGGCCGCAAGCGCGCACTGGAAATCGCCACCACCCTCGCGCTCGATCCGGAGCTCATGCTGCTCGACGAGCCGACCCAGGGCATGGGCCACGAGGACGTAGACCGCGTCATGCAACTGATCAAGCAGGTGTCCGCCAACCGCACGATCCTCATGGTCGAGCACAACATGAAGGTGGTCGCCGGGATTTCGGACACGCTGACGGTGCTTGCCCGCGGCTCGGTGCTGGCTGAAGGCGCCTATGCCGAGGTCGCCGCGAATCCGCTGGTGATCGAGGCCTACATGGGTACTGAAGCCAGTGGCCTGGCTCCAATTTCCGCCGATGATGACCATCCCCCCAGCCCCCTTCCCGGGGAAGGGGGTGACTCCGGCTCGCTGCGCTCGACCGCTGGAGCCGCAAGGTGAGTTCGACCGAATTCCTCCGCGTTTCCGACCTGCACGCGTTCTACGGCGAGTCGCATGTGCTGCACGGCATGGACTTCAGCGTGCGGCGCGGCGAGTGCATCTCGCTGCTGGGCCGCAACGGGGCGGGACGCACCACGACGCTGCGCGCCATCCTCGGCCTCACCGGCCGGCGCACCGGGTCGATCATGCTCAACGGCCGCGAGGTGATCGGCATGCCCTCGCATCGCATCGCCCAGCTCGGCGTCGGCTACTGCCCGGAGGAGCGGGGCATCTACTCCAGCCTCAGCTGCGAGGAAAACCTGTTGCTGCCGCCGCAGGTGGGCAGCGGCGGCCTGAGCCTGGAAGAGATCTACGAGATGTTCCCGAACCTCAAGGAGCGCCGCTACAGCCAGGGCACGCGGCTGTCGGGCGGCGAGCAGCAGATGCTGGCAATGGCGCGCATCCTGCGGACCGGCGCCCGGCTGCTGCTGCTGGACGAGGTTTCGGAAGGCCTCGCCCCGGTCATCGTGCAGAAGCTGGGCGAGATCATCCGCAAGCTCAAGGAACGCGAATACACGATCATCCTGGTCGAGCAGAATTTCCGGTTTGCCGCGCCCCTGGCGGATCGCATGTACATTGTCGAGCACGGCCAGGTCGCCGCGGAGATCGCCCAGGGCGAGATCCAGGCGAAGCAGGACGTGTTGAAGGAGTATCTCGGCGTCTGAGGTTTGCGCAGTCAGACCCGCCGAAGCAAGACCCGCTGCGCTTATATCGAGAGGAGACGACATGAAACAAAAACTTCTGGTGGCACTGACCGCCGTGGCGCTCGCCGCATTCGGCACCCAGGTCCAGGCGCAGGCGGCCAAGGCGAAGACCGGAAAGCTGTCCGGCGACATGGTGAAGGTCGGCGTCATGAACGACATGGCGGGCCTGTATGCCGACATCGGCGGCCCCGGCTCGGTGGAGGCCGCGAAGATGGCCGTGGCCGATTTCGGCGGCAAGATGTTCGGCAAGCCGATCGAGGTCGTCGCCGCCGACCACCAGAACAAGCCGGACGTCGGCGCCGCCAAGGCGCGCGAGTGGTTCGACACCCAGGGCGTGGACATCATCGTCGACGTGCCGACTTCGTCCGTGGCGATCGCCGTGGCCAAGGTGGCCAACGAGAAGAAGCGCGTCTTCATCAATACCGGCGCGGCGACCAAGGCGCTGACCAACGAAGAGTGCAACCCCTACACGGTGCACTATGCGTACGACACCTACGCGCTGGCCAACGGCACCGGCAAGGCCATCGTGCAGACCGGCGGCAAGACCTGGTTCTTCCTTACCGCCGACTACGCTTTCGGCCATGCCCTGGAAAGCGATACCGCCGCGGTGGTGAAGGCCTCCGGCGGCGAGGTCAAGGGCGCCGTGCGCCATCCGCTCTCGGCCTCCGACTTCTCCTCCTTCCTGCTGCAGGCGCAGTCGTCCAAGGCGCAGATCATCGGCCTGGCCAATGCCGGCGGCGACACGATCAACTCGGTGAAGGCGGCCAACGAGTTCGGCCTGACCAAGAACCAGACCCTGGCCGGCCTGCTGATGTTCATCTCCGACGTGCATAGCCTCGGCCTCAAGACCGCGCAGGGCATGATGTTGACCGACGCCTGGTACTGGGACGCCAACGACGAGACGCGCAAGTTCGGCCGGCGCTTCTTCGAGAAGATGAAGCGCATGCCGTCCTTCGACCAGGCCGGCGTGTATTCCGCGACCCTGACCTACCTCAAGGCGGTCGAGGCGGCGGGCACCGACGACGCCGACGCCGTGATGGCGGTGATCAAGAAGACCAAGATCAACGACGTGTTCGCCAAGAACGGCTACGTCCGGGCCGACGGCCGCATGGTGCATGACATGTACCTGATGCAGGTGAAGAAGCCGGAGGACTCCAAGTATCCGTGGGATTATTTCCAGCTGAAGAAGGTGATTCCTGCCGAGGAGGCCTTCCAGCCGCTGTCCCTGTCGAAGTGCTCGATGGTCAAGAAGTAGGCAGCGGGCGGCGGCGCGAGTCGCGCCGCCGCGCCTCCCGGAACCCCGGCGCGTAGAACATGAGCGAGATATTCGGTATCCCCATGCAGGCCTTCATGGGCCAGTTGATGCTGGGCCTGGTCAACGGGTCCTTCTACGCCATGCTGAGCCTCGGCCTGGCGGTGATCTTCGGCATGCTGAACATCATCAATTTCGCCCACGGCGCGCTCTACATGGTCGGCGCCTTCACCGCCTGGCTCGGCCTGACCTACCTCGGCGTCGGCTACTGGCAGGGGCTGCTGCTGGCGCCGCTGTGCGTCGGCGCGTTCGGCGTGCTGATCGAGCGCAGCATGCTGCATTGGCTGTACAAGCTCGACCACCTTTACGGCCTGCTGCTGACCTTCGGCCTGGCCCTGGTGCTGGAGGGCCTGTTCACGAACATTTTCGGCGTCTCCGGCCAGCCGTATACCATCCCCGACGAGCTTTCCGGCGCCTTCAACCTCGGTTTCATGTTCCTGCCCAAGTACCGCGCCTGGGTGATCGTCGCCTCGCTCGGCGTGTGTTTCGCCACCTGGTTCATGATCGAAAAGACCCGGCTCGGCGCCTACCTGCGCGCCGCGACCGAGAATCCCAGCCTGACCCAGGCCTTCGGCATCAACGTGCCGGTCATGGTGACGCTGACCTACGGCTTCGGCTGCGCCCTGGCGGGATTTGCCGGCGTCCTTGCGGCGCCCGCGATCCAGGTCAGCCCGCTGATGGGCTCGAACCTGATCATTGTCGTCTTCGCCGTCGTGGTGATCGGCGGCATGGGCTCCATCCTCGGTTCCATCCTCACCGGCATCGGCCTCGGCGTGATCGAGGGTCTGACCAAGGTCTTCTACCCCGAGGCCTCGTCCACGGTGGTCTTCATCACCATGGCCATCGTGCTGATGATCCGGCCGGCCGGCCTGTTCGGGAAAGAAAAATGAGCAGAAGTGCAATGGGCTATGTCGCGCTGGTGGCCTTCGGCCTGGTCGCGCCTTTCTTCATCTACCCGGTGCTGGTGATGAAGGTGCTGTGCTTCTCGCTGTTCGCCTGCGCCTTCAACCTGCTGCTCGGCTACACCGGCCTGCTGTCCTTCGGCCACGCGGTATTCCTCGGCACCGCCGGCTACGTCGCCGGGCATGCGCTGAAGGTCTGGCAGTTGCCGCCGCTGCTCGGCCTGCTGGCCGGCACCGGCGCCGCGACGGTGCTGGGCTGGGCGATCGGCAGCCTCGCCATCCGCCGCCAGGGCATCTATTTCGCGATGGTGACGCTGGCGCTTGCGCAGATGGTGTATTTCCTCTACCTCCAGGCGCCGTTCACCGGCGGCGAGGACGGCTTGCAGGGCGTGCCGCGCGGCAGCCTGTTCGGCCTCGACCTCGCCGACGACATGAACCTCTACTACGTGGTGCTGGCGATTTTCGGCGCGGCCTTCTGGCTGATCCAGCGCACCATCCATTCGCCCTTCGGGCAGATCCTCAAGGCCATCCGCGAGAACGAGCCGCGGGCGATTTCGCTCGGCTACGACGTGGCCCGTTACAAGCTGCTGGCCTTCGTGCTCTCGGCCGGCCTGGCCGGCCTGGCCGGCGCCACCAAGACCCTCGTGTTCAAGTTCGCGACCCTGACGGATGCCCATTGGCACACCTCCGGCGAGGTGGTGCTGATGACGCTGGTGGGCGGCATGGGCACCGTGTTCGGTCCCCTGGTCGGCGCCACGGTGATCGTCACGCTGCAGAACGAGCTGGCCGACAAGGTCGGCTCGCTGGTCACGGTGATCATGGGTTCGATCTTCGTGTTGTGCGTGCTGGCCTTCCGCCGCGGCATCGTCGGCGAATCGCTGGCCCTCTACAAGCGCATGATCGGCCAAAAGGCCTAGGGCCTAGTTCTTTCTCAGCAGGGCGATCGCCATCGCCACGCTCATGCAGCTGAAGGCGATCAGCGACCATTCGGCGATCGACAGGCCGATGAATTTCCAGCCAGCCTCGGAACACAGGCCTGAGGCTTCGAACAGCAGCGGCCACTGCGCGCCGGCCCAATTCACGAACTCTTCCCACCAGGGCTGGTCGGCCGTGCAACTGACGCCCTTGGCGAAGCGCTGCAGCCAGGTCTGGTAGGCTGCGATCCAGACGCCGGTCAGGGCCGTCGCTCCCATTGCGATGGCGGCGGCGCGGCGCAGCGTCGTCGATGGCGCCACGCTCCAGGCCGCGATCGCCTCCAGGGCCAGCAACAGGTAGAGCATGCGCTGCAGCACGCAGAGCGGGCAGGCAGCGAGGTTCATGGTCTGCGCCAGGACCACGCCGCCGGCGACCAGGGCGAAAGCCGTCAGGCCCGTGGCTGCGAACAGGCCGCGCGGCCGGAACAGCAGTTGCAGGAAGCCCAAGGTTCAGCCTCCTCCTACTTTCCCTTGTGTTCCTGGCGCGCCTTCTCGATCACGGCGTCGGTCAGCTTCAGCAGCTCCTCGTAATTTCCGGCCGCCTCGTTGTTGATCAGGTACTTGCCGTCCACCGCCAGCGACGGCACACCCGAGATGCGGGCCGCCGAGGCTTCCTGGTCGGCGCGCTGGACCTTGCTCTGCATCGAGAACGAGTTCAAGGCGTCGCCGAGTTTCTTGCCGTCGATGCCCTTGCCAGCGGCCCAGGACACGACGGTTTCGTCGGTTTTGAAATTCACGCGCTGCTCATGGATCGCGATGAAGACCGCGGTGTCGAATTTCGCCAGGTCGCCGGTGGCTTCCAGCGCGAAATAGAGCCGGGACAGGCGCGCCCACTCGGGCCGGTTGAAGCTCACCGGGACACGGCGGAAGCTGACGTCCTTGGGCAGTTTCGCCGCCCACTGGCTGATGAGGGGGTGGAAGTCGCTGCAATGCGGGCAGCCGTAGGAAAAGAACTCGACCACTTCGATCTTCCCCTTGGTGGCGGGCAGGGGAGGGGTGATCGCCTTGTAGTCGCGGCCGGCCTGCAGGTCGGCGGCGCCGGCCGTGCCGGCAAGGACGAAGGAGGAAACCAGGGCGGCAAAGGCCAGGACAAGCAGTCGTTTCATGAAAAACTCCGTAAGAAAGTGGCTTTGAGTGTGATTGTATGACAGCGTTCCCCATACAATCGTCCGGAACGCAAATATTCGGCGGAGCGGGAGGGCCATGGATCGACTGGCGGCAATGCGGGTTTTCGTGCGGGTGGCGGCGGCGGGCAGCTTCACTGCCGTCGCCGACCAGATGAACGTGGCGCGTTCCGCGATCACGCGCCAGATCGCCGCGCTCGAAGCCCACCTCGGCGTCAAGCTGATCGCCCGCAGCACGCGCCGCCTGTCGCTCACCTCGGCCGGGGTGACCTACCTCGAACAGTGCCGCGACATCCTCGACCGCGTCGACGAGGCCGAGGGCGCCCTGGTCGGCGAG
>Ga0268298_10001956_pt1 | contig 23219 bp, 22 predicted proteins | sample WWTPWeurt_MetaG_FD_194462 | JGI IMG/M metagenome (GOLD analysis project Ga0268298, IMG submission 194462) | Activated sludge microbial communities from WWTP in Nijmegen, Gelderland, Netherland - WWTP Weurt | ecosystem: Engineered > WWTP > Aerobic digester > Activated sludge | place...
ACTTCACGAAAGATTCCTTGGAAATTGGTTCATTTAGAAATTTATGCAACAAAAGCAGAAGCTTTGAAAAGGGAAGTGGCAGTTAAAAAGTATTCGCATAAGCAAATAGAATCGTTAAGAAAATCACCCAAAAATTGTTTGAATAAACTTGCCGAAAGGAATCCCCAAAGCCTTGGGGACTAAACTGTCGTACGGGTAACTGTACTGAGGGTTCGAATACCTCCCTCTCTACGCTGAAATAAAATAAGCACTTTGAGGGAGGTTATCACGAATGCCTCTAGAAATAGACCCAAATGAGTAATCCCTCCCTCACCGCGAAAGGTTGTCATAACATGATGACCTTTTTTTATTTATGCACTATTATGTTTATATCATTGAAAGCATGGTGGATGGTTCTTTTTACAAAGGATTTACACTTGATTTTAATGAGAGAGTAAAACAGCATAATGAAGGTTAGTCTAACTATACTTCTCGAAAGATTCCTTGGAAATTGGTTCATTTAGAAATTTATGCAACAAAAGCAGAAGCTTTGAAAAGGGAAGTGGCGGTTAAAAAGTTTACGTACAACAAAATTGATGTAAAAGAAAATCCGCTTTAGGGCGGATTTTCTTTTATTACTCTAATTACAACTGGTTATTGTTTAAAAAATAATTCGCAGTGTTTCAAGCTAAAATATGTCAAATGCTTGTAACGAATTCCTTAACTATAATAGCTTACTTCCCATTTATTTTTTATTTTTTTTGGCATTAAATCCAAATGATGCACCTATTCGAATTCCATCTTTGTTTGGGGCACAATATAAATTTAATGGAATATTTAGTTTACCGGATTTTAATGTTTTACCCACTGCAACTATAAAGCCTGCTTGTAGTTCGGCATTCCCGCGACTATCGAGTTGCTTTTGAATAGAGTAAGGATTTTTAACCGTGTTATCGGTCCACTCTTCTTGTAAATGCCATTTGTTTTGCGCATCAAAATACCCATTTGCTTTATTCACTATACCCAATGTTGGTCCAAAAGCAAGCTCCCATCCATGTTTGTTATTTCTAAAACCATTGAGAATAGTGATACTTGGTATAAAAATATTTTGGTTAAATCCTGATATTGTTGGTATAAATTCAAATAAAGCCTGGTAATTTCCTTCATTTAAATATTGCACTTCAAATTGATATCCAAATTGAAACATTAAGGGTGATGAATTATATCCACCTTGATCACGTTTGCGCGACAATACTTTTCCCGATTCACCAGTAAAATAACAAAAACCACTACGAGGACCTGATAAATTAATGGAAGATTTGTTGGCATTATTTGTTGAACTTTCAAAATTATTTTTCTTGGTCAAATAATTGAGCAAAGGCTCTTCATTCGATAAACCAAATAATTGACGAATCGAAATTTTAACCATCGATTGCAATTCTTGCGGCAAATTCAAAAATTCGCTTACCTGTGTTTTTTCAATGCTAGCGCTTTTAACATCTATTAAGCGAAAGGTAATTATAATTGTTTCACCAATTAGCTCTGCACTTCCGGTAAACATTTTATCCGAGTTAATGCTATTACCTATTTCTAAGAGACATATTTTTCCATAACAGTTTGAAATATTCAATTTGTTTTTCTCAACAATGTAGCTAACATCATATCTATCCATCACATCATAAAGATTTAATTTTTCTAATTCAATGCGCACCATATTTCCCATTTGTGTTGGTTCAAGTATTAATCCTTTAGTGTCGATATTTAAAACACTTAAACTAGGTTTCGTATTCTTTTCAGTTATAGTCTGAGCAGTTATGGCCACATTGCCAACTAAATTAATGATTAAAAGAAGTATTAATGCGAATGATCGTTTTTCGATTTTTAAATTTTTGTTTTTCATGTGAGTTGTTTTTTTTAGTAATGAATAAATTGATTTTACTGTAGTATAATTTATCTTAACTGTTTTCATATTTATTATTATTGATTTGTTTGGTAAGATTTAACGATGCTTTTTATTGTAATACAGGATGGCTTTCCGGGTGTTTCTTTTGTAAGCTGCTGAATTAACAATACCAATGGTAAAACAAGCTGCTCCTCCAATTAAAAATGCACTTGACAGATTTTGTGCGGATTCAAATTCGCTTCCTTTTTTATGGTTTTCAATAGCATTATTTAAGATAGAGAAACCAATGATGCTTAGTGGAATATCTAAAAATGCTATCCATCTTAAACCCTTAGCCCTTTTTTCCCAATCTAGTTTTGAATTGATATACGGATCATTCTTAATTCGTAAAATGCTCTCAATTTCTGTTTTGTTTTTTTTCTCACCCTTGTAAAAGAAATGTGTTCTATCCAAGTAGTAAATTTCCGAATGCTCATTTGTGAGTTTTGTTTGATTCAACGTTGAAGAAGGATTTTGTCTAATTTTTAGGAGCGACTCACTTTTTTCAACAAGCTTGTTTTCTTTAATAGCAGTGTCTTGCTGATTAGCTCTCTTTTTTCTGTACCATGGTTCTACATAGTTGAATTGGTCAATTTTACCATCGGCGTATTTCACTTTTTCTACTTCAAATTTATCTACCACAAATTGTATAGTACTTTTCTCTTGTACTTGTTTGTACTTTATATCCAACTCGCTTACCTCGTATACAGTGCCTACTAACAGTGAGGAATTTCGCATAAAAAGTGTGTCCTGAGCATGAATAGTAGAGCTAAAAAGAATAAATGCTGATTGAATTAAATTTTTTGTTTTCATTGTGAATAATTTATTGGTTTGTGAGTGCAATACTACAGGCTCAGTGAAGTCTATTCTAATTGCTTTTTGCGCTACTACAGTAAGCTTGTATCGAATTCCGCAAATTCAATTTCAAAAAATGCAGATTTGTACATGTTTTGCATTTTTTGCAAATGAGTTGTGGCTATTTAGTATATATTGCAATAAATTTGAATAACTTTAGTAGGGAATACAAGATTTTATGGCAAAAAAAAATAGTGATACGGCACAAGCACTTTTCATGCAGCGTTTAAAAGAATCGTTGGCTCCAAGTGTATCTTTAGTTGATTCTTTAGCTGACATTTTAGAAGTAAGTAACGATAGTGCATACAGGAGATTACGTGGTGAAACTGCGCTAAGTATTGAAGAAATTGCAACTATCTGTAAGCATTTTAAAATTTCATTTGACGCATTTATTAATAATGCTGCTGATGGACAGGTAAATTTTACCTACCAGCCGCTAAATGGCAATAGTGATTCGTTTGGAAATTATTTGAGGAGTTTAAAGGCTGATTTGAATAATCTAACCAAGCACCCTGATGCGAACATTATATACGCAGCTGAAGATATTCCCGTTTTTCATCATTTTGAGCAACCTTTTTTATCGGCATTTAAAATTTTTTACTGGAATAAATCCTTTCTTAATGATAAAAACCTAGAGAATCAAAAATTTGATGCTTCCTTAATTGATCCTGAACTAATAGAAATTGGGAAGGATATTATTAAGTCATATTCTAAAATACCTTCTGTTGAAATCTGGAGCGATGATACAGTTAACAGTACATTCAAGCAAATTGAATTTTATTGGGAAAGTGGAATTTTTAAAAATAAAGCGGATGCCTTGGCCATTTGCCATGAATTATACAATATGCTAAATCGAATTAATCGTCAAGCGGAATTAAATTCTAAAATTGCCAAAAGCGAAAATTCAATTGAATCAACTAATAATTACACTTTGTATCATAGCGATGTTATGATTGGCAATAACTGTGTGATGGTAAATGCAGGAAATATGAAATCGAGTTATATATCCTGTTTTAGTTTTAATTCACTGCTCACTACCAACCAGCGGTTTTGTGAAGAAACTGATTTTTGGCTTAAAAATTTAATCCGCAAATCAAACCTAATAAGCGGTGTTGCTGAGAAATTGCGCTATCGTTATTTTAAAAAAATAGATGTACTTACGCAGCAATTAATTGATAAAATTGAAAAGGATTGAATTGACTTTGCTATTTAAAACTAAATCAATCCCGCACCCAATGCCAACGAAAGTACTATTAACATAATTGCAACCATGGTTTGAACAAATTGGATGGTTACTTTTTTTAATAGTCGGTTGCCAATAAATGCTCCACTAAAAGCAGCCAAACTTGCACAAACTAATACAGTTAAGTTAGCACTCACTTCAGAAACAGAGATTCGAGAAGCATACACCGATAATCTGGTAAAATCTACAAAGCAGGATAAAACCACTGTAGTGGCAACAAAGCTTTCTTTTGATAGTCCACTTCGTATTAAAAACGCACTTCTTAATGCACCCTGATTTCCTGATAGACCGCCAAAAAAACCACTTAATAATCCACCAAAGGCCATGTGTTTATTTTCAAATTGAAGTTTACTCAAAATGGGGAATAAATCTAACAGGGCAAAGAGCAATAGGAGCATCGAAACAATGAACTTTGCCGGAAAAACGTGTATGTGTTTTCCAGCTATATCATAGCTAAATAAGGGTTGCACTTCAGTAATATGCACCAATATCCAGGCTCCTGCAAAGGATGCTATAATCGCAGGAATTCCAAATCGAACTAGCACATTTTTATTAGCTCCTTTACCTACCAAAACCAATTTAAAAAGGTTGTTTAAAAAATGCACAATTCCTGTGAGTGCAATCGATAAATCAACCGGAAAATAAATCATAAAAACAGGAGTGAGTATGGTTCCCAAACCAAATCCTGAAAAAAAAGTAAGTATTGCTGTAATAAACGCTACCGCTGATATAAGTATAATTTCCATAGTAAATTATCCATTTGTAACTGTTTGCAAGTTAAGTATTTTTTAAGCTTGCAAAAGTTAAAGTAAGGTTTCTGTTTAAAATGTAAAAGATTATTTTTTTTGAAATTAAAAATTTCTGAAATTTTAAATCTTGAATTTAGAATTCAAACATTCACGCTCTTTTATATGCAAGGAAAACTTTGTAACTTAGCGAAGAATTTAGTTACTAATACTCAATTTTATACCAATGAAAAAAATATATTTTTTACTAATTGCATTTTCTTTTTGTGTGCTATCAGTATCTGCACAAATACCAAACTCCGGTTTTGAAAACTGGACCAATAAAGGTGCCTACGAAATTCCGACTCAATGGGGAACTTTAAATAATACTACTGCTACCGATAATGTATTTACAGTTACCAAAGCTAGTCCAGGTAGTCCGGGAATTTTTTTTATGAAAATTACTTCAAAAACAATTGGTTCAACAGTAGTAGGTGGAATTGCAGTTTGTGGTGAGCTGGATTCAATTAATAAAAAAGCAAAATCAGGTTTCGCCTACAGTGCACAGCCTGCCAGCTTTACAGGAAAATGGCAACACATGATTTTTGGTACTAGTCAGGGTTCTGTAAAAGCCATTCTTACCAAATGGAATGTTGCACTAAACAAACATGATACAGTTGCAATTGCTGCAAAAACTCTAACAGGAATGGCAATGAGTTGGGCGAATTTTACCGTAAATTTTGTGTACTTCAATAACGACACACCTGATTCCTGTATCATCGAATTACGTTCGAGCGGAAATGCTCCTGCCGACCAAGATTATTTATGGGTTGATAACCTTGGATTTACGGGTGTGGCAACAGGAATTGATGTTCTTAATACCGACAATGATGCAATTGAAGTATATCCGAATCCTACCACTGCAGTTGTAAACTTTCATTCAAAAAATTTAAGTAAGGTTGAAAACGTAATTTTGTTTGATATACTCGGAAATAAATTACTCGAGTGGAAAGAGATTCCTGAAAATGGAATTGATATTTCTAAGTTTACAAAAGGGAACTATTTTGTTCAAATAAAGACGAATACTGCTCTAACCATCAAAAAGATTAGTCTGCAATAATAACGATCGATAAAGGTTAACACCTTTTCACACTACTTTAAGCTGGAATTTATCCTCATAAATTGCTAGCTAAAAGTAGTTTATACTACTTATTAATTATGAAAATTGGAATTGTTTGCTATCCCACATTTGGCGGTAGTGGTGTAGTGGCAACCGAACTAGGAATTGAACTAGCTTTAAAAGGCCATCAAATTCACTTTATATCTTACAGTCAACCGGTACGTTTGGATTTTATATCCGAGAATATTTTTTATCACGAAGTGGCTGTTTCGGATTATCCATTGTTTGATTTTCAGCCTTACGAATTAGTATTATCAAGTAAGCTGGTTGATGTTGTTAAATACGAGAAACTTGATTTATTACACGTACATTATGCCATCCCGCATGCCTCAGCGGCATACATGGCGAAGCAAATATTGGCATCGCAGGGAATTAATATTCCATTTATAACCACCTTGCATGGTACCGATATAACACTGGTAGGAAAGGATGCATCCTTTGAACCTGTAATTACTTTTGCAATTAATCAAAGCGATGCTGTTACTTCGGTGAGTGAAAGTTTAAAGGAAGATACCTACAAACATTTTGCTGTAACCCGCGAGATTCAAGTTATTCCGAATTTTGTAAAAATTTCTGATTACCAAAAGCATGAAGCTGATTGCAGCAGAAGCGTATTTGCTAGCAATAAGGAAAAAATTTTGATGCACATTTCAAACTTCAGAAAGGTAAAGCGTGTTGAAGATGTGTTGCATGTTTTTGATAAGGTACGTAAAGTAATTCCTTCAAAGTTAATTATGATAGGAGATGGTCCTGAACGCACCAACATCGAAAAATTATGCAGGGAACTTGATACTTGCAACGATATACGGATGCTTGGAAAAGTAACCGATCCAATTCAAATATTGTCGATTGCTGATGTGTTTATTTTACCTTCTGAAACAGAAAGTTTTGGACTTGCAGCATTGGAAGCCATGGCTAGCAAAGTTCCAGTAATTTCAACAAATACCGGTGGTTTGCCCGAAGTAAATATAGATGGGTATTCAGGATATTTATGCAATGTTGCAGATGTAGATCAAATGGTAGCTAAAACAATTTCTTTGTTAGAAAATGAAGATACATTGAAGAAATTTAAATTGCAGGCTTTTGAACAAGCCAAGAAATTTGATATTGAAAAAATATTGCCACAATACGAAGCCCTATATAATAAAGTACTCAAGAAATAAATTATCCTCCAGCCTTTTTTACTTTATATCCTTCCTTCGTTAAGAGTTCAAAAATTTTATCTCTAAAATCGCCTTGCAACAATATTTCACCATCTTTTACAGTTCCGCCCACGCCGCATTTCGATTTGAGTTTTTTACCCAAATCTGTTAAATCATCACTTTTACCAATAAAACCGGTAATTAAGGTTACCGATTTACCTGCACGTTGTTTTTTATCGAGAAATATTTTTAAGTTTTGTTGTGCAGGAGCAAGTGTGGCAGGCTCAGAGGCATCAAGCGATTCGTACTTAAAATTAGGATTGGTTGAGTACACTACATTTACTCGGTCTTTATTTTTCATTGTCAAAAAAAGGTGCTGAAATGAATTTTTTCTGAGAAACTTAGATTATCAAATTTAACAGTGATTAATCCTGCGACAAACGATTCCTTCGCCAATTGCTTTGATTTTTTGCATCTTCTGATGTTACAGATATAGCTTGTTTCTTAGAAGTGTTGTAATAATAGGCAGAAATTAAAGCAGCAATTTCCAATTCATTCGCATCTTCTGATTTTAATTTATCTGCAGTAAAATATTTCTTTACAAAATGCGTATCAAAATTGCCTGAAACAAAAGCTTCGTGTTTTAAAACAAAACTGCAAAATTTTAAAGTTGTTTGAACACCTACAATTTCGTATTCATCAATAGCTCTCAGCATTTTTGCAATTGCTTCTTCACGATTTTTACCATACGAAATCAACTTCGATATCATAGGATCATAGTAAATTGGAATAGTCATTCCTTCTTCAAATCCATCGTCAACACGCACTCCATTGCCTTGAGGCCTGCGATAAGTTTGAAGTGTACCTATATCCGGTAAAAACTGATTCGCCGGGTCTTCGGCATAAACTCGCACTTCTAGCGAATGACCTAATATTTTTAAATCCTTTTGAGTAAAGCTAATTTTTTTTCCTCGTGCTATTTCAATCTGTTCCTTAACCAAATCAACACCTGTAATCATTTCGGTTACAGGATGCTCAACCTGCAAGCGGGTATTCATTTCAAGGAAATAAAAATTACTTGTTTCATCCAATAAAAATTCAACTGTACCAGCACCAACATAATTACAGGCACGGGCTACATCTACTGCGCATTTGCCCATCGCCTCGCGTAAAGCAGGAGTGAGTACACTTGAAGGTGCTTCCTCTATAACTTTTTGATGACGTCGTTGTATGCTGCATTCGCGTTCAAACAAATGCACAATGTTACCATGCGTATCGCCCAGTACTTGTATTTCAATATGTCGAGGACCGGCAACATAGCGTTCAATAAAAACTGCACCGTTACCAAACGCCGATTTTGCTTCACTTACTGCCAATTTCATTTGTTCTTCAAAATCTTCGGCTCTTTCAACAATGCGCATTCCTTTTCCTCCACCACCTGCAGAAGCTTTTATTAAGATTGGAAATCCAACTTCGGCCGCTGTAATTTTCGCCTTTTCAACATCGTCAATTGCTCCATCCGTTCCGGGTACCATTGGAATATTGTATTTCTTAGCCGCTGCTTTAGCCGATAATTTATCGCCCATAATATTCATCGCTTCCGGAGATGGGCCAATAAAAATCAATTTTGCATCACTCACTTTTTGAGCAAATTCAGCATTTTCCGAAAGAAAACCATAACCCGGATGTATGCCATCCACTCCTAATTGTTTGCAAACTTCTATAAGCTTATCACCCAGCAAATACGATTGATTCGATGGCGGTGGACCAATACAAACGGCTTCGTCGGCATATTTCACATGTGGACTGGTTCGATCTGCTTCAGAATATACAGCTACCGTTTTTATACCCATTTCCTTGCAAGTGCGCATTACCCTTACTGCAATTTCACCTCTATTGGCGATTAATATTTTTTTCATAGTGTAGTTCTTAAAGCTTCAATAGCTTTTGAAAATGTTTTATACCATTACTTTCTTCAACTTGAATAAAGTACAGGCCTTTTGCTAATTCAATCAATTCGATGTTTTGCTCAAGTTGCCCGGCAGATAAAGTTTTGGATAAAACTAATTTGCCAAGTGTAGTCTGTATTGTTAGTGTGGATGTTGACGATATTTCTCTTGAAAATTTTACAGTAATTTGATTATTAGCCGGATTGGGAGAAATACTAAATTCTGTATAATTTGCATGTTGATTAATGCCGGTACTAATACAATAGCTATAAGTAATGCCTGCGCCGTGAATCTGGCCGATAGAACCATTGTTGGCTATAGTGGTAGTAGAACTATCAGTTAAATTCCAAGGAGTTGAAACAAAGCCACTATCTTCAACAAAACCGGTAATAGTATCCAAGAAGCAGCAATTGTACCCATACATGTCCATGGAAGAAAAGGAAACGTTGTCGGAAAAATTAAATTGATTGGTTTTACCACAAACAACAAATTCAGCAGGTACATTTCCTAAATGAACAATATTGGTAAATCGAGATAAATAAGGTTGGAAGTCATTGTAAGTAACATCCCAAAGTTTAGTTCCATTTGCTGAATATTTCACTACTAGCGAAAGATCAATACCGTTCAAATTTTGAATTAATCCACATGCAATCAATTCATTGTTGGCAGTAATTGCAAGGTCGTTAAATTCAATCAAATTAAAGGTAGTTAACCCAAATGTTCTAGACCACTTTACAATGCCAGCTGTATCCATCACACAAATGTAGGCAGGCTCTTGGCCAATGGGCGAACCGTAAGATAAAGTCCTACCACAAATAGCATAACCTTCATAATTATTAAGTATAGCTAAAGAGTTCGCTTGGTCAAATTGACTGCCTCCGAAGGTTTGTGCCCATATTACCTTACCAATAGGATTGAGTTTAATTAAAAACATGTTGTAAAACATCGGATTACTTGTAATTGCAGGAATCAAATAGCCACTTACCAAGATATTACCGGCCTGATCGCATTTAATAGCGGTTGGAACTTCGGCAAAATATGCATCGATATAGTCTTTTGCCCAAATGATGTTTCCGCTGGCGGAGATTTTTATCACAAGAATATCAATTGCTGAATTGGTGTTTTTATTCGTTTGACAAGCAATTACGAGATTTCCATCGGGACATAAAGCTGATGCATAACTTGATTCATCGCTTGAAGAACCTGTGTTTCCAATTCGTTTACTAAAAAGTAAATTACCAGCAGCGGAGAATTTAACTAATAATATTTCATAATTACCTCCGGCAGATCCATTGTTTACATAACCACTCAGTAATAGTCCGCTATCGGCTGTTTGTACAATCGAATAGGAGTCACAGGAAAAGTTGCTGCGAACAACTTTTGTCCAACTCAATACACCTTGAGCAGTATATTTTTGAATAAATGCACGGCTAGTAAAATTTGAATCAGATTTACCTGTTAGCGCATAACCTCCATCAAAGGTTTGAATTAAATCGCGGGGATATTCATTGGCGATATCTATACCGGTATGGGTGCAAAATTGTTGTGAAAATACAGCGTTAGCAATCATCACTAGCGCAACTAATAAGGATCTTTTTAGTTTCATGAGTGCAGTAATTTTAATGTTAATTAATCAGTATGTCCTTTTACTGATTCAAGCGGTTTACCATGTTTCCATAAATATTCTTCAGCTTCATTTGCTTTTCGCAGTGAATCAGAAACTTCTTTTGTTTCAAGACGGTCGAGATTGGGTTGTCCGGCATTTACCCAGGCAGTATACCACATGCTTCCAACAGTAATAATGCTAGCCATCATGCGTCGTTCAACCATTCCATTAAGTAAATTATCGTAAGCTGTTGTATATTCTTCGGAGTAAACTTTAATGGTAGTTGAACCACGACTTTCGAAGCTGTATTTTTTATCGCCGAGTATTTTTTTACTCAAATCGGCTTCTAGCAGCAATACCGAGTCTTTTTCCGAGAAGCTTACTTTTACTGTTTCCCAGGCCTTTTTTAATGGGTTATCAATATACTCGGCACGTCCCACAAAATAGTCGTAACTCTCGGCTTTTAGTTCGGGTATTCGACTTTCCCAAAAGCCATGTATTCCGCGTTGTCCGGTTAATTGTCCATTGTAATTTTCGGTAGTATGCAAGGGTACATGCGAGTCGCCGATATAATGTCCTATTTCGGACGATAGTTTTAAAATACGATCGATATTACCTTGTTTAAACGCATCAGTTAAGCGATACATCATTACTTCAATGTGCCAAGGAACGATGCCATAGGCTTTGAGCGTATCTTCACTGTATTTACTAACAGCTGCTTTCCAAAATGTGGGAATACTATCAAAAGGATGAGCACCATAATGATCGCAATCGATATAATGCCGGGCAGCTTCTTCAGCAACCACATTTCGTCGGCTGTCAGGGTCGGTTGCATGATCGGTGATGTATTCGATGTGCTTTTTGTAAAATGTAATCATTTCGGGTGGAAGCGTAAACACTGCCATTCGATTAATTCTTTTGTGCGCAAAAAATCCCCATGAATAAAGTTGATGCGTAGAAAAAACTCCTATCAACAGCAACAATACTAGCACATGGGTTTTAGTTTTCATGAGTTAATTAGGCTAAATCTTTTTCTAACTTAATAAGAACTCCTTCTTCTAAAACAGGAATGCAAAAGGTTTGATTGGGCGTAAGGCAGTAACGAATATCCTTATCGAGATTGAGACGCCCTAATCGATTGCGGTGCGAAGAATTTCGCAAAAAAGGATATAAATCTTCCGATGCAAAATTCCACAAATGCACCGATGCACGCGCTGAATCGCAATCAGATGTGAACTTTTTGGTAATTAATAATTGTTCTGCTAAAGCTCCAGCAAATAAACTATCTTCCATGTTAAATTTATCTTTCCAGCCGGCACATAACAAAATAACATTACGTTCTTGTTCACAAAGCCACTCAGCTAAAGTGTTTAAATTTAAAAATGATCCGATGGCTACTTTATGCGCATTTTTGGCTGCATTAATTGCTTTAGTTCCATTGGTTGTGGTAAGTACAATTGTTTTGTCTTTGATGGCTTCATCCATGTAACTAAAAGGAGAGTTACCTAAATTAAAACCTTCAACAATAGAACCATCACGTTCAGCTGCAACTAAGAAGCCTTGTTTTTTGTATTCAAAAGCTTCTTCTAAAGTGGAAACCGGAATTATTTTTTTTACTCCGTGCTCAAAGGCAGTGCAAATGGCCGAAGTTGCTCTAAGTACATCAATAACTACTACGATTGCCTCATCGTCCCTAAACAGTGGAAAAGAGGCCGGTGAAAAACAAACTTGAACGTTATACGCCATCAACTATTACTCTCTAATTTGAATTACAAATAAAAGAAAATCAATTGGAAATAAATAGTTGTTTGGCATGTGGGGATTAATTTGTTTTTTTGTACCTGCTGGTCTAGTTGAAGACACCTAAATTATGTCCCTATCTGAATTTACTGCTTGTACAGTTTGTGGTTCCAATAAAATTCCTGAATTAAACGGGTATGAAGCTGCATATCTATGTAAATGTTCGAACTGTTCCTTTGTTTTTGCAAAAAAAATCCCAAGCGAAGGTGAACTTATTGCCCATTACGAAACCTATCCGCGAACCAATACCATTTCGGCGATTACTATAAAGCGCTACAATGAACTTTTAGATAGTTTAGAAAAATTCAGAAAAAGCAACAATTTAATTGATGTAGGTTGTGGTGATGGATTTTTTTTAGAAACAGCTAAACAGAGAAACTGGAATGTGTATGGCACTGAATATACCGACCATGCATTAAAAATATGCAAGGATAAAGGAATACACATGCACCAAGGAAAGTTAGATGCAAACAATTATGCACCTGATTTTTTTGATGTGATAACCTCGTTTGAGGTGATTGAACATATTAATAATCCGAGAGAAGAACTACAACAGTTTTCAAAAATACTGCGAACGGGAGGTGCTGTTTATGTTACAACTCCCAACTTTAATTCGGTTTCACGTTTCACTCTCAAAAATAAATGGAATGTAATAGAGTATCCCGAACATCTGAGTTATTACACTCAAAAAACACTTTCTTATTTATTTCGTTCCGCAAATTTCAGCATTGATTCATTTCAAACAACCGGCATTTCGCTTAGCCGCTTTCAAAAAAGTATAGGACAAGCAACTACAAGTAAGCCAACCGGTGTTAGTAAAGATGAGGAATTGCGCAATAAAACGGAGACAAAATTGTTTTATAAACTTGCCAAAAAGCTCTTGAATACTATGCTTACCATGCTTCGTGCAGGTGATACTTTAAAAGGAATGTTCATTAAAAAATAAACGCAGCGCTAGCTACCATATTTTACATTATGTCGAAAACTGTTCTTCACAAAGCTTCCAGCAGGGGAGACGCAAATCATGGATGGCTTCAAAGCAAGCATACTTTTAGTTTTGCGAATTATCAGAATCCCGAGCGAGTACATTTTGGTGTATTACGCGTTTTAAATGACGATACTGTAGCTGCCGGAATGGGCTTTGGTACACATCCACATGATAATATGGAAATTATTTCAATTCCGTTGGAAGGTGATTTAGAACATAGAGATAGTATGGGGAATGTAACCGTGATTAAAAAAGGGGATGTGCAAATTATGAGTGCAGGAACCGGAATCACACACAGCGAATACAATAAGAACAAAGATAGTGAGGTTAAATTTCTTCAAATTTGGATTTTTCCTGAAATGAGAAATATAACTCCCAGATACGATCAAATTAGCTTGATTGAGAAGGATCGTAAAAATAAATTGCAACAAATAGTTTCACCTAACAAAGAAGGAGAAGGAGTATGGATAAACCAACAGGCCTGGTTTTATTTAACCACCTTAGAGCAAGGAAAAAAGTTGAATTATGAGGTGAAAAAAAGTGGAAATGGAGTTTATGCTTTTGTGCTTAAAGGTAGTTTTACGATACATTCCATTGATGTGAATGAACGTGATGGTTTGGGAATTTGGGAAGTCGACAATTTTGAAATTATTTCCAATTCAAATGATGCCGAAGTGTTGATTATGGATGTACCAATGTTGCTAGAATAAAACGATTTTGATCATTTTAAGTAAACTAGTAGTTAATAAACTGTTAGTTAATTTTTCAGTTTAGTGAAATATATTTTCTAAGTTTGACACAGCAATATTTTGCTTCCTAAAAATATAGTTGTGGGGTGGAAGAAGGAGTATTTTATTTTCATGGTGGTTATATTTACTTCTTACAAAACCTCACAACTTGCTTAACCTTGCATCCCTTTAAATTTTATTAATTGTTTGGTTACTTTTTTCCAATAAAACATTCAAGGGTATAGCCATTTAGTTGGATTTCTTTTTTACTATACTTACCATGAATATGTTTGAAAACAAGAAGCGCCTTAAAGTTCTTTCCTGAAAGCAAACAACTCATTAGTTTTACAGGAACAGCATAAGATTCGGTGCTTTTTTGAGCTTTTATATTCGAAACAATTTTTGAAACATCTACATTCAATTTCTCATTGCCCGATAAAACAACTAACCAAGTTCCGTTAGCGGTAGACTTTAATGTGCAGGATAAACTATCGTTTCCAAAGGTTGTTTGAGTTGAGTCGCCAGCATAATTAAAGTTGGAAACATAATAGGTAAAGTTGGATAGCGCCTGAGTATATTCAGTTTCACAAGAATAATCAAAGTATTCATTTTTTTCGGTTGAATATTCGGATATGTGCTCTAGTCCCATTTCTTTCAGCAACAACTCGCTTTGAGCATAATAATTTAGAGTAGTATTTGCCTTGTTTGTGTTCATTAATGAGTCAAGAGAACAGGAATAATAGCTTTGTAAACTACTGTAACCATGGAATTCAACCAAGTAATCAACTACCGATGAAATTTCTTTTTGTTTGTCAAAATCAATTTCCTTAGTTGAAGCGAAAATCTTATTATCTTTTAATAAATGTTGCGATTCGAGTAACTTAAGTAAGTGCTTTTGTTGGCTTTTTAGCGAAATAGAAAATGCGCTCCAAGGTCCAACTGTGCAAACAAAAAGTACAATACATAATGAAACCGGAATAAACATTATACTAAATCGTTTCGAAAATAAAAAGGCAAGAGCTACAACCAAAAGCCATAAAGCAAGCAATAAAACTAAGTAGCGATTTTCGGTAATACCGTACTCGCTGATACGGGTTTTTATAGCAAAAAACAGGAGTACTATTAACGGAAAAAGAGCGAAATAGAAGAAGCGAGAAAATAGTGGAATCCATTTATTTTGTTCGTCGTTTCGCACTGGATGTACCAACAATAGGGATAAAATTCCAGCAACCGAAAAAAACAATACCAGGTATGATACCCATCCTTCAGGCCATTGTTGCTGAAGAATTATTTTGGACATATAAGCATACAAAATCAAAAGGTAAACGGTAATCAGCGGAATTAGCACGTATTGAGTGAATAGTTTTAATCCTCTAGGATAATCGTGCTGTGTTTCTAGTGCATCTAAATTAGAAGGGAAGGCAGAAAGAAAAAACCAGGTGTTAAATACAGCGACTATAAGAACCCATAAATAAGCATAAATTTTTTCATCAAAGTTCACCTGAAAAAGTTTGTTTATGGCAACTATTGCCGCCGATAGACCAATAAACAATACAATTGAATATAAAGCCGAAAGCTGAATTCCGAGAAAAAGGGATTTATTGTACTGCCAAAATCCATTTACTTCATTCTTACCGATAAAAGGGGCAAATGCAATAAATAGATGTAAAACAATTGCATATAAAACAAAGCGTATGCTAGTCTGCATTGTAAAAAAATCGGGTAAGGAATAGTAAAACAGCAAAAGCATTACTACTCCTAAACAGTGAAAAAGTATTTTTTTAGGTAGGGTAAAAAGATAGCGCTCGCTGATTACTGAAACCGCTATAAATAGCAACATTCCCAGGTAACTACTCATCAATAATTTGAATAGGAAAAAGTGCTCTTCAGAAGGGTTCTTACCTCTTTGAATTAAAAGAATGGCTATGGCTGCTCCGGCAATAGCGAATAATAAGGCAACTGAAAAACGTAAGAAACTTGCCTTTGCTTTAAATAGCATTGAACTAATAGATGGAATTTGCATTCGTTTATTGGATTTGATTTTTCAACTTAAGTTAACGAAGAGTTGGCAAGTTTATTTGAATGTGATAAAATTTCAATTTACAAACTTTCTTAAAAAATAGATCGTACCCTTTATATAAATGAGATCTATTTTTAAAGAGAAAAGGATTGAATTTAACTAGTAAAGTTAAAAATGAAACAGCCAGGCAGCCAAGGCTCCTACCAAAATAGTGGCAAATTTTAAAAGATTAAATCGATGATTTTCGGAAGATTCAAACAAAATGGTAGTAGAAATATGAAGAAAGATTCCAATCACCACAGCAATAATTTTGTCGAAATAAACTGAAATGTTGTTGAATAGATTAGTGCTGATAGCCTGGCTGCAGTATGCTCCTAAGGGAGCCATAGCAGCAAAAATTACTAGCATTATAAAAATACTTTTGCGGGCTACATTCGATTCAATCATCATGGTAGTAAGTGCCAATGCTACCGGAATATTGTGGAGTAAAATTCCAACTAGCAAAGAATGATAGCTACCACTATCGAGTTTAGCCAAAGGCATACCTTCTAAAAAAGAATGAATACAAAGACTAAGCATGATTGCTATTGGAAAATTATGTTCATTCGAAGCGTGCACATGTACATGTCCGTGTTCAATTCCTTCACTAAAAAACTCAAGAAAAATTTGTAGAAAAAAGCCGATCAAAATATAAATTCCAATAGCACTATTTCCCGACATATATATTTCGGGAATAAGATGAAGTACACAGATTGCAAATAAGTAGGCACCACTAAATGCAAGTAATAATTTTAAAACGTGCTTGTTTTTACGTTCAAAAAGAAATGCAGACCATCCACTTAAAAGTGCAGTAAAAAATAGGAGTGAGGTAGTATATAGCGACACGTTTAAAAGTATTTAATCAGGCCTTATTTGATAATTCAACCACTGTAATTTCTGGCAAAATACCAACTCTTCCCGGATAACCAATAAAACCTAAACCACGGTTCACATACAAATATTGGTTTCCGCGCTGATACAAGCCGGCCCATTGTTTATAGATGTATTGAACGGGACTCCATTTAAATCCAGGAATTTCGACTCCAAATTGCATTCCATGTGTATGCCCGGCAAAAGCCACGTCTATATCGTTGAATTTTTTTAATACTTCTGCTTCCCAATGAGAAGGATCGTGTGAAAGTAATAGTTTAACCGGATAATTTTCAGTACCACTGTGTGCTTTTTTTAAATCACCATATTTTGTGAATCCGCGTGCTCCCCAATTTTCAATCCCGATTAAAGCAATTTTTGAATCTCCTTTTTGCAAGGCTACATGTTCATTTAGCAGCAAGCGCCAGCCATACTCTTTGTGCTTTAATTTCAAGCTATTCAAATTGGCTGCTTTTTCTTCCTCACTATCCCAGCTAACATAATCGCCATAATCATGATTACCTAGCGTTGAATAAACACCCATAGGGGCTTGAATTTTGCTAAAAGTAGCCGAAAATTTTTCGGTTTCAGTAGCTACGTCATTTACCAGGTCACCGGTAAAAAACACTAGGTCGGGTTGTTCCTTATTTATTAGTTGAACAGCATTTTCAAAATGCGTAGGAGTAGTAAAACTTCCGCAATGTATATCTGAGATTTGAACAATGCGTAAACCATTGAAAGCATCCGGTAAATTAGGTAAATGGAGCTTTGTTTTCTTTATTTTAATATCAAATCCTCCTTTAAACATACCATAAATTAAGCTCAAATAGGGTACAGCTGCCATAAAAATGGCCATTTGACTAATAAATTTGATTCTGCTGATACTGTGCGGATGAGTAGGGTCGGGGGCACTTGAAGGAAAAAGGTAAGTACCAATCCACCTTACCAAACGAATCACATCATCGGCAAGCAAAAAAACACTGCCAACAATTTTGCAAATAAGCGCTCCAACAACAAAAGCTACGACATAAATGCGTATATATTGATTCCATTCGCGAAAGGGATAAACAAAATTAATCAACAAGAGTATTACCGAAAAAATAGTAAATCCCCAGTAAATACTTATAACTGTTGATTTTCGTGCTGGAGTCGAATTTTTAAGAAGGGTAAGTATAGATTGAAAAAAATAGAAATCGATGAGTAGTAAAACCCCAATAATTACAATAAAACGCTGTTGCATAAATAAAAATTTGTGCAAAAGTATATATTATATAGTGCTAACTTCATAAAAAAAATTAATTTTGCACCTCAATTTTTAAAAACAATGGCACAAGAAAAAGACGAAGTATTAGTTGATGTTCAGGAAGTTTACAGTAAAACTGAGCGTTATATTGAAGAAAATAAACGAAGCCTTGCCGTTATCGTTATTGGTATTGTTGTAATTATTGCGGGTTATTTTGCCTGGGATAAATTGTACATCGGTCCGAAAGAGCTTGATGCGCAGAAGGAAATGTTTATGGCTGAGAAATATTTTGAAAAAGATTCAATCGACAAGGCTATAAATGGAGATGGCAATTTTAAAGGTTTTAAATACATTATTGATGAATATGGCTTTACAAAAGCCGAAAATTTAGCACATTACTATCTTGGTATTTGTTATTTAAAAAAGGGTGAATACCAAAATGCAATTGATCAATTAAATGAATTTGAATGCGATGATCAGGTTGTAGGTCCAATCGCTGTGGGTGCTATTGGCGATGCTAATATGGAATTAGGAAAGGCGGAAGAAGCAATTTCGTATTATTTGAAAGCTGCCAAATTGAGAGAAAATAAATTTACCACTCCTATTTATTTAATGAAAGCAGGATTGGCTTATGAAGATCAAAAAAACTATACCAACGCAGTAAAAATTTACGAGCAATTGAAATCTGATTATGCAGAAACTGCCGAAGGAAGAGAAGTTGATAAATACCTAGCGAGAGCAAAAGCATTAGCAGGGGCTTAATAACCTGTTTTTACCAATTAAAAGTCGCTAACGAAATTCAGTTAGCGACTTTTTTTTTGACTCTAAATCTGATACTAAACAAAGCAACTTTAGCAAAATTAATGTGTTTGGAATGAAACAATATACCATTGCTTTTACGTTGCATTTATGGAGATAAATTACCTTTAGCACATTCAAGTCTTTTCATTAAAAAAATTATTCTTAATTCTGCATTCTTAAAACTTAATTTTAAAAATGGCCTCTTCTCTAAAAAATTTATCCGTGCATGATGCTTCAAAAGTACCTTCTGCAAAAAAAATGCGTTTTGGAATCGTAGTTTCCGAATGGAATGAAGAAATAACAGAAGCATTAGCTGACGGTTGCATGCATGCTTTGTTAGAACATGGCACACTTGCTAAAAACATCGTTAAGTCATACGTTCCGGGGAGTTTTGAATTAACCTTAGGAGCACAATGGATGGCAGAGAACAAGGATATTGATGCTGTTATTTGCCTTGGATGTGTTATACAAGGAGAAACAAGGCATTTTGATTTTATATGCGATGCTGTTGCTAACGGAATTACTGCAGTAAGTATGAAATATAACAAACCGGTAATTTTTGGAGTACTTACTCCAAATACGCAAAAACAAGCGTATGAGCGCAGTGGAGGAAAGCACGGAAACAAAGGTGTGGAAGCTGCTATTACTGCAATTAAAATGCTTGGATTGCAAGCTGAATTAGCCTAAATCTTGTGTCTTAATAGCTTATTTTTTTTCTTTATAAGGGTGTTAATTTCTGCAATTAGCACTTCTGTTTTTTAGTTTAATAACCAATCCATATGCAACAATCTATTACCTACAAATCCATCTGGAATATTTCCTATCCCATTATTTTAGGTGGTGTTGCACAAACAGTGGTAAATGTTACTGATACGGCCTTTTTAGGTCGTGTAAGTGAGGTTGCACTCGGAGCATCGGCTATAGCCGGATTATTTTATGTTACTGTATTCATGCTAGGTTTGGGATTTAGTATAGGAACACAAATAATTATTGCAAGATTTGATGGAGAAAATAATCACCGCGAAATAGGAAGGGTGCTCGATCACTCCATTTATTTTATGTTACCACTCGCACTGGTATTATTTCTCTTTTTAAAATTCGTTTCACCTTGGTTGCTTACTTATTTTGTCAAATCACCTGAAGTTTTACAAAGTAGTATTGTGTACATCGATAATCGTTCATGGGGCATTTTTTTTTCGTTTCTGGGACTTAGCATACGTTCATTTTTCATTGGCATTTCATCTACCCGAATTATAATTTATTCAACACTCGTTTCTGCAATCTCTAATTTTATTCTCAATTATATTTTTGTTTTTGGAAAGTTTGGTTTTGCCCCCATGGGCATTGCAGGTTCGGCAATGGCTAGCAGTATTTCGGAAATTGCCTATTTACTTTTTATTGTTGTATATACTTTTAGTACAGTTGACCTAAAAAAGTACGGTCTTTTTAATTTTTCAAAACTTTCGGCCGAACGTATTCAGCGAATTTTTGTAGTTGCAGCTCCTTCAATGTTTCAAACGTTTATAGCAGTGTGGAGTTGGTTTGTGTTTTTTTTAATTGTTGAAAAAATGGGAGAGCGCCCTTTGGCAATTTCCAATTTGATTCGAAACATTTACATGATTTTAATGATTCCGCTTATGGGATTTAGTTCGGCAACCAATACCTTAGTAAGTAATTTAATAGGACAAGGAAGAAGCAACGAACTAATGACTTTGATAAAGAAAATTGTTGTTTTATGTTTTGTTACAACATTAGCACTAACCTTGTTAAACTTAATACAACCACGTTTGTTATTATCCATTTTTACAAGCGATAATAACTTAATTGAAGCTACACTTGGGTCATTGTATGTAATCTGCGGATCTTTGTTATTGTTCTCAATCACGTCTGTATTATTAAGTTCGGTATCGGGTACGGGAAATACTTTAGCTTCTTTAATAATTGAAGTACTAACCATCGTATTTTATTTATTCGCTTCCTGGTATGTTGTAAAAGTTTTACAGTTGCGTATTGAATTAGTATGGTGTGTTGAATATGTATATTTTGTATTAATGGGATGTTTGTCGCTTGTTTATTTAAGAAAAAAATTAAGTGTTAAGTAAATGCAGAAGGAAGATTTAAGAATCATATTTATGGGTACTCCCGAATTTGCTGTACCCTCATTGGAAATATTATTAGAAAATGCATATACAGTTGTTGGCGTTATTACCGCACCTGATAAGCCTGCCGGTCGAGGATTGCAAATGCAACAATCGGCCATTAAACAATGTGCATTGAAGCATCAATTGCCGGTACTTCAACCACAAAATTTAAAGGATCCAATTTTCATCACTGAATTACAAAACTTACAAGCTAATTTACAAATCGTAGTAGCCTTTAGAATGTTGCCTGAGCAAGTCTGGAATATGCCGGCATTGGGAACATTTAATTTGCATGGATCTTTGTTGCCTCAATACCGAGGAGCTGCACCAATTAACTGGGCGGTGATGAACGGCGAAAAAGAGACCGGTGTAACTACCTTTTTTTTACAACATGAAATTGATACCGGTAAAATAATTCATTCGGCTGTTTGCCCAATAGAGGCGCATGACAATGCAGGAGTTGTGCATGATAAATTAATGAAATTAGGTGCTGATTTAGTACTTAAAACTACAAACGATATTTGCCAAGAGCGTGTGGTGGCCGTGGAACAAAAGCAATTAATTAAAGGCGATGCTTCATTAAAGGTAGCACCAAAAATTCACAAAACAGATTGCCGAATTCAATGGAATTTGAGTGTACAAAGTGTGGTAAATAAAATTCGAGGATTGAGTCCTTTTCCTACTGCTTTTGCTGAATTTACTAATGGTTCAGAAAGTATCTCTATAAAAATATTTGAAGCAAAAGCGGAGTTGGTTAAACACAATTATGCTCCTGGCAACCTGCTTAGCGATTCAAAAACATACATTAAGGTGGCCTGTGTTGACGGATTTGTGCATTTGCTAAGAATACAGCTTGCAGGCAAAAAGCAAATGAGTGTAGGGGATTTTCTACGAGGTTTTCAAATTTCCGGTGGTTGGAATGCATATGAATAATTGTTTAAACACGAATTTGAAACTATTGTAAAATAAGGTGTTTCAGACAATTGTATTAATAAAATACTGCTGTAAGTTAGGTATAGTAACCCATTCAAAATTGCTACTTTCTGTAAGTCAATGGACATAACCCTTACAGGAGCAGTTATTAACAAAAAATGCGATTTATCAACAAAATCGCATTTTTTAGTGCTGTGATGTAGGAGTATATTGTAATTCCTCTAAATTTGCTCCTGTTCTAAACAATTAATTATTAATTTTTAACCATTTAAAAACAAATTAAAATGAACAAACAAGAACTAATTGAAGCTATGGCTTCAGACGCTAAGATGACAAAAGCAGATGCTAAAAAAGCATTAGATGCATTTGTAAACTGTACTTCTAAAGCTTTGAAAAAAGGCGATAGAGTTGCTTTAGTAGGTTTCGGATCTTTCTCAGTTGCTAAAAGAGAAGCTCGTAAAGGACGTAACCCACAAACAGGTAAAGAAATTAAAATTGCAGCTAAAAAAGTTTGCAAATTTAAAGCTGGTTCTGAATTAGCTGAAATGGTGAACAAAGGAAAATAATTAATTCCTCACCGAACACAAAAAAAGCCTCCGGTAACGGGGGCTTTTTAGTTTTCATTAGCTTGTTCAAAAAAGTTTAAGTCTTTAATCAGATGCACGCGAAGGCAATTCAACCTAATTTAATTAAAATTACAAATAGTGTTCTTTTGTTTATAGTAAAGCATAGATTCGCAAATAGGAAAGAATAAATTTGCATCTTGAAGTAAATTTTAAACTGTGTATTTCTCATATACAATATTAGTCTACATGCACTTTGTAAAATATTAACTATGCATCTAACGGATTAAGAAATAATAAAACTATCGTAAATAAATGAATTCAAAACAAAGTAAAATACAAAATTTTAATCCCAACGATATTGGAAATTCAAACCATGGAATTTTTGGATTACCTTTTACAGTTGAAGAAGCTGAAATTGTGATTATACCTTTTCCATGGGAAGTTACAGTTAGTTACAAACCAGGAACAG